>OFDI01000066.1_pt1 | contig 17732 bp, 18 predicted proteins | sample 1520301 | NCBI WGS metagenome assembly OFDI01 (sample SAMEA3696446, study PRJEB22514) | metagenome | biome: water; feature: marine; material: hydrothermal vent | place: Pacific Ocean | collected 2014-08-12 | depth 1521 m
ATTTATAATCATTTGTAATTATTTATAATCATATATACTCATTCGTGATGGTGTTATTATGGAGCTCACCATAGTTCAAAAAGAAATTCTTCAAGAATTAATTGCAATATATGAAGAAAAAAATAAAGCAGTAAAAGGGACAGAAATAGCCATTAAATTAAATAGAAACCCGGGAACAATTAGAAATCAAATGCAAGCTTTAAGGGCTTTAAATCTTGTAGATGGAGTTCCCGGACCAAAAGGAGGATATGTTCCAACAGGACAGGCTTATAGGTCAATAGGTCTTTTATGTGATAAAAAGGATATCACCGTGCCAATATATCGAGAAAATAAACAGGTGGAAGGAGTATTTGTTGAAAAAATAATATTTGATACAATAGCCCATGAAAAATCTTGTTCTTCTATGATTCACATAAGAGGAGATACCAAATTATTTAGTGCGGGAGATATTGTAAAAATTGGACCTACGCACCATAACAAAATAACAGTAGTCGGCAAAATCGCAGGACGGGATGATATAAACCATCTATTACTAATTGATGTAATTGGAGTAATGAGTGTGCCAAATATCCCCGTGGAAAATATATTACACAATAAAAAAGAAATGATATTTTTAAAACCAACTGCAACGATAAGGGAAGCTTCAAAATTATTATACTCTAAAAATATACACGGTGTGCCAATAGTTAGTGATGAAACCAACCAATACCTTGAAGGAATTATTACACTCCACGATATTGCCAAATCGTTGGCAGAAGGACTTGAAAATGACACCGTGGATAAAATTATGGTAAAAGATGTTATAACCATATCTACAAAAGATAAAATATTTAATGCCATTGAAAAAATGGATAAATATAAAGTAGGGAGATTAATTGCCGTAAATAAAGATAATAAAGTTGAGGGCATTATTACTCGAACTGATATTATGGATTTATTAAATGGAGCTCCCTTATATATTAAATAAAATATTTAGATGAGATACTTAAAATATTAAAATAATATAAGAGGTTTGCTTAAATGTCTCCTTGCAGATACAGGCACTTCGTAAAACCCTTCAATTATATCTCTTTTAATTTCTATTAATTTTATATCATTATAAGGTATGGTTTTTTTACATTTATTGCATTTATATCCGCTACCTTTTCCTTTTGATTTAAGTGTTCCCCCACATTCGCATTTTTTGTTTTTAATATATTGTTTAGCTAATTTTATTATTTTTATTTTTTCTATGTTTATCTCAAATGGACTATCCCTTACTGTCCCGTATATTGCCACTAAATCCCCTATTTTTAAAGCCCTGATAATATTTCTAAATGATTTTGTTGGTTCATATGCGATACATTTTATTTTTCCAGTATTGTCCTTAATTTCAAATAATACGATATTTTTTATATTTTTTGGATTGCTTGAAACTTCACCATATACAATAACCCCAGTATTGGCATAAATATCTTTAATTTTAAAATTCCGTAAATGAACATCTGTTCCTTGGTTTGTTAAGTATATTCTGTATTTATCTATTTCTTCACTATTTACCTCGTTCATAGCTTCCAGTAATGTCTCTTTTTTAGTTCCCCTAATTCCATATAATACGGGACATTTTGTATTTGGAGCTATTATTTGTTTATTTCCATCTACATTATTGTATGTGTATGGAATAGTTTTTTTATCCATTTCAACTACTGAATTACTGTCTATTGTTCGTTTTGTTCCCCATTTTTCTTTTTTTCTATATGCCAACAATTCATAAGTGAAAGGTGGATTTGATGCAATACTTCCCAGAGCTCCTATAATTCCTAATCCTTTTTTGTAAATTATATACTCGCCCCCAATATTATCCAAAATTTCTTTTGTATAATTTATATCCACAATATCGTTTAAAACTTTTTTATAATAATTATCCAAAATTTCTTTATTTTTATTGTAATTTTCTTCGCTTAAAAATACAATTCCTGGATTTGTATTTTCGCATTTAAAATCGGAATATTTTTCCACCATTTTTATAACTATTTCCTTTATATATTTTATATCGCCATAAGATAATGGAGCTCCATCATTTTTACTTAGCACCATTAAAGAAACTCCCCCATTTCCACGAGTTTTATATTTAACCATAGGATTCATTCTTATAAGCTTTGGAATGTCCATTTTATATTTTTTTTCCAATTCTTCCATTAACAAAGTCCCAATATAAGTTGTACAATATTTATCTCTGCTGTCTGTGTCGTCAATACCTATAAACATAATCTCACCAATATATAAAATAAATAATACAAAATAATACAATGAATATGATATAATAAATAATTATATAAAATTATATTATCCTATAATGTATAATGTATATTAAATTTATTAATGTATTGAATTTAAAAGGTAAATTATGAAAACCATTAAAATTAAAAATAACAACATAGTAAGGCAAAATAAACTGGAAACCAACAACAACATAGCAAAAATTAGAAATAAAAAATTACAAAAATATAGGAAACTCAAAATAAATTCACTATTAGAGGAAATGCCACTAAATTTAAATTGCTATTTACTTAATTTAAAAATAGACGGAGTTATGAAAAAATACCCTGAAGATTTTATAGTTGAAGAAATAACACCAGAAGGAGTAGTTTTGGAAGCTGGAAAGGATATGGACTTTAAAGAGGAAAATAAACATGATTGGAATGGTTCATTTATTCATTTTACATTGGAAAAAATAAACTGGAATACAATGGACGCCATAAGAGAATTGGCAAGAAAAACAAAGACCAGAAGGAAAAATTTTGGTTTTGCTGGGACAAAAGATAAATTTGCCTTAACTACTCAAAGAGTGGGCTGTTTTGGCATAAAACCAGAAAAACTTGAAGAAATAAAAAACTCAATCAAAGATATAACCATAAGAGATATTCAAAAAACAAACATAAAATTAAGAATGGGGCATTTATGGGGCAATAAATTTACAATAAAAATAAGATTAAATGAATCGGATAAATATTATGATGATATTTCCAAATATGGTGAAATATTAGAAAATAAAAATTTAGATTATATTTTAAATTACTATGGAACTCAGAGATTTGGAACATTCCGCCCCATTACACATATTGTAGGTAAATTTATATATAATCGGGATTTTGAAAGTGCTTTTTATACCTACTGTGGAGCTCCGATAAATGAAACAGGTAAATTAAAAGAAGCTCGGGAATTGGTGGATAATGGAGAGTTTGAGAAAGCTTTAAAATTATTCCCTAAAAAAAGTCATTATAATGAAATGAAAATGATAAGACACTATATTAAAACAGGTAATTATAAAGAATGTTTTAAAGTATTGCCTCCACAATTAAGTAGTATGTTTGTAAATGCCTATCAATCATACCTATTTAATGAAATGATAAATATTAGATATAGAGATTATTCATTTGATATTCTTGATGGAGATGTAGTTGAAGAAGGAGCTCCAACAGGAAACCTACTTGGTAGTGATACCATACTAAGTGATGGAATTCAGGGAGATATTGAAAAATATATTATTGAAAAAGAAAATCTTGATTTAAAAAAGTTTAAAATTGAAGATTATGGAAACTTCCCCGGAACTAAGCGAAAATTAATCACAAAAATTTATGATTTTAGGAGCTCCATTGATGAGGACAATAATATAATTTCTGTATCATTTAAAATGGAGCGAGGAAATTATGCTACTGTTGTGTTAAGGGAAATTATATTAGGAATCTGACATACTCCCACGAATAAGTTCGCGGGGTTTTCGCTTGCGTAGCAAGCGAGCAACGAAAACCGAAGGTTTTCGTCTAATTATGAGTTTTTAACATATTGCCTGTGCTGACTGTGATGAAGATTTTTAAACTAGAAATTGTTCTTCATTTTTTAGTTAATAATCTTTCTCTATCTCTTTTAATTCTTTTTCAACTAAATCGATATATTCTTTTTTCTTAGGTAATACTATAATATCCTTAGATGGCATTTTTATCGATGCTCTAAAACCGTATTTTCTTGCCAATGCCGTTAATCTATTATTGTAATAATATAAATCATCAAATAATTTTGTATTCATTTTAGCATCTAAATTACAATATTGAAGACAGCAACCTTCCCGCCAGTAGCCGATTTTATTTCCCACTTCTCCAACTCGCTCTATTTTTACATTATAATGTTTTTGTAGGGCTTCAATATCATTGCAACCACACCTAATAAGCGGTCTAAAAAATTTTATGTTCCTATATTTTTTAGGGACTGGTGTTAATTCCATTTTACTATATTCATAAGTTCCATAAGTTTCATTAACATACTGGAATATAGGTCCTGCTATTTTTTCCAGTGCTGACTCTCCTGTGAGTATTGTATGTGCCTTCTCTTTGTATGCCATTTCTCTTATTTTCTCTTTCATAATAGTTTTACATATTTTACAGATATTTTTCCCCCATGAGTGCCCCCCCTGTATTCTCTGGCACAATACCTCTGTAATATCATAAAATGTCAATGGAACGCCATATTCATTTGTTATTTTCTGCACCTGTGTTTTAGGGAGCTCCCAGCTCCATCTATGAACAAAATGCACTGCCAACTTTATATTTAAATCTAAATCTTTTGCTATCGCCAAAGCCGTAGAACTGTCTTTTCCACCACTAAGCATTGCTATAATTGGTTTATCCAACAAATGTTGTTCCTCAAAATTTTGTAATATTTCTTTTTTTAATTGTGCTAAATTATTTAATTTCCTATTTTCTTTTGTCCATTGTGTAAATTCCAATTCCATTTTATCCCTATATTATTAAAATATTTTTAAATTAATTTATTTAATTTATTTAATTTAATTGTTATAATTATTTTAGATTATCCTGTCCCATTCGCTATAAGCTATAAATTTATTTTTTCGTGCAAATCCAATTAAAATTATGTTGTTTTCTCTTGCAATTTTCACTCCTTTATCTGTTGGCGGAGATTTCGAAATGATTGCAGGAATTTTTGCATTTAAAGCTTTTTTAACCATTAAAGTTGGTTGCCTACCGCTTGAAATCAATATTTTATTTGTTAAGTCGATATTGTTTAAAATACAATGTCCTATTACTTTATCCACTGCATTATGTCGCCCGATGTCTTCAATATTTATTAAGATATTCCCATCTAAATCAGAGATACATGCCCAGTGAGCTCCTCCTGTAATTTTCCATACTCCTGTGATATTTTCCATATATTTTATTATTTTTTTTATTGTGTTTAATTTTAAATTTATGTTTTTGCCATTATTTTCATTGTCGTTGCTATTTTTAGTATATTTATTATTGGTGTTGCATACATTTGCCTCAATATATATAATATTGCCCTCAATGTCGATAGATTTTATTAAATCAGCTGTTATATATTTTATTCCTTCCGAAACCATATAACCAACTGCCAATTCCTTAATATTATTCGGGGTTGCTATTGTATTTGTTATGTATTCGCCATTAAAATATATATTATATTTTTCTTCAATACATACAAAGTCTTCTTTTACTATTGATTCATTATTTTCTAAATTAAAAGATTTAACCACTACTTTTTTTATTTTTTTTGTTTTTTCTACTTTTTTATTTATAATATCCATAATATCGTCCATAATTTTCACGAATCATTAGGCAGGAAGCCCACGATTCCGCAACTTTGTTGCGAGTGTAAAATTGCTTCGCAATTTTAAATTTTCCTTCGCTTACGCTCGGAAATGCTACAAAACTCGGAGAGTTTTGTTTAATCAATCATGGGAGGAATGCCAAAAAATTTATATAGTATAGATGCTATAGTACTACTCATACTCTAAGGCACGAAACTCAATAGAGTGGGCACGGTTAGAAAGGGTTTATTATTAAAGTAATACAGGGCTGACCTGTCAGCCAGCCTAATGTCCTCCGCCCTACTAATATTAAGGGAGTTGGAAGGGCAAGCCAACGGATTTATCCGTTGGTAGCTGACATTATAGGTGTTTATGGTGGAGCTCCTTTGTTCTATTTTTATTTCTATTTATATTTTTATTTTTTAGTATCGATAATTTTAGAATTTACATACAACATTACAAACATAACAATTAAAAAACCATAATTGATACCAACTTCACACATAGATAATAATATTGATGCATATATTGCATATAGTTTTCTATCCCCTTCATATATTAATTTACTTAGCAAACCCAATAAAAATGCAAATAATAATCCTCCCCATAATCCGAAATCTAATAATATGGGTCCAAACAATGTTGAAGTAATATTATGTGGATTTGAATATCCCAACAAGGTGGTGGCAATAAGTCCCTCCCCAATAGGATTTAAAGATATTGTCCCCAACAACATATATGGATAATTTATTATTTTTTCCAGCACCATCATATCAAAATATGCCCTATAAGATAATATGCCAAATACACCAATATTCCAATTTTGATTTGATGTATATAATATTGCTTTCGACATTAAAGCCAATAATCCAATTAATCCCATAATTGACAATAATATGTATTTTATTTTTATTTTTTTTGTTTGATATTTGTATATTAAAAAAGCTATAAAAACAATTAATACGCCCATTTTATAGCCCAACAATATTAGTAAAATAAAGGCAATTATAAAATAATATATATTATTAATTCCCCCATATACCAGAGCTCCCATAGATATTAATCGAAGTGGGTCAGCAGATAAACTCATCCTAACAGGATAATTAAACAACGGTATGGCATTATGAATAATCACCAACGCCATAAATGACATAATTCCAATGGCAAATATTATATTATCCATATTTTTAAATAGAAATCCTTTAAATTTACAATAATTTTTACATTGTTTATTTTTTATATTCTGCCCGTTGTCAGCTACTTTATATTTAATAAATAAATTTGATATTCCAATAACAAACAGTGAGCATACAGTAGCAAATAAAATGGAATTCATAACAACAAATACGCCATAAAATATAATGATAACCAATAATAATCCGTATAATTTAGAAAATGTAGATAAATTTATTTTTTTATTAATGTCTCCCATATCCACATTTAACAAAAATGGTAAGGCAAAAGAAGAAATAAGTAAAAAAATCACTAAAAATACATTTAACAGAGAAAATATATTAAACTTATAATAATAAGGTATGGCTAAAACAAATATTGCCAAATAACCCAATAAAACAATAATTACAGGATTATCATATTTTATATTTTTTTTATCTGATATTTTTTTAAATGTTAAAATCATATAATCGCCTTGGTTTAGGTTTAGTAAATCTACGATTTGCTAAAATATTTTATGGTGTTTTCAGAAAGTTTGATTATTTGATTATATTATATATTGTATTTTATTTTTTGCCATTTTTTTTAAAATTGCTAATTAATATGGATTTAATAGATATATAAATACATAAAATAAACCCAAACAAATAATATAAAAGCACATCAAAATCCAATAAACCAGTTTCAATTGATACAATTAAATATGATGCCACAATAGCGAAAACGCCCAAATAAACTCCTTTTAATTTTTCAGCTATTTTATAAAATAATCCTAAAAATATGCCCAATATCCCAAAATATGGAATAATTCCAAGTATCCCATAATCCCCAATTACAGCTCCAAATATGGTCGGAGTTATTGATACAGAAGTAACGCCGATATTATTTGCAATAATGGTTCTTGCGCCCGATGCCATTCCAAAATACGAGAATATGGCACTATAATGTAATAACCCAAGAAATACTCCATTAAAATCTTTAACAATAATATCAAAAACACTCATAGTTAAGTCAATTCTTGAAATTAACGGGATTCCACCAATGCCTATTGTATAAAGTCTCTGTAATGACATTGCAATTAATATTAAAAACAATGCTCCTGATGAATATATTAATTCTTTTGTTTTTATTCTATTTGAATAATATGTCACAAATAACATGGACAATAACAATATCATACCATTTGTCCTATATCCCAATAGCATAATTAAAGTTGAAAAAATTAACGAATAACCCAATATTTTTAATCTACCCATATTTAAATTAGATGCAACAGTTATTGCCCAACCAATTAATAATAACCGAGATAATGCTGTAAATGGGACATTTAAGAACCGCCTTGAAGCTGGGTCAAACAACGGCACGCCCCTTACCCACAATAAATTAAAAAATATAAACAATATTCCTATAAATAATAATATTAATCCAAATTTGTAATGTTTTGAATAATTTATTTTATATTTGTTTGTATTGTTATTTGTATTATCAATTAAACTATCTAATTTTAAATTATAATATAATTTTTCTCCAACGATATACGATAAATAAAAGAAAATTAAGCTAAAAAGAGCTAAAAATCCAGAATAATAGGAAACGCTGGATAGTGAGATATATATACAACCCACCATTAAAAATAAATGATGTATTTTTATTTTTTCTTTTATTGTGTTTATAGCAGGGAGCTCCATTATATAATCCTCTTCATATTAATTTTATAGTAATAAGTTATAAACATACTATAATTTTGTAATGGTTGGGTCATATTTCTCAATAATATCATTAGATAATTTTACATCTGTTTCATTTACTATTAAATATATTGTTAGTTTTGAGGTTGCCATATTTGTTGAATTAATGTATTCTCCATAATTATTTAAGTCGTTTGTATCTATTTTTCCAATCAAATTTATACCTTCATCCATAAAAACAATCTTTAAGGCATTATAATGCAAATCATAACGAATATTATTTTTTAATTTCTGTTGCTCTGATGGTTTAAATGTGTTGCAGTCAATACCAATAGAACCATCAACATATGTTTTAAGTATTGTGATATTTGAATTAATATATGGATTTTTCGAATGCTCTATATTCTCATTAAGCTCTTTAAACGATTTACATTCAATTGGATTTATATCATATTTAATTATTGTATTTCCAACGGGTTTTAATATTATTTTTTTACATGCCACATCTTCCACGTGTGCCATTTCCCCGCCCAATTCAATTGACTTATTATTATATATGCCATATAAAGTTCCGCCACTTGCTTTTGTAATTAAAACAACCCCATCAAAATCTTTTCCCGAAGAAGTCCATTTTCCTTTTACCTCGGCATATAATGGAAAATCTTTATTCATTATTTTTTCAGAAATCCATGCACATTTATACATCTGGTCTCCGTCAAATTCATACCCAGTATATTCATTTTGTGTCATTAATTTATATCCTAAAACACCACCCGTGATTAACACAGATAATAATACCAATATTTCAAGAATTCCTATTTTTTTCATAATATCTCCCAAAGATAAGGACAAAATAAATAAAAGTAATATGTAATTAGCGAATAAGTGATGATACTAAATAGACATCGTTAAAAAATTAAAAAATTATTTTTTAGATAATATCGAAGATATGAATTATAAAATCTCATAGTTTTATTTAAATTCTTCAATTATTTTTTTTGCAATACTTTCACTATCAAGTTTATAATATTTTAAAAGCTCGTTAGCTTTACCAGATTCACCAAACTCATCGTTAATTCCAATTCTTAAAAGTTTTTTGTTTAATCCGTTGGAAGCTATTACTTCGGATATTGCACCACCGAGCCCCCCAATTATATTGTGGTCTTCAATAGAAACTACAAAATCATTGGAATTAATTATTGCCTGTTCATCGATTGGTTTTATGGTCGCCATTGTTATTACTTCTGCGTCTATTCCATTTTCATTTAATAAATTTGATGCCTTTATTGCCTCTGAAACCATTTCTCCTGTTGCTATTATTGTTAAATCTTTCCCACTTTTCAAGGTTCTTGCCTTTCCAAATTCAAATTTGGCATCTTCTTCATCTTTGAATATTGTTTCGGTATCTCCTCTCGGCATCCTAATATATACAGGACCATCGTAGGTTGCACTCCATTTTATAATATTTTTTGTCTCATAATAATCCGATGGTGCTATTACAATCATGTTTGGAATTACCCTCATAATAGCAATATCTTCGGTCATTTGGTGGGTTGCCCCATCTTCTCCAACAGTTATACCGCTGTGTGTAGCTGCAATTTTTACATTTAAATTTGCGTATGCCACTGAATTTCTAATCTGTTCCCATGGTCTTCCGCTAGCAAACATTGCAAAAGAGGAAGCAAATACTATTTTTCCCGTTAGTGAAAGTCCTGATGCCATGCCAATCATATTTTGCTCTGCTATTCCTGCATTAAAAAATCTATCAGGATATTGTTTTGCAAACATTGCTGTTTTTGTGGAGCCCGATAAATCTGAATCAAGAACAACTAAATTTTGGTATTCTTTACCTAACTCAACAAGGGTTTCTCCGTAGGCATTTCTCATAGCTTTTTTATCTCCTATTTTATAATCCATTATTTCACCTTTTGAATTTTGCCGATTCTTTTAATAATTTCACTGCTCCACCGACATCTTCCTGCTTATATATAGCAGATGCGGAAATAAGACAGTCTGCACCAGCTTCAACAGCTTTTGGGGCAGTTTTTGCATTTATTCCTCCATCGACATAAATTTTAGTGTCATATCCTTCTGCAAGTATTGTAGTTTTTAGTTTATCTATCTTTTTTAACATTGGATTCATAAATGACTGACCCGAAAATCCCGGTTCAACTGTCATAACAAGAACTCCGTGTATATACTCCAATATATACTCAATAGTATCTATTGGAGTAGAAGGATTTAGTGCTATGATGGGTTTAACACCACTTTCTTTTAATAATCCTACCATCCTAAATGGAAATCTACATGCTTCTATATGAAACGAAATCGTATCAGCCTCTTCAGCTAACGCCAATGAAAATTTTTCAGGGTGTTCCACCATTAAATGCACATCAATAGGTAAATTTGTAATTTCACTAACATATTTTGAAATACCTATTCCCATACTTAAATTAGGAACAAAATGTCCGTCCATCATGTCAATATGGATAAAATCTACGCCTGCTTCTTCAACTTTTTTAATTTCTTCTTTTAAATGACCATAGTCAGCCGAAAGAATTGAAGCTCCAACTTCTACCAAAATAATCACCAATAATATTATAGCATTAGATTATTCTAAGATTAGATAACAATATAAAATAATTATATAATGTGTTCAGGAACTTCTGCTATGAACACATATACATATGATTACATATGATTAGACAAAAATATAAATATTATTGTGAGAGCTCCCTAAGTGCCTGTTCTAACTCTTCTTTATTTGGTGCTTTTCCGTGGAATCCTACATTATTTTCCATGAATGAAACTCCCTTACCTTTAACTGTGTTAGCTATTATCATTTTAGGTTTTCCATTTTTTTGGGATTTCGCAGTATTAATTGTAGTTATTATTTGATTGTAGTCATGCCCATCAATTTCATAAATATCCCAGCCAAATGCTTTGAATTTTTCTGATAGGTCATCTAAACCCATTACCTCTTCCGTGCATCCGTCAATTTGAAGTTTGTTTCTATCTACTAATCCTATCAAATTGTCTAATTTATAGTGGTGTGCAGCCATTGCAGCCTCCCATACTTGTCCTTCTTGACATTCTCCATCCCCTAAAATAGTATAAACTGTGTTGTTTAAATTATCTAATTTACAACCTAATGCCATTCCAACGGCAACGGAAATCCCATGACCGAGTGAGCCGGTATTTGCCTCAATTCCCGGAATTTTTATATTGGGGTGTCCTTGTAATAATGCCTCAGTTTGTCTAAATTTCCATAATTCTTCTTTATCGAAAAATCCCAATTCTGCAAGAACAGAATAGATAACAGGCGATGCATGTCCCTTACTCAATACAAATCTATCCCTATCTTTTTTATTTGGATTTTTTGGGTCAATGTTCATAATACTATAATATAACGATACCACAATATCTGTGGCTGACAATGAACCGCCCGGATGTCCAGAATTTGCCAACGCTATCATTTTTACGATATTGTATCTTATTTTTTTAGAAATGGTTTTTAATTCATCAATTGATATATTGTCCATATTTTCACCAATTATATATTATAGTCAATGAGGAAAATAGAATTTATTATTGCAAGGAGCTCCCTGAACACACCATATATATTTATCATTATCGGAGCTCCTCAATAATATAGTTTATAGTTTCATCCTTATATATTTTTAATATATCTCCTTCTCGTATATTTTTATTTTTATTATCTCTATTATTAAAAATATTATCGTATTCATATATTTCATAATTTTCATTATCCATTGCCATTATTGTAGTGGGAGATACAGAAATCACTGTTGCAGTTTGGCATTCTTCTACTTTCTTTAATAAGGTCGTATTTTTTTCTGCATCACTCCATACCAATGATATTTTATCTCGCCTAAGTAGTGATTCTAAATATATTTTATTTTCATTCATAGAAACTACTCGACATATTATATTATTGTTATTATTATTGTTTGTTTTAGCACTTTTATTATATTTAATAATATCTCCTACGGTATATTCGGGTATTCTAACAACAACGGTTATTCTATACATATCCTTTCCAGTATCCTTTTCAACGCCCACCAATTTAGCAGTTTCATATGTTTTTCCACCGTATTTTGATTTTATTGTTGATGCAAGATACCGAGCTCCGCCCATAGAACCAATTTGATAATCCAGTCCTTCTTTTTGAGGTATGAATTTAGATATAAACGCCATTCTGTCTTTTTTCATTCTTTTATCTACTTCATCTCTTACAAAATTATCTAATTCTTCCCGCTCTTCCTCTGTTAAATATCTATTCATTGCCCTAACTTGAAGTATTGCCTCATAATAGTTGGACATATATCGCGAACATCTTGGACATTGCACCATTAATATATGAACCACAATTTCCTTTTCTTCTATTCTATTTTCTTTTTCGTCTAATAATTTCCCTTCGGCAATTATTTTTGTAGGGACTACCACTCTTGACTTTTTACCGCCCGGTAATTGTTGCGGTTCTAATGGTATTATTTCAATATCTATATTTTTATTATTTACCTTAATATTATCTTTTACGGCAGAATATGCCATTTCTTGTAATATGTCATCTAATTCTTTTTCTCGGGGGTCTTGCCAATTTTTTCGTTTATATGACCCGCACATATGACATGCTTCTATTCTAACTTCATCGGTTATGTTAAATAAGGGATTAAGCTGAGAATAACATTTATTACATAATCCATCTAATAATTCTCCTTCATAACCGCACCGATAACAAAATCCTTTCATAATCTCACATTTAGTTTAATAAGTTAATAAGTTTTTAATATTTTAATAAATTTGATAAAAATAGTTTGTTCTAATGGGGTATTTATTGCTTTAAAAGTTTGACGCTTCACGAAACTAAAAAATAAAAAAATAGTAATATAATACCATAATACTAAATTAATCTATGATTAAATTAATTTAATAGGCTTCATTGCACCACAAGCCATACATTTAAGGAAGTGAATTCTTCCTTCTTTAATTATTTTGGTATCTGGTTTTCCACATTCTGGACACAATACATATTCTTCTACAAATTTCTTAATTTTTGAATTAATTATATAATTTCCAAATTTACCTTGCAATATTAATCTTGGACCTTCAATATCTCCCGCAGTTCCAAGCTCCTTCAACACATATTTTGCAAAAAATTGCGGTTCTCTTCGTATTACCTTAGAAATATCTACAAAGTTCTTTACCATTGTTCTATTTCCTTCTACAAAGCTATCCGCATGTGGAACTTCAAATCTAACATCTTTAAACACTTCTTCTGGAAGCTGACTAACAGCTCTTTTTAAAAGTGCATCGTAATCATAATAATCACTGCCCATCTTTTCACCATTTAAATAAATGAATACATCTATAAATTTTTTTAATAGAAAAAATTATATCCTAAAAATAATGCCAAAATAACATAATTAATTTAATATATAATTTTATAATATTATTAGTTTTATACTACTGGTTTATATAATTATAGTATGCTCGGGAGCTCCCTGCTTAATAAAATTTTATATATTATACTAACCGTTAAATTAATATACTAATACCATATAAGATAATGGGCATATTATTACAATAGGATAAAATAAACAACAGACAGTAACGGGAGTCGAATCCCGTCGGGCATGTGGCAAGAGCTGAACCCATAAACAACAATTACAATAACTTCCAACAACTACGCTAAAAATAATATAAATATATAATATAAAATAATAGTAAATAAACCAACCAATAAAAAAGGAGATAATATGAGTATGTACAAACATGTTAAAGAAGCTTGGAAAAAACCCAGCGAATCCTATGTAAAAGGATTACAGTGGGAAAGAATGCAGGATTGGAGAAAAGAACCTACTGTTGTAAGAGTTGAAAAACCAACAAGAATCGACAGAGCAAGAAGTTTAGGATATAAAGCTAAACAGGGAGTAATTGTAGCTAGAGTAGCAGTTAGAAGAGGGGGATTAAGAAAGCCAAGACCAAAACACTCTAAAAAACCTGCTACAATGGCAATGAACAAAATTACAATGTCCAAATCAATCCAAAGAATAGCAGAAGAAAGAGCTGCAAAAAGATACCCTAACTTAGAGGTATTAAACTCTTACTCAGTAGGGGAAGATGGAAAAAGAAAATGGTATGAAGTTATATTAATAGATGTTAATCATCCATCAATTAAAAACGATTCATCTTACAAAAATTTATGCACTGGAAAACACACCAACAGAGTATTCAGAGGTTTAACTTCCGCAGGTAAAAAAGGAAGAGGATTAATGAATAAAGGAAAAGGTGCTGAAAAAGTAAGACCGGGAATTAGAGCTAACAAAAAATTAGGTAAATAATTGAAATAATTGCTTAATTTTATTATTTTTTATCATTTTCTTTTTGTTAATTTTTTATTGTTTTTATTGTATTATACGATAGCAAAAATAATTTAAATATTTAATTTTTATTTATTAACTAATTTTCTTTTTTATTTTTCTATTTCTATTCTCATAATATATCTTATGTTCCTCATGCAAGAACCCCTTTGCCTTGGATACTAATCCAGATATTACATAAAGCACGGCTAAAACTATTATAAGCTTCCCCTCTGATGTCATGGGCGTTATATCTCCGTATCCTATTGTAGTTAAAGATACCACAGTAAAATAAAAGGCATCTCCAAAATTATTTATGCCCGGATTTACATCATGTTCTACCAACCAGATAAAGCAAGACAGAATAAAACTAAATGTAAATATTGTAATGAAATTAATGGTTTCATTGCTAAGTCGGAGCTCCTTGAATTTTATTGCCCTCAATACCATTAATACCCTAACAGCATTAATTATTCTAAGACTAACAATTGCATGGGTTAAAGTCGCTTCCAATAAATACATTATAAAAGCCACAATAACAAAGGCGTCTATAAGATTATAGTTATTTTTGAAAAACTTTGTTTTATTCTTTGTTCCAACAAACCTATATATGAACTCAAAAGTTAAAAATGAGATGGAAAAAAAATCTAATTTAAATAATAGTGCTTCATACGGCGGATTATATGTAGATATCACAAAAGAAATAATAATTTCAAGAGTGCATAATAATACTATAAATTCAATCATCCTATATATTTTTGGAGAGTATATTTTTTTATGGAGCTCCTTGTTCATAATATCGCCACATATAAATAAAAAATATTATTCAATAAAATTTCTTAAAGTCCCAATTCCTTCAATTTCTGCCTCAACAACATCTCCTTTATTTAGTTTTCCAACATTTGGAGGAGTTCCTGTTGAAATTATGTCATCAGGATATAACGCCATAATCGAAGAAACAAATTCTACAATTTCCTCAATTGTAAATATCATATTATTTGTATTGGATTTCTGTTTTATTTCCCCATTTACTTTTAATTGAATATTTAAATTATTTGGGTCAATATCTTCCTTAACTATTTTTGGTCCAATTGGACAAAATGTGTCAAATGATTTTGCCCTTGTCCATTGCCCGTCTCTTTCTTGGATGTCTCTCGCAGTTATATCATTCAATATGGTATATCCTCTTATATAATTTAGAGCATCTTTCTTTTTTATATTTTTGCATTTTTTTCCGATAACAATTGCCAATTCTACTTCATAATCTACTCTGTTAGATTGTGGCGGTATTATAATTGTATCGTTATTATATATTATAGCTGATGTTGGTTTTAAAAAAATTATAGGTTCTTTTGGGAGCTCCATATTTAACTCTTTGGCATGGTCAATATAATTTAATCCTACACAAACTATTTTTGAGGGATTTATGTTTAATGGCATTTAATCACCTTAAATTTCATTAATATATTTTTTAAACACAGGGATTAATTTATCTGCCCGTTTTGGTGTATATCTTGGTGAAATAGATAATACAATATAATCAAAATATTTACCATTGTCAATATAATTTTTGCCCTGAATTTTTTCAAATTCCACAACTGGCTCATCATTATTTAATTTAATATTATTTGTTATTTCATTATCTATTAAATATTCTTTTAAAATATCATTCCCTCCCAACGGGTGAGTAATATATTTTAATTTACTTATCCAACGGTTAGCTATTGCAAAAGCCAAATAATTTCCTTCATTTATATGCTGTGGATTATTTCTTTTTTGTGGCGGTATTTTTAGGAGCTCCCCTATAATATAATTATAAGAATTGTCTCCCATTCCTAAATCGGCATGAGCATCTACATGAACTACCTCAAAAGGAGTTTTTAATTTGTTGTTATTTATTAATTCATTCCAAAAATAAAATGCTTCATGGTGTTTTTTAACTATTTTACCATCTATTTTATTATCTTTTGATAAATTACATTGATTTTCTAAAAAATTAATTAGTTTATCCTTTTTCCAAGGGATATAATCTTTTTCATTTAGTCGTTTATTGTTTTTCTTCCAAAACACTATTTTATTTAAAAAGAAATCTAAATCTAAATCAAGTATTCGCATCGTATTAACATTATCATTAGTGTCCGTATTGTCCATATTTTTCATATTATTGTCAATATTGTTGGAGATAACCATAAAATCACAAAAATTATATTATGAGATAAAAAAGATTATAAAATTACAACTTTTCCGTCTATTACATCAATTTTTATAAGTGTTTTTACATTATATCCTGTTTTTTCTTTTACGATTTTTTTACCCTCTCCCCGTTCAATTACACAAATTATATCCTTTATTTTAGCCCCTGCTTTATTTAGTGCTTCAATTAAAGCTATTAGTGTTCCCCCTGTTGAGATTACATCATCTATGATTATAACTTCATCTCCTTCATTAACCCCATTTAAATATAATTCTCCTTTACTATATCCTGTTTCCTGATGGACTGCAATTTCCTTCTCTAATTTATATTCTCTTTTTCGTATAATTGCATAAGGAATATCAGTATATAGCGAAATTGCTGTTGCAAGTGGTATCCCCATGGCTTCAGCAGTAATTATTTTATCTACATTTAAATCCCCTATTTTAATGATTTCTGTGGTAATTTCTCGTATTAAATCTGGGTGTATTAATGGAACTCCGTCCGATATTGGATGTATGAAATAGGTATATTCTCCCCTTTGAACTATTGGGCAGGTTTTTAAACTCCGTTCTAATATTTTCATATTATCCCTTTTTAGTGTTTTTCTGTTCCTATATTCTAATTTTATCTTTATATTAGTCTTTATTTTTTATCTTTTATTTTAAATTTAATTAATGGTATTATTATTACAT
>OFDI01000071.1_pt1 | contig 16723 bp, 13 predicted proteins | sample 1520301 | NCBI WGS metagenome assembly OFDI01 (sample SAMEA3696446, study PRJEB22514) | metagenome | biome: water; feature: marine; material: hydrothermal vent | place: Pacific Ocean | collected 2014-08-12 | depth 1521 m
CCCACATCTTTTTCACTTTATCCCGGGCCAGGTCAATCAACTCCAGGGCATGGCCAGATGTCCCTTGCCCATAGTTGACCAAAAAATTAGCGTGTAAAGCTGAAAATCCTACTCCTCCAAGACGCTTTCCTCTAAAACCTGCTTGCTCTAACAACCATCCTGCCGGAACAGAAGAAAATTGAGAATTTGAGAATTTGAGAAGTTCTGCATCTTCCGCTCCCGCGACTTTCGCTACTTTTACTAAAGTACTATTCTTATGTGAGTCCAGGATTGGATTTTTAAACACACACCCGGCAGTAGCCTGAAGAACAGGCTGCGTTTTTCTTTTGCGCTCATACCAGGTGGCAATTCTCTTTTTAATTGCCCATGACTCACTTTTCCCAAGCCTTAAAACTACGTCTAAAATCAAAAAGTTTCCGCTATTCTTAAGTTGAAAATGTCGATAAGCTATATCCATATCTTTTCTTTTTAGCCAGAGTATCCCCGGCTCAGGCGGCCAGGCCTTTACCTTTTCCAGCTTCGTCCCTATTTCAACACCGTGCGAACCGGCATTCATTGCCACGGCTCCTCCCACAGTCCCTGGTATGCCAGCCAATCCTTCCAGACCACTTAAACCTTTTTTTATGCACCACCCCAGAAAGCGGGGTAAACTGAAACTTGCAGATACCTCAACAAATACCTCGCCCTCGCTATTTTCAGACAGGATCCTGATGGATTGCCTGCCTGTCCATTTTATCAAAACCAGTTCCATGTCCCCATCGCAAAACAGAACATTGCTTCCCCGACCCAGAATAAAAATCGCGTTAGCCGGCCAGATGGGGCCTAGTTCATCCAGATCAGAGTAAGTCTCAGCCAGATAAAGCCTGGTCCCTCTGCCTCCAAGCTTTAAAGTGGAAAGTTTCTTTAACTCCGGTCTATCTATAATGCGCATTCTTTGCCCTTTAAAAACTCTTCCCCCACTTTCCACACACTGCCTGCGCCCAGAGTCAAAAACAGATCATCAGCTTTAAGTATCTCTGGTAGAGCACCGGTTACAGCATCCAGATCTTCAAAGAATAAAACAGGTGTCTTGCTGACCTGCTTGATACCCTGTGCCAGACTGAGTCCATTTACTCCCGGGATGGGATCTTCCGAAGCCGGATAAATTTCTGTCAAAAGTAACAAATCCACATCTGAAAAGACGCGGCAAAAATCTCCAAACAGAGCACTGGTACGGGTAAACCTGTGTGGCTGAAACAGGACAACCAGTCTTTTCTCTGGATAACACTTACGAGCAGTTTCAATAGTGGCCCTGATTTCAGCTGGATGATGACCATAATCATCCACCACCAGCACACCTTCACGCTCGCCTTTTTGCTCAAACCTTCGACCCACACCACCAAATAACTCAAGCCCCCTGATAATCTTCTTTTTATCAATACCCTGACCACCATTACCACATGCCTCTATTGCCATGCCAATGGCAGCCAGGCTATTTAAGATATTGTGCCGGCCAGGTTGATTCAACCGTACCCTGCCCCAATACTTATCATGTAAATAGACATCAAATTCTGATCGCAAAGAGCAACTCACAATCTCTGCCCGTAAATCATTTTCAGGCCCAAACCCATAAGTAATAACCGGTCTTTTCACACGTGGTAAAATGGAACAAATTACAGGATCATCTCCACAAACCACATTGACCCCATAAAATGGCACATTATTCATAAAGCGCACAAATGCATCCTTAATTTCCTCCAGATCATGATAAAAGTCTAAGTGGTCAGCATCCACATTGGTGACAATGGTCATAATTGGAAACAGACAGAGAAAAGAACCGTCTGACTCATCTGCCTCGGCAATAAAAAACTCCCCTGTGCCGGGCAGGGCATTACTGCCATAAGAATTCAAACGACCACCAATAATTACAGTAGGATCAAGGCCAGCTTCCTTGAAAATCGTGGCCAGAAAAGAGGTTGTTGATGTCTTGCCATGCGTTCCAGCCACTGCAATGCCGGTCTTTAAACGCATGAGCTCGGCCAGCATCTCTGCCCTGGGGATAACAGGTATCTTTTTTTCTCTGGCTGCCACAAGTTCCGGGTTGTCATCTTTGATGGCCGTGGATTTAACCACCACCTGGGCCTGCTGCAAATTCTCCCTCTCATGCCCGATAAAAATCCTTGCCCCCAGTTTCCTTAACCTTTCAACCTGCATACTTTCATTCAAATCCGACCCGCTGACCTCATAGCCCAGGTTCAGCAAAACCTCGGCAATCCCGCTCATGCCTGAGCCACCAATTCCAACCATATGTATCTTTTTTATTTTCGCCCGCATTCTGCTAACTTCTCCAATTCCCTGGCAATAATTTCAGCCGCGTCTGCCCTGGCCAGACTCCTGGCTGCCCGGGCCATCTTTTGCAATTTATCAGGCGCACAGAGCACATCTTCAATAACCAGAGCCAGATTGATTTCTTCCAGATAGCTCTGCACCAGAATCATTGCCGCCCCTGCCCTTTCCAGTAGTTTGGCATTTGTCATCTGATGATTATGCGTGGCGTGAGGAAAAGGGATTAAAATTGCTGGTTTACCTGCCACACAAAGTTCAGCCAGAGTCGTAGCTCCAGCCCTGCACAAAACAAGGTCGGCAAAAGAATAGGCTTCTGCCATATCCTCAATAAAAGGTTCTACTCTGGCTTCTGGATATTTCTGGGCATAGACCCTGCGTACCTCTTCAAAATCCCTTTTCCCTGTCTGATGCCAGATCATAATCCCCTGGGACCTGAGCTGTCCAAGACAGTCTGTCACCGCCTGATTTATAGCCCTGTCTCCCTGACTCCCACCCAGAACAAGCAATCTTTTTCCCCTGCCACGAGACTCTAACGCTGTTGTTGCTATGGAAACAATCTCCGACCGGACCGGATTACCACTTAAAACAACTTTATCCTCAGGAAAGAAGCCATGTTCGTCAGGAAATGTTAAAAACACCCTGTCCACCCGTTTGCCCAGGACCCTATTGGTCACCCCTGGAAGGCTGTTTTGTTCATGAATGGCCGTAGGCACCCCCAACCATCTGGCAACCAGGACTGGAACAAATCCGGCATATCCACCAAAACCAATTACCACTTCTGGCCTGAAAGAACGCAAAAACATAAATGTCTTAATAAGGCTCTGGCTAAGCCAGAAAACAGTGGTCCAGGACCTTATTCCTCTACCCAGTACGCCTCTGGCTGGTAACCCCTTAAATTCCAGACCAGCTTTTCGAGCCAACGCCGCTTCGGGCCCGGATTCACCGCCCAGAAAATAAATCTTACATTCAAGACTTATATTTCGTATTTTCTCAGCCACAGCCAGGGCCGGAAAAATATGTCCGCCCGTGCCCCCTGTAGTTATAACCACTCGCCTCAGCATCCCTTTCACCCAAGTATGAAGGATGAAGGATGAAGGATGAAATTTATATGGTTGATTAAGAAAATTCTGGAGAAAAAATTAATGTTAAACATAATCGCATAAATTATTTATATTTTTTTGCAGGGCCGTTCCCCTATGTCTGATAAAAACATATTTGAAAAGTTACAGCTATTTTTGCTGATATGTCTGGATGATAAATTTTCCTTCATTCTTCCGCCTTCCGCCTCCATACTCCCGCCATCATCCTTCCCTTTTCATCCTTCATCCTTCCTCCTTCATCCTTTCTTTTCCCTTGATACATTCAGTAAAAAACCGACACAAAAAAATGAAACTAAAAGGTTACTTCCTCCATAGCTGACAAAGGGCATGGGCACTCCTTTAGGCGGAACCGTTCCCAGAACCACGGCAATATTTAAAAGAGCGCCTAAAACCAGAATTAACCCCATACCAAAGGCAGCGAATCTATCCTCCATTTCTTCCTGGCTACATGCAATTTTCACTACCCGCCAGATAATAATCCCCACCAGAATAAAAACCAGGGAAACTCCTACAAACCCCAGTTCCTCACCCAGGACAGCAAGAATAAAATCATTGTGCGCTTCTGGTAAAAACAAAAGTTTCTGGCGTCCTTCACCCAGACCAAGACCCCAGAAGCCACCAGAACCAAATCCAAACAGGGATTGCACCAGCTGATATCCGCTGTCATGAGCATTTTTGAAAGGATCCAGAAAGGCAAGCCAGCGCCGAAGGCGGTATGGTGAATTTAAAATCAGGCTCACTCCCATACCAATACCCAGACCAGCAGCAGAAATCAGGTAAATCAGACGTGTTCCTCCAGCCAGACTCATAAAAAATAATATCAATACCAGATAACTTGCACCCCCAAAGTCAGGTTGTTCCAGCAACAATCCGCACATAAAGGCTGTAATTATCGTTGGAGGCAAAAATCCAACACTAAAAGTTTTAACTTTGTCCTGCTTATGGGAAAAAAAATAAGCCAGATAAAAGACCAAAACCACCTTGGCCAGTTCCAGGGCCTGAATCGTAAGCGGCCCCAGTTTAAGCCATCTTCTGGCTCCGCCCGCGCCATAGCCCAGGGGGGTAAAGACCGTTAAGCAAAGAAGGCCAAAAACCAGAAAAAGCCACACATATTTTAATCTATAGAAAAATAGCCTTGGTATCTTTATTGTGCATACTAAAACAATCAATCCAGCCAGGGTAAAAACAACCTGTCTCTTGAAGAAATAAAACTTATCCCCCCAGAATTTTTCAGCCATAATACTGCTGGCGCTAAAGAGCATAACCAGCCCCAGAGCAGATAAAACCAGAACTGCTCCCAACAAGTACCAGTCTATGCTTTGGTTTCTCATTTCACCCTTTCCCCGTTTCCTCTTTAATCAGACGCTGAAACTCCAGTCCCCTGGCCTTATAATCTGAAAACAGATCAAAGCTGGCTGTCCCGGGAGAAAGAAGAACTGTATCTCCTGCTTTTGCATCAACAACAATTTTCTGTACTGCTTCTTTTAAGGTAGGAAACCACTCCATCTCCACTACTTTGCCAAAGGCCCCTGTAAAAATATCTTTACCCGCTCCAAAAAGATAGATTTTGCAAACCTTTTCCTGTACAAGTGGCAATAACTCTCTTAAGTTCCCGCCCTTAAAAATACCTCCGGCCGCAAGCCTTATTGGGCGAGAAAAGGTCTTTAAAGCCGACTTTACGGCATCCACAGTAGTAGCCTTTGAATCGTCAACAAAGGTTATCCCTTTGTACTGAAAAAATATTTCCTGCCTGTGAGCCGGCGGAACAAAATCCTGAATATTCTTTTCAAACTCGCTTTCAGTAACTCCGAAATACTTACAGGCAAAATATGCGGCCTCCAGATTTTCCTGGTTATGCTCGCCCAGAAGAGCTGGACAGGAAAATCTGTCCTGGGGCACAAAGTAAATCTTCCTGGCCCTGCTAAAAGAACGCTTTTCAAGTTCTGCCTTAAGACTTAAAGGGACAATGGCCAGATCCTGTTCATTTTGCCGGGCAAAAAGTTTTAACTTGGCCTCAAAATACTCCTCAAGATTCTGGTGATAATCCAGATGATTGGGGGAAAAATTAAGGAGAATAGCTACCCGCGGATGGAAACCACTACAATTCTGCAGTTGAAAACTGCTCGTCTCCAGAACCAGAATTTCTGCCTTTCTCCCTTCCAGAAGATATTCACTGAGCGGAGTACCAATATTGCCACCTGTAAACACCACTTTTCCTGCCTTTTCCAGAACATGAGTGATGAGCAAGGTAGTGGTTGTCTTGCCGTTGGTTCCGGTAATGGCAATTATGGGCTCAGACACAAACCAGGAAGCCAATTCCAGCTCAGAATAAACCCGGACACCAGGCGCTTCCGCCGCTTTCGCCGCTTTCGCTATCAGGCCCTGAATATTTCTTTTCGCAACGCCCGGGCTCAAAATAATTAAATTCGCTCCTTTAAAATCTTCCGACTTATGTTCACCAACTCTCAAATCCCAGCCCTGTTTTTCCGCAACTTCTCTCAAATATTTTATGTTGTCTGCATCTTTTTCCAGAACGCGCACATCCGCCCCCAGTCTGGTCAAAAGTCTGGCCGCGGCCAGGCCTGATCTTCCTGCACCGACAACAACGGCCCTGTGGCCGCGCAATTGTTCCGGATGGATTAATGTTTTCATATTTTTTTAGTTCGAACCTATAAGATTTAACTGCAAAAACTCAAAACTAAACTTTTTAACAAAAATATCAACTTATAACATATTGTAATAATTCAACATTCAGCATTCAACATTCAACATTGCCTGCAAAAAAAGACTTTTTGCAGGCGACTCAAATAATGCACCCCTGAAAAACTAAAGGCCCGACAGGAGGCTGGGGTATGAAGAAATATACTTTTGCACGCTTTTGGAAATGCGCTCTGCAGGTAAACCCCTTTGGGTATATTAGTAGATATCGTGGGCAGGATCATAGTTTAAGTGAGGAAGAGTATAACCAACAGTTACTGAATATATGCAAAGAAGAGGACATAAAAGTCATTGGCCTGGCTGACCACGGGAATGTTTCTTCTATAAAGGCCATCAGGGAAACCCTGTCTGACCACGGTATAATCGTTTTCCCTGGTTTTGAGATCGAATCCGCGGAAAAGGTTCATTTTGTTTGCCTATTTTCAGAAGATACGACAACTGAAGAGTTAAATCGCTACCTGGGCAATCTTGAATTGCTTGATCCGACAGATGGGACTCGTCCATCAAAGCTGAGTGCGGAGCAGTTACTGGAAAGGGTTACTACGATGGGGGGATTTGTTTACGCTGCCCATTGTACCCAGGATAAAGGTCTTCTTAAACAAAAATTGAATCATATCTGGCAACATCCCCTATTAAAGGCTGCACAGATTCCAGGATCGGTTAAAGATTTACCTCCGGAATACAAACAGATCACGGAGAATACAAATTTAGATTACAAACGTGAATACCCCATTGCTTTGATTAATGCCAGAGATGTAGCCAAACCGGAAGACCTGCGCGTTTCTGGGGCCACCACCTATGTCAAGATGACACGTCCTTGTTTCCAATCCTTTATATTAGCGTTCAAGGACCCGGAATCCCGTGTTCGCCGGCATGATCAAATGATAGAGAAACATTATAGCCGGATCGAGAGTATCCGGGTAACGGGCGGATATCTGGATGGTTTAAATATCCGTTTCTCAGACCATTTAAACACAGTAATCGGCGGACGCGGCACAGGAAAATCCACCCTTCTGGAATGCATTCGTTATGCTTTAGACATCCCCCATAAGGGGCCAGAGGCACAAAAACAGGGCGATCAAATCATCAGGGAAAACCTGGGAAAAGACCATGCCCGGGTTGAGCTGGAACTCTGTTCTGCTGCCAATAACATGAAACATTATAAGGTGATTCGCCGCTATCCAGAGCCTCCCAGGGTTATAGATGAGAAAGGCAATGAGTCTGTTTTACATCCTCGTGATTTATTGCCTAAAATAGAAATCTACGGACAAAATGAAATTTTTGAATTGGCCAGGGATCATGAAGCATTGATCCAGGTTCTTGACCGTTTTCTGGCAAATACTGAACAATATCGCACAAAACTTGCTGAATTGCAGAAAAAACTCAAAAAAAACGCTAATAAACTGGTTAATACTGAAGAAAAAAAAGAGGAACTGGAACAACAACTTGCCAGGTTGCCTAAATTGCAGGAACAGGTGGACCAGTTTAGAGAATTGGGGCTGGAAGAAAAATTGAAACAGGTGCCACTTCTGGAGAAAGAGCGTGGGTTAGGCCAACGCATGAATGAAGAGTTGCAGCAGGTACAAACAGCCCTTGAACAATTTCAGTATGCATTGCCTGACCTTGTATTCTTAAGTGACAGGGCTATTGCGGGACTACCTCACGAAGATATTCTGGAACGTGGCCGAAAGGTGCTGGAAAATTTCAAGCAGACCCTTGACAGGTATTTGACTAAACTCAGGGAAGTGGTCAATCAAGCAGGCCAAGATCTGGCAACAGTACGCCGTGATCTTGATGAGACACTCAAAAAGGCTGAAAAAGAATTAGAAAAAGAATTTGCCAGACTACCTGAAATTGCAGGCCAGGATGGTAAAACCGCTGGAAGAACATATCAATCGCTGCTGCGGGAAATAGAAAAAATTAGCCCGGCGAAAGTGCGCCTGACCAATGTTGAGACGTTGCTCAAGGAGTTACACCAGGAGAGGCGCAATCTGCTGGGTGAACTATCTGATCTGCGTAGCGCCCGAACTCACAGACTGCAAAAAACAGTCAAAAAGCTCAACAAACGCTTAAAAGGGAAAATCAGAATTCAAGTCATACCGGAAGGGAACCGGGAAAAATTAAAAAGATTTTTACTCAATTTGCCGGGGATCGGTGAAAAAAAAGTTAGCTGGATAGATGAGGCGGAAGATTTGACCATATCTGGCCTTGTCAAGGCGATCCAGGGAGGAAAAGATACGCTGCTTTCCAGGAATTGGGGGTTGACCCTAAAAATGGCAGAAATGTTGACCCATCTTACCTACGAGCAGATGTTAGAACTAGAAAGTGTAGATCTTGAAGACCGCATTTCACTCGAACTCAATGTCTCTCACCAGGGAGAACACTACAAGCCCCTTGAGCAATTGTCCACGGGCCAGCAATGCACTGCCATTTTGCATTTGCTTTTACTGGATAATCCCGATCCCCTGATCATGGATCAGCCAGAGGACAATCTGGACAACGCATTTATTGCAGAAAGAATTGTCAAGGAGTTGAGGCGCGCCAAGACCGAACGTCAATTTTTGTTTGCAACTCATAATGCCAATATCCCTGTATTTGGAGATGCAGAATGGATTGGCGTATTTACTGCAACCGAAGACCACGCTGAGATGGATAAAGAGGCTCAAGGTTCTATTGATATTCCTGAAATACGGGATAAAGTGGCTGAAATTCTGGAAGGAGGCAAAGCGGCTTTTATCCAGCGCAAAGAAAAATATGGATATTAAATCATGAACAAGACCGAACTGTTGGAACTGATTACAAATGGAGAGAATTCAGGAGTTGAATTCAAACGAGACGATGTTCGTCCGGAGCAACTCGCCAAAGAAATAGTCGCCCTGGCCAATTTTAAGGGGGGCAAAATTATTTTGGGCGTAGAGGATGACGGAACCATAACTGGTATCAAACGGGACAATTTAGAAGAATGGGTCATGGATACGGTCTTTGCACGTTATATTCACCCGATGATCCTGCCTTTTTACGAAGAAATTCAGGTGGACGACGAACATCGGGTAGCTGTGATTACCATCACCCAGGGAACGGCAAAACCTTATGTCGTGCGCCATAATGACCGAGAGGAAATATATGTGCGAGTTGGCAGCAGTTCCCGGCGGGCAACTCGTGAGCAGCAAGCAAGGCTGTTTGCTCTCGGAGGAATGCTGCATACGGAGACATTGCCAGTTTCCGGGAGCAGTTTAAAAGACTTAAGCCGTGAACGTTTGACAGATTACCTGACCAATATCGTAGGCGACCCCACTCTTCCAGGCAGTGATGATGAATGGATAGAACGCTTGTGCGGCCTTGGCTTCATGGTTGAACAGGAAACCATGACCGCAGTATGCAGCATTGCTGGTCTGGTGCTTTTCGGACACACTCCGCGGCGGCTATTACGTCAGGCAGGTCTGCGTTGGATGGCATTTGATGGCCTGGAAAAAAGCTACCGTGCCCTTGATGACAGAATCCTTGACGGACCTCTCATTGCCCTCTGGAGAACAAGGGATGGGGGTGGCCGTGAGATTGCCGAAAATGGCTTAATTGAAACTCTTGTTGAAATTATGCGTCCCTTTATTTCGGAAGAATCCGATCACATTAACGAATCCATGCGCAGGGAACGGCACTGGTATTATCCCCTGGAAGCAGTACGCGAGGCCATCATTAACGCGCTGGCTCATCGGGACTGGACACGCTATGAAGAGGTTGAAGTGATTGCTTATAATAATCGTCTTGAGGTTACCAGTCCAGGGGCATTACAAAACTCCATGACCATAAAAAAAATGATCGCCGGACAAAGATCCGCCAGAAATCCTCTTATTGTAGAGGTGCTACGTGACTATGGCTATGTAGATGCCCGTGGCATGGGCGTGCGAAATAAAATTATTCCTTTACTCAGAAAACGGGGAGTTGAACCGGAATTCATTGCAACTGAAGACTATGTGAAGGTTATGATGCCGAACAGTGACAAAAAAAATCGCTTTAAAGCTGTTCTGGATAAAGGGCCAATAGTTATCCGCTAGGGAGAAACAAATATGAGAATTGAATCAGTTCGTTTAAAAAATTTTAAACTATTTAAAGAAATTGAAATGAATGATATCCCCGGCTTCTGCGTCGTTGTCGGTGCCAATGGCACAGGTAAATCCACTTTATTTGACGTATTTGGTTTTCTCAAAGATTGTCTTACCTACAATGTCTCTCGCGCTTTACTTAGCAGAGGCGGGTTTAAAGAAGTGGTGACTCGTGGAGAAGAAGAAAATAATATCTATATAGAATTACAATTTCGTTTAAAAATTAATGATGTTAATCGCCTGGTCACTTATATTCTGGAAATAGCGTATGAAAATGGTAAGGCTATAATTGAACGTGAAATCTTGCGATATAAACGTGGCGCATACGGTTCACCATATCATTTTTTAGATTTCCAACGTGGAAAAGGATATGCTGTTACTAATGAAGAAGACTTCAATAAAAGAAATGAAGCACTAAACAGAGAATATCAGACTTTAGACAGTCCTGATATGTTGGCCATAAAAGGTATTGGTCAATTTCAACGGTTTAAAGCTGCTAATGCATTTCGACAAATGCTGGAAAATTGGCATGTTTCTGATTTTCATATTAATTTAGCAAGAGGAAGCAAAGATGCTGCTGGTTATGCAGAACATTTATCTGTCACAGGAGATAATCTTCAATTAGTTGCCAATCATCTTTATGAATCTTATCCAGATATCTTTGACAAAATTATTATCAAGATGAAACAACGAGTACCTGGTATTAGTGCAATTAAACCTGAACCAACTGCTGATGGACGTTTACTATTAAAATTTCAGGATGGTTCTTTTAAAGATCCATTTATAGATAAATATGTCTCAGACGGGACTTTAAAAATGTTTGCCTATCTGATACTGCTCTACGATCCCAGCCCGTATCCCTTGCTTTGCGTTGAAGAGCCAGAAAATCAACTATATCCAACGCTGCTCTGGGAACTTGCTGAAGAATTTAGAGATTATGCAAATCGTGGCGGTCAGGTTTTCGTTTCTACTCATTCACCTGATTTTCTGAACGCTACAAATCTGGAAGAGGTTTTTTGGTTAGTAAAAGAAAATGGTTATACTCAAATCAAAAGAGCTAAAGATGATCCCCAAATCACTGCTTACATGCAAAATGGAGATCAGATGGGTTATTTGTGGAAACAAGGTTTTTTTGAAGGAGTAGATCCACAATGATGACCCTGGTTTTTTTTCTGGAGGAACGTTCTGCTGGAGAAATGTTAAAGGCTGTTTTGCCTAGAATTATTCCGCCAACTATAACAACAAAATTCATCGTTTTTGAAGGTAAACAAGACCTTGAAAAACAAATTGAGCGTCGTCTCAAAGGCTGGCAAATGCCAGATACTCGCTTTCTGATTATATGCGATCAGGATGCTGGCGATTGTGTTGAGCTAAAGCACAAACTATTAACCAAATGCAGACGAGCAGGCAAACCAGATGCACTGGTGCGTATTGCCTGTCGTGAACTGGAAAGTTTTTATCTGGGAGATTTATGTGCAGTAGAAAAGGGGCTCGGTCTAAGTGGCATATCTAGAATGCAAAACAAAAGACAATATCGTGATCCGGATAAACTTTCCAATCCTGCTGGCGAGTTGGTTCGCTTAACTCAAAAAAAATATCAAAAAATCGCTGGCTCCAGGGCAATTGGACCTTATCTTGATCTAACAAATAACCGCTCCAGAAGTTTTGCTGCTTTGATTGCTGGAATAAAAAAAATTATTAATGAGATAGAAGAATAATGCAGGTATTGGAAAAAATATTGAGAAACAAGCTTGAGCGCGCCATTAAGGAAGCCCGCGAGGTCGCGGAGCAAGGAGCCAGAGCTGCACTGGAACAGCTTGGAGTTGGTGAAGCCAGACCTTTTGAATATCTTTCTGAAGATCAGCGAAAGCTGCGCCGCAAATTACGTATTCATGGCCGGCAGCCTGGTGATCGCCGCGATCCTGAAACTGCAACACAGAGCATTGAGCGTCTTGTTGAAGAAGTAGCTTACGAGCACTGGCACAGGATGCTTTTTGCCCGTTTTCTGGCAGAAGAGGAAGAAATTAAAAATGCCTGCGCTCTGCCTGGCGTGCCGTAGCTGAAAAACGCGCTGCACGGAAAAAGATGAAAAAGGATGAGTAAGTTAATTAATAGGAGATAAGAAGTGAATATCAATGCATCCATTATTGATCAGCGCCTTATATCTGTATGTGAGGAGATTAGACAGCAAGCCGCTGATGAGTTGCATATCACAGATGATGACAGGCTAAAATCTCTTGCCTTTGTTTTTCTCTGCGTTAAGACCATGCTCGACCTGGAAGATGACGAAGCGTTTGACTGCCTGACCGAAGGAGGGGGAGATTTTGGTATAGATGCCATGCACATTTCTGAAGAACACGATAACGAATTTACCATCAGTTTATTTCAGGCCAAATACAAAAAAAATCTTGAGGGTAATGCACACTTTCCTGAATCTGGAATATTAACCCTGGTAAATGCGATCAGGTGTATTTTTGATCCTGCAGCTAAGCTCCAACAAATCAATGAGCGTTTACAAATAAAAGTTGAAGAAGCCAGGAGCCTTATTCGAGACGGTTATATCCCCCAGGTACGCGCATTTGCCTGTAATAATGGGCAAAAATGGAACCAGGCAGCAGAAGGGATTATCAAGCAGGTTCAAGAAAGTTTTAATAACCAGGTTACATGGGAGCATGTTAATCATGATCGCCTGGTGACGATACTTCAGGCTGCAAAACCAGTCAATGACACTCTACAACTGACAGGCAAGGCTATTGTTGAGGACATGGATTTCAGCCGTGTTCTTGTAGGTAGAATATCAGTCAGGGAGGTTGCGGCCCTGATCGAACGCCACGGAGAGCGCCTCCTGGAACGAAACATCCGTCGTTATCTGGGGTTGCAAGGCAACCGTGTGAATGAAGCGATCAGGGAGACATTACTCAGTCCTGAACGCGGCAATTTCTATTTTTATAACAATGGCATCACTTTAACCTGCGATAAATTCGCGTATAATGCATTGCAGAGTGGCGATTATCAGGTACGGATCGAAAATCTGCAGATTATTAATGGCGGACAGACCTGTATGACCATTTATAAAACATTACAACAATATCCTTTATTAGATGACAATCCGCCAGCATACGTTCTTTTGCGCCTCTATCAGCTTCCCAGTGACAATGAAGATCTTGTACGACAAATCACACTTGCAACCAACAGTCAGAATCCTGTTGATCTGCGCGATCTTCGAGCAAACGATGAACTCCAACAACGGCTGGAAATGGATATCAGCCAGCTTGGATACACTTATCGTCGCAAGCGAAGCAGTCAGGGTATCAAATCCAGGGATATAACTTCAGGAGTAGCTGCAGAAGCTGTTCTGGCTGTCTGGCGTAAGCGTCCCCATCAAGCTAAATTTTTTGCCAGAGAACATTTTGGGAAACTATATCATATTATTTTTACAGATAATTTAACAGGCACACAGGTAATTACTGCTGTATTACTTTATCGAATTGCAGAAAATCATCGCCGCCGCCCTCATACGAATGATCCGGTTTTTGTTCGATATGGTTCATGTTTTATTGCTATGCAGATGGGCCGTCGCCTGCTGAAAGACCTTGCTATTCCTCTTGAATCGCTTAACCATAAGTATTTTAATGATGCTACGAGCCTAATTGATAAAAAGGGAGAGCTCTATTTTTCAGCATCAGTGAAAGATGTAGATAAAGCTCTGAAACAACTTTATGGGCAAAATGAAATTTCATTGCAACAACTTTCAGCGACTTTCCGCCGCGGTGACCTGATAGAAAAATTGAACAACATGGATATCACAAATGAGTGATATCCTGAATCCGTGCAAAATTAAAACATTACCCCACTTTCTATAATTTGCCTCTTTTCTCTGGCTTCAATAGAAGTAAGTCTTTGTTTGGCTGCTTTTTTTTGGGACTTGCGTTCAGCTTTTTTCAAAACTGCTTGATACAGATTTTTAGCAGCTTCCAGCATTCCTTTTTGTTCATAAATTTGTCCGGCACGGTACATGGCAGTGATGGCCCAGATATTTTCTTCAGGAAACTGCCACGCAAGTTGCAGATAGTAATCCAGGGCCTGGTCTGTTTTGTCCTGATATTGAGATCCTTCTCCCAGCCAGAACAGGATTTCCGCCTGCAGGGCAGGGGAGAGGTCTTTTCTTTCCTGCCATAGATTGGTCAAAATATTTTCCGCCAGTTCCCATTTATTGCTTTGCTGGGCAAGCAAGGCCAGTTTTAATCTTTTTTCTGCCGGCAATCTCTTTGGTGCTTTGCTTAAGAGTAAAGTATATGTCTTTAGGGATTCCTGAGTTTGGCCTAAATCCATTAAAATACCCGCCTTGGCCTCAATGAGATCAAGTTGTTTGGTAGAATCCAGAAGTTCTTCCTGGATATTTTGCAAATATTTCCAGGCAAGGGTTTTGTATCCGTTTTTATAAGCAGCACGAGCCAGAAATAAAAATCCACTCTGGCCAGCAGGTGTTTTGGGGAACAAAAAGGCCAGATGCCTGGCTGCCACATAACTTTTTCGTGTTTCTAACTGGTTTTTCCATGACAGGTAACTTAATAGATGATCTAAAGGATAAGCAGCTGAAAGAGCATTAATATCCTTTCCTTCAGTTTTAAACCAGAAGTTAGCTGTCAGAGTGGAAGTGGTGCATCCGCTGATAGCGGGATAATCGTTAACTGCCAGAGTTGACTTCCCCCTACACAAAAATTTTTACTAGATTTGATTAGAGGGGTCAGACCTCAATGCCAATCGGTCTCAGAGACTCAAGCGAAAAATATGGAGGTTTTAGAGATGTTAGAAACAAAACAAGATCAGGTTGATTTAAAAATATTGCCTGAAGAAGCCAAAAAAGAGATTCTGGATTTTTATAAATTTCTTTTACAAAAGTATCAAATTAAAACACATAAGAGAACAAAAGATGATATTGATAATTTTTTTGATCAATATAATTTAGACTTTTCATGTTTTATTTTTGATAGAGAGAAAATTCATGAAAGATAAAATTTTTGTAGATAGTAATGTGATTTTATATTGTTTTGCGCAAGAGAGAACTCAGAAGGAAAGAGCGAAAGATTTAATTAGAGAAAGGCCTTTAATTAGTATTCAGGTAGTTAATGAAGTTATTAATGTTCTTTTGAGAAAGTTTAATGTTACTACAGAAGAGACAAAGAAAATTTTTAATTTTCTTACAAAAAAGTCAGATATTTCATTGTTAAATTGCAAAACAATTGATTTGGCTTTGTTGATAAAAGAAAAATATAAGTATAATTACTATGATTGTCTAATAATCGCGTCTGCTCTGGAAAATGATTGTACAATTTTATATACAGAAGACATGCAGGATGGTCAGATAATTGAAGGAAGGTTGAAGATCGTAAATCCGTTTAAATGAGGGATGTTGCAAGTATTGTAAGTGGGCTTAATGGGTAAAACCTAACTGGTTGCTTATTTGTTGCGTTTCGGAGACTTCTATGCCAGTAAGGAGTTGGAGTTTTTAAAGGTTGTAGATATAGAGGGGCTTGGTGATTTCCTTTAGCCTTTAGCCCTTAGCCTTTTGCCATTCTTTTTCTAAGGCGACAAAAGGGGCTTTTTTGAGGGATAAAATCAATGATTTCAGGCAGTTAGAGGGGTCAGACCCCAATGCCTTCAATGCCTCTATATAAAATTTACTAAAAATAATGAACTAATTCATGATAAAAAAAATGATATTAAAATTGCTTGTCATATTTTAAATATTGGCGGTAAGGGCGAATTAGAAAATATTTTATATGAAATTAAGATATCTGATTCTATTTTTGCCGACTGCTTAAATAGTTGGAGAGAGTGTTTATTTAACAATAATAAAAGTATATCTGATAAAGAATTTATAAAATTTTGGATAAATACATATATACGATTTGATACCTGCTCTAAAAAAGAAAGAAAACAAATTGATAGAAAATGTAGTTTTAAACAATCATTACAAAAAGATATCTGGGATTTTGAACATAAAGTTTTAGATGAGTTAAAAGAGTTTTTGTATCTATTTAAAGAAGTTTAAAATTTGTCAGGTTGCGTCTCGCTATATGTGATTCGTCTGCAAAAAATCGAGGCTCGCAAATTACAGCTTGCGCGGACAGGTGAACGGGTAATAATTTTAAATAGTTACAACCGTCACAACACTGGTTAGCCTGACCCCCACGGAAAAATTTACTTTTTGCAGGCGACGTTCAATGTTCAACGTTCAAAGTTCAATATTTTGAATATGTTAATGGAAAAATTTTTTTATAGGCGGCTTAACTCAGAGTTAGTGATAAAGTAAATTTCATAACTTACACTTTTAATTTGCTAAAGGGAAATAACTATGCGTATTATAGAATATAGAGAGGGACCATTTGTAGATAGAGAAAGGGAAGAACAATTTTTATTGAACAGATTTAAACATCGTCCAGAAAAGCTTTTATTTATCTATGGCCCCAAGTCGTC
>OFDI01000073.1_pt1 | contig 16419 bp, 11 predicted proteins | sample 1520301 | NCBI WGS metagenome assembly OFDI01 (sample SAMEA3696446, study PRJEB22514) | metagenome | biome: water; feature: marine; material: hydrothermal vent | place: Pacific Ocean | collected 2014-08-12 | depth 1521 m
AATGATACTTTTTTAGAATTGGATGGTAGATTTTATATTATGGATTTATTTGGGTAAAAATAGTAGGTCAAGATTTTTAAGGATATTTTTGATATAATTGTTCTAAAAATTTATAAATTTTAGGATGATTATATGAAGTTCAATCTACTGATTACAATTCTATTTAGTTTCTTACTAAATGGGTGTCTTTTTCAAAATTCCAAAACTAATTATTACCAAAAAATAGCATCATCTAGCACACAAGATAACAATATTGAACATATATATAATAATCTCAATAGTGCCATAGCAGATATCTCAAGACAACTTAATCTTACACAAGATATTAATAGAGTAGATGATAAAGTCGTAGTTACATCATTTGTAAATCTTGAAAATTTCAAAAAAACTACCAAATTTGGACATATACTATCTGAAAGCATGATAAATGAGCTTAATAAATATAACTTTAAAGTCTTAGATTATAGAGGAAGAGATAATCTTCTAGTAAATCAAAATGGTGAATTTTATCTTACAAGAGATGCTTCAAAGCTAAAAGATGAGATAGAAAATGCAAATATTTTAGTAGGAACATATTCAAACTTTGATCTAAATTCTATTATGATAAATGTAAGAATTTTAGATTTTGAATCGGGAGAAGTTTTAGCAACTGCTAAAGTTATATATACCAATAAAGATTGTAAGCTGTTTGGCAACTGTGTAAAACCTGTTAAAAAAGTTATTAAACCCATAAAACAGCTTCCAATATTAAGAGATGACAATGTATAAAAAGCTACTATTACTGCTTACAGTTATATTTGTATTTAGTGGTTGTTTATCTACATATTACAAAATCAAAGATGAACCTATGCAACACAATGGGACAAATTTTGCCAATTTGATTGATGATCTATCATCGACACCAAGAAGCATATTAAGATATAATAAAACGATCAAAAACTTATATATTTTAGATTTTGTAAATATAGATAATCTTCAAAATGTTTCAAAACTTGGGTTTATCTTATCAAATGAGCTAAAAGCAACTTTTTCATATAAGCTACCAAACTCAAACCTACAAGAGTTAGAGTTAAGTAAAAATATAAAAATAGGTAACAATGGCTCAAAAGTTTTAACAAGAGATCTAAAACAATTAAAAAATAAAAATATACCACAAAATAGTCAGTTGTTAGTAGGTAGTTATATTATTACATCTAAGCAGCTAATCTTATACCTTAAACTTATAGATTTAGATACTGGTAATATATTATCTTCTACTAGAGTATCTACAATTATCACTGCAGAAATTTTACAACTAGAGGGGATCCAAACAGATCAAAAACCTTTGGTTTATCAACCTTTAGTGTTATGATTTGGACAACAAAATGAATAGAGACAAATTTATAAAATTATTTTTATCAATATTTACTGTTATCTTTTTAGATAGTTGTGGAACAACCTCAACCACTACAACTACTACGGGTGGTATCTATACTGCACATCTTATAGATTCTACTGTAAGTGGAGTTCAGTATGCTTGTATTAAAAATGATAATACAATAGTTGTAAGTGGAATTACAAATGCAACAGGTGATTTTAAATATAGTCAAGATTGTAGTGTAAAATTTTATCTAGGGCGAATCACATTAGCACTTACTCCTGGATCAAAAGTTTATAACTTATCAGATCAAGATCTATATATTACTGATGCTGTTGGTGTAAGCAGAGATGATACACACAATCAGCAAGTGGTAAATATTTTACGAGTATTGCAATCTTTAGATGCTGATGACAATCCTGAAAATGGAATAGATATAAATAGCACCGTTAGAGATAATCTAGCAAAAACCACAGTTAATCCTCTAAGCTTATCTATTGATGGGCTAACTCAAAGCGATCTTAACAAAACAATTGAAGATGCGAATATTAGTAAAACTCTAATAACTACCACAAAAGCTATTGCTCATTTTGAGACAGTTTTAAGAGATGATGCACAAATACAAATTGATACAGTGCCTCCAGCTAAACCTGTTGTCCTAACAGTGGACACCGATCCTATCATAGTTCCAAGTGCTACTGATTCAGATCCTACTCCTATAAAAATTATAGGGGAAAAAGGTTCTAAAATATTTATTAACAATATATTAGTAGATACAATTAGTAAAACAACAGGATATACCATAGTTGATCTAAATACAACAGGTAGTAGTATATCAAATTTTAATTTTGATATTATGTTGCAAGATGATAAAGATCATAACTCTACTATTAATCATATTAATATTTTTAAAGATTTAGTATCTCCAACCGTTCCTAATAATAATATAAATATATCTATTAATGAGCAACAAAATTTTGTTCAAAATATAGATGCAAATGATAGCAGTGCATTAACTTATGGGATTATGAAAAGCAGTGATAACAACAAAAGTGTAGATTGGAATCTTTTTCAAATAGATAATAGCGGTAATGTTACATTTATAGAAGATCCCGATTATGATCAAAACTATGGAAGAGTTTATTCTGTAGTAGTTTATGCAAAAGATGCAGCACAGCATGTCACAGCAGTATATCTTCAAGTTAATATTATAAATATCTTAGATAATCCTCCAGCATTAACAGCTACAACATTTACAGCCAATCCTATTATGGAGCAAACACCAAATGCAACTATAATATTTGATGCAAATGATACACTAAAATCTATTGCTAATGCTCCTGATAATAAATTTAGTTACCATTTTTCACTAGTAAATGGAACAGATCTATTTGATATCAATAGTTCAACAGGTCAAATTAGTATAAAAGACAATACACAACCACTTTTTGATTATGAACAAGCACCAAATAGTTTTGATCTACAATTTAGAGTAACTAATGATAACAATACATCAAAAGGCAACACTACAGATGCAACTATTAAGATAAATATACTAAATCATATAGATACTACACCTAAACTAGATATCCCAAATAGTTTAGATCTAAATGAAAAATCTATATCAGGAACTACAGTAACTACTATAACAAAATCTGCTTCAGGAAATGATGCCAATAAAACTATGACTTTTTCTATTGTAGCTGGAAATGATGGTAATTTTACTATCGATCCAAGTTCAGGAGTTATTAGTGTAGCTACATCAAATCTTGACTTTGAGACTAAACCAAATTATACACTAACAATAGAAGCTACAAATACCTGGTATGATAATACAACTCATAGTGATGATGTAAATCTTACTATTAATCTAATAGATCAAATAGATAATCCTCCTGTATTAAAAGATATAAACTCTACTTTCTCGTTTCCTGAAAATAGTGCTAAAGGCACATATATTACTACTATGATTTTAGATGGAACTAATAATGATGAAAATACAACTACAGGATATCGCATCGATACAACCAATAGCTCTGTAGGATATAATCAGTTTGCTATAGACTCTAGTGGTAGATTAACAATTAATACTGATAGTTTAAATTACAATGAAACAGATTCCAATGATTCTATCACCTCTTATCGTTTAGCAATACAAGCTATAGATAAAGACTATACCAATGCAACTTTATATAGTAATACTATCTATGTTGATATAAATATTACAAATGTTATAGATAATATTCCAAAAATTACTATAGCTAATAACAATATATCATTAGATGAAAATCTAACGATAAATAGTGTTGTAGCTACAGTTATAAAAAATGGAACAATCTGGGATGAAAACCAAACATCAAGTTTTTCATTTGATTATAGTGGAGATAAATTTGATATAAATAGTTCTACAGGAGAGATAACACTAAAAAATAATCTTGATTGGGAAAGCAATGTAAGAGAATATAATTTTAATATCACTGCAACAAATATAGCAGGATCTAGCGATCCTTTACCTATACATATTACTGTTAATAATGTTTTAGAAGAGCCACCTCTTATTACACTAGAGGATAACTCTCTTGATATCCATGAAAATACACCTGTTGGATCTTTAATATCGTTTATAAAAGAGCCTATTAATACAGATATAAATAATAGCGCAGATGATACTGTAATAGATAGTTTTTCTATAAAAAGTGGAAATGATGGTAATTTTAGTATTAAAACTATTGATAACAAAGGTTATATCTCTATACTACATCCACTTGATTATGAAACTACCAACCATTATGATCTAAAAATTGTAGGAACTAATGGATATGGAGATTCTATAGAGCAAAATCTTACAATCAATATACTCAATGATGTAGAAAAAGATATACCATTGCTAGCGATTACTATAGAGTATAATGATATGAATTTAACTACCTCTTTAACAGATATACAAAACTTAACTACATTATTTTCTGATAGTGGAGTTAGTGAATTAAATAAATATTTTCAAACAATTTCAGGTGGATTATTTAACTTTAAAGCAGCAAATGAATCTTATGATACAAACCCAGCAACTGATGGGATAGTAATGGTAAGATTAAATAGAGATCATCCTCAAGATAATCCTACACAACTAAAAGATGATATATCTGATGCTTTAACTATAAGTGATGATAATGTAACTTATAGTGATTTTGATACTAATGGTGATGGAAATATTTCCAATACAGAACTGCAACTTTTATTTATAGTCGCTGGCGGGGAAAGAACTTATGGTGATGATAATCAAAGTATTTTAGCCTTTACAAGTTCTTTTGATGATAATATCACACTTGATGGTGTAAATGTAGCATATAAGACAGGCAAAGGAAACTATGTAGCTGTGGGTGAAAGAAATGGTGTTCATATGGCTACATTAGGACTAATAGCTAAGTTTTTAGCAAAAACTACTTTTGATTTTTCAGATGATACAGATATTGGAACCTTTGGATTAATGGACGATGGTTATAAAGGTCATGATGCAAATGAATCACTTGGTGAAACTCCAATATATCCAAGTGCATATAATAGATTATCACAAGGTTGGCTATATCCAAGAACTCTAAAAGATTCAGGTTATTATAATATCAATTTTGATACTTCTAATGTAAGGCATACACTAGATACTCATACCCATATAGTAAAAATACCAACAAGTGATACTAATATATATTATCTTATAGAAAATAGAAATAACAATGATCAAACTGATCCTAAACCTTATGATAATGGATTGTATTTTATCAATGATAACAATTTTAGTGGTGGATTAAAAATATGGGAAATAGATACAACTAATACACCTATAGATATCTCTAATGTAGATATCAATAACTCTGATGATAATATTTTTAGACCAACTAATGCAACAGGTGATCTATCATCAACATCAAATGATTTTAGTTTTGATAATGTTGGAACTATTGATTCAGCCGACAAAACATATAGTATAACAATCAAGAAGTAATAATATGCAAATAGTAAAAAATATATCTGAATTAAAAAATATTTTAAAAGACAATCATAAATCTATAGGGTTTGTGCCAACTATGGGTGCTTTACATAATGGACATATCTCACTTATACAAAAAGCAAGAGAGCAAAACGATATAGTTGTATTATCTATATTTGTTAATCCTACCCAATTTTTACAAGGGGAGGATTTTGATAAATATCCAAATAAACTAGAAGCTGATATAAAAATAGCCCAGCTATGTGATGTAGATATATTATTTACCCCTAATATTAACACTATGTATAGCGATGATGAGCTTATGATAAAAGCTCCAAAACTAAGAGGCTTTATCCTTGAGGGATACAATAGACCTGGACATTTTGACGGTGTATTGCAAGTTGTTTTAAAACTATTTAATATTGTCAATCCCACCAATGCATATTTTGGTAAAAAAGATGCTCAACAACTTATCCTAATTAAACAGATGATCGATAATCTATTTTTAGATATAAATATTATCCAATGTGATATAGTAAGAGACAGTGATGGATTGGCTTTAAGTAGTAGAAATGTATATCTAACACCTATACAAAGAGAACTAGCACTTAAAATATCACAAGCCCTAAGAGAAGCTTCAAATCTAATAGCAAAAGATATTTTCAATACCAATACTATTAAAAAACATATATATAAAATACTAGATCATCAAGATATAGATATAGAGTATGTATCGATTGTAAATCAAGAGCTAGTTCCGCTTCAAAATATAGAGTTAAAAAACTCTATCATACTAATAGCTGTCCAAATTGGAACTACTAGACTTATAGATAACCTTTGGATATAAATTTGAGAAAACATATAGATATAAAGCTTTTTATATTACCTGTATTGATTATAGTTTCACTAATCATTATTAGTTTTGTATTTTCATCACAAATCAAAATCTTAAAACAACAGATCGATAATATATATTTTGCAAACTATGTAACTATAGACAAACTACACAACATAAAGCAAGATTATATTAAAGTTGTATATGGTAAAAAAAATATTCTAAAATATAAAAAATCTATATTAAAAAACTGGAACTACTATATCAAACAATATAAAACACAAAAAGAGAAACAAATAATCAAAAAGATCAATAAGCAAATATTATTATCTTTTAGGAAAAAACATTTTAAAAATATTCAAAAAAGTCTATATAGTATCACATATCTTATCAAATATGAGAAAAACTCTGCTTATGAACAAAGGAAAAAATTTTTACAAAAATATAACTCTATGAAAAGCTATCTTTTATATATACAAATAGTAGTGATACTATTTACTGTTGTTATATCTAGTTGGATACTTTATATACACAATAGATACACAAAAGACCTAGAGATACTAAACCAAAAGTATAAAGTAGAAGCAAATACAGATGGTTTAACAAAACTTTACAATCGGAAATATTTTGATAAAATCTTTGATCAATTTATCCCAATAAGCAAAGAGAACAATATAAATAGTGTATTTGTGATGATAGATATAGATTTTTTCAAACAATACAACGATACTTATGGTTATGATGCTGGAGATATTGCCCTTAAAAAAGTAGCTTTTGCTTTAGATGATATTTTTAAAAAAGATTACGAGTTTGTATTTAGACTAGGTGGAGAGGAGTTTGGAATAGTTATATTTAATACAAATCTTAACTATATCAAATTTATGCTAGAACAATTAAAAAAACATATAGCAAGTTTAAAAATAGCACACAAAGCAAGTCAAACAGGATATTTAACTCTTAGTATGGGTGTAGTGTATTGTGATAAATCAAAATACAATCTACTACCAAGAGATATATATAATCAAGCAGATAAAAAACTTTACCACTCAAAACAAAATGGTAGAGATCAATACACAATATAGGAAAACAAATGGATAAAAAATTACATTTAGTTAGTTTAGGTTGCACCAAAAATCTAGTAGATAGTGAAGTGATGTTAGCAAAACTAAAAGATTATACAATTACAGATGATGTATCTCAAGCAGATCTGATTATTGTCAATACTTGTGGATTTATAGAGAGTGCAAAACAAGAGAGTTTAAATATAATTTTTGATCTTCATAATCAAAGAAAAGAGCAATCTGTTTTAGTAATGGCTGGATGTTTAACACAAAGATATCAACAAGAGCTTCAAGATGAACTTGTAGAGGTTGATATATTTACAGGTGTGGGGGATTATGATCAAATAGATAAATTAGTGCAAGAGAAAAGAACACAATTCTCACAAAAGGTTTTTTTAGCTTCTCAAGAAAACGAAAGAGTTATCACAGGATCATCATACCATGCTTATATCAAACTAAGTGAAGGGTGTAATCAAACTTGTAGCTTTTGTGCTATACCATCTTTTAAAGGTAAACTTCACTCAAGAGAGTTAGAAAGTATTACCAAAGAGGTTAAATATTTAGTATCACAAGGATATTTTGATTTTTCATTTGTATCTCAAGATAGTAGTTCATATTTAAGAGATTTTGATATAAATGATGGGTTACAAAGATTAATAAAAGAGATTGAAAAAATCAATGGTGTCAAAAGTGCTAGAATTTTATATCTTTACCCATCTACTACTACACTAGATCTAATAGATACTATTGCAAAAAGTAATATTTTTCATAGCTATTACGATATGCCACTTCAACATATAAACTCAAGAATACTAAATAAGATGAGAAGAGGTAAAGGATCTCAAAAACTAAAAGAGCTTATGGATGCTATGAAAAAAGTTGAAAATAGTTTTATAAGAAGCACCTTTATAGTAGGTTATCCAAGTGAAACTCAAGAGGAGTTTGAAGAGCTATGCAATTGGGTAAAAGAGTTTGAATTTGATAGAGTAAATGTATTTAGTTATAGTGATGAAGAGGGAACTTATGCATACAATGCCCAAGATAAAATCGATCAAACAATCATAGATCAAAGAGCAGAGATTTTAGGTAATATAGTAGAACAAACTACCCAAAAAAGTTTAGAAAAACAAGTGGGAAAAACTATAAAAGTTGTAGTTGAAAAATATAGCGATGAGCATGAATATCTTTTAAGTGCCAAAGATATTAGATGGGCTTTAGATATTGATGGGGAGATATATATCAATGACAACCAACTATCAACACCTATTGAGTTTGGCAAAATATATACTGCCCAAGTAACACAACTAGCAGGAGATAAACTACTTGCAACAATTATCTCAGACACATAATCTTTTGGCTTTTAGTGGTGGAGTTGATTCTACCGCACTATTTTTTAAATTGTTGTCTTCTAATATAAAATTTGATATAGCAATAGTAGATTATAACCAAAGACAACAAAGTAAAGAAGAGGTTGCTTATGCTAAATATCTAGCAAAAACATACAATAAAAAATGTTTTATAAAAGAGTTCGGCAAAGATGATAAATTTAGTGAAAAAATAGCTAGAGATTTTAGATATAACTTTTTTGAAGATATTATCAAGCAGGACAACTATGATGTGCTACTAACAGCTCATCAACTCAATGATAAATTTGAATGGTTTTTGATGCAACTATCAAAAGGTGCTGGTTTAAATGAATTATTAGGATTACAGGAGCAAGAGCAAAGAGATGGTTATATATTGATTCGTCCACTTTTAGATTATACAAAACAAGAGCTACAAGATGAGCTTGATAGCAAAGGTATAAAATATTTTATAGATCAATCAAATTTTGATAAAAAATATAAACGAAATGATATAAGAGCGAATTTTAGTAATAATTTTATCAACCAATACTCAAATGGAGTTAAAAAAAGTTTTATATATTTACAAAAAGATGTTAAATCACTATTTAGTAATACCAAATCTTTTATAGAAAAAGAGTTAAGTATCTATGAGTTTAACCGTGATGAAAATATTGCTATTAGACTAATAGATCAGGATCTTAAAAAAAGAGGAATCTTAATATCCAAAAACACAAGAGATGAGATACTCAAACAAAAAGAGATTATTATCCAAGATAAAATAGCTGTATCGATTATAGATAATAAAATCTATATAGCTCCAAAGATAGATATAACTATGGATAAAAAATTTAAAGAGAAAGCAAGAGTAAAAAAAATACCAAAGAATATAAGACCATATCTTTTTAAGATAGATTATAAGATATAAACCAAAGGGGAAATATGCAAAATATTATAGAGTTTTTAGAAGCTACTGATATTGAAAAAAATAAACTTTTTTCACAACTAAAATGCACCAAAGAGGAAGCAAAAATCCTACAATATATTACAAAACAATATATTATAGGTATAGATGCCCTTTCGGTTATTACAATATTATCTGAGTTTTATGATATAGATAAACTAGAGCATCTAAAAAATATAGATGTTATTAAAAATCTACTTGAATTGGGTTGGATTGTGCAAATCAATCTAAACCATCTCAAACTAAATGATATTGCAAAATTAGAACTGATAAATTCATCTATTGCTTTAAGTAGTGCTTTTTTAAAACTTTTAGAAGATGGCTCACTTGATCTTGTATTGCCAGAGATTACACCATACAACGATCATTTAGAATATCTACAAGATCAATTTTTCAAAATCTCTTTGGCACAAAAATTAAATATTATCAAACATAATTTTGATGAAAACTCTCCTAATATCAATAGATTAAAAACTAAACTTACCCTACTTGAAAATAGGATTACACAAAGATTAAAAGCTACAAAAACCCCTATTATGCTAGAGGATTTTTTCAAAGAGTATCAACTATCACAAAAAGAGCAGATGATTTTTTTAATACTTCTAAAAGAGGAGTATGGGGGAACTGAAGAGGTTACAAGAGATATGAATCTATTGCTTGAACTTATATCAAATGATGATTATGAGAAAATAAAATATAGAAGCCTACTAGAAGAGAGTGGAAAACTAATATCCAATGGCCTAATAGATTATGATGAGATGCTTACCCCATTTGGAGGTATAAATCGTAACTTTTTTATACCAGAACATATACTATATAAAATCTCTCATCCATCTAAAAAAACAAAACGGCAACAAAAGATAAAACTAGATATGCTTATCAAAGAGCAAGAGATTTTTGAACTAATAGAACCAAAAAAATCTTTAGATCAAATAGTTTTAAATCAAAAAACAAAAGAGACTATCGATACACTTTTAAAACAAGTAGATAAAACTGTAATAAACCGTTTAAAACAGTGGGGGATAAAAGATAAAAGAAAAGGTATAGATGCCAAAATAATCTTTTATGGAGGAGCAGGAACTGGTAAAACTATCACCGCTTTAGCTCTTGCTAAATCACTTAAAAAACAGGTATTAAGTTTTGATTGTAGTAAAATATTATCTATGTATGTAGGTGAGAGTGAAAAAAATGTTAGAAAAATATTTGATGAGTATAAAGAGTTAGCAAACAAAACTAAAAGTGAGCCTATACTTTTACTAAATGAAGCAGATCAATTTTTAAGCAACCGTGTAAGTGGTAGCTCAAGCGGTAGTGATAAGATGCACAATCAGATGCAAAATATATTTTTAGAACAGATCGAAAGATTTGATGGTATCCTAATAGCTACTACAAATCTTTTAGATAATATCGATAAAGCTTTTTCAAGAAGATTTAACTATAAAATAGAGTTTAAAAAACCAGATGAATCTGAACGATTAAAACTTTGGGATTTTTTATTGCCTAAAAATCTTCCACTTCAAGATGATTTTGATATATCAAAACTAGCAAAATATAACCTAACTGGCGGACAAATAGAGTTAATCATAAAAAATACTGCTTATAAATTAGCTATTGAAGATGAGCCACTTTTTACAATTAATGATTTTATACAAGAGATACAAAAAGAGCAAAAAAGTATGTTTGATAAAGATAAAAAAGTTGGATTTATGAAATAATCATAAAAAATAAAAAGTTATTCTAATCTATAGATAATAAAGTATTTTTTAGATAAAATTACCCACTATATTAGTGGAGTAACAATAATGGATGTAAGAAAAGAATTTTTAGAATATTTTAAAGATAAAGGGCATACGGTAGTTGGTTCTATGCCATTGGTGCCTGATGATCCTACACTGATGTTCACAAATGCTGGAATGGTGCAGTTTAAAGATATATTTACAGGTGCAGTGCCAATCCCTAGTAACCCTAGAGCGACAAGTTGTCAGCTATGTATTAGAGCAGGTGGAAAACATAACGATTTAGAAAATGTAGGTTATACAGCAAGACATCATACTCTTTTTGAGATGTTGGGAAATTTTTCATTTGGGGATTATTTTAAAAAAGATGCAATAGCTTATGCTTGGGAATTTATAACAAAAAATTTAGAACTACCTATAGAAAAACTATGGGTTACAGTGCATACAAATGATGATGAAGCTTATGATCTATGGAAAGAGCATATTAGTGAAGATAGAATTTTAAGATTTGGTGATAAAGATAACTTCTGGTCTATGGGAGATACAGGAGCTTGTGGGCCTTGTAGTGAGATTTTTTATGATCAAGGTGAAGAGAATTTTAATTCACCTGAAGATAAAATGGGTGGAGAAGGAGATAGATTTTTAGAGATATGGAATCTTGTCTTTATGCAATATGATAGAGATAAAGATGGAAATCTACATCCATTACCTAAACCATCTATAGATACAGGTATGGGACTTGAAAGAGTTATCGCTATTAAAGAAGGTGTTTTCAATAATTTTGATTCATCATCTTTTACTCCACTTATTAAAAAACTAGAGCTTATGAGCAATAAAAATACAAATAGTGAAAATATAGGAAGCTTCAGAGTTATAGCAGATCATTTAAGGGCAGTATCTTTTATGTTATCTCAAGGGATACTTTTTGGAAATGAGGGGCGACCTTATGTTAATAGAAGAATTTTAAGAAGAGCTGTTAGACACGGTTATCTTTTAGGATTTAGAGAACCTTTTATGTGTGAACTATTTGATACACTATGTGATATGATGGGGGAACATTATACAGCATTAAAAGAGCAAAAAGAGTATATTAAAGAGCAACTATCTTTAGAGGAGCAAAGATTTCTTAAAACTATAGATATTGGTATGGATATATTTGATAAAGAGCTACAACAAACAAAAGATATTTTCTCTGGAGATGTAGCTTTTAAACTATATGATACTTATGGTTTTCCTTTAGATTTAACACAAGATATGTTAAGAGATAAAGGGTTACAAGTTGATCAAAAAAGATTTGACGAACTTATGCAACAACAACGAACAAAAGCAAAATCTGCTTGGAAAGGAAGTGGAGATAAAGCAAAAGATGGAGATTTTAAAAAGATACTAGAAACAGTAGGAAAAAACCAATTTATAGGGTATGAACATATCTCATCACAAAGTAAAATTGTCGCTTTATTAGATGAAAATTTCAATCAAGTAGATATTTTGAATAAAAATACAATAGGTTGGGTGATGCTAGATAAAACGCCATTTTATGCTACAAGTGGTGGGCAAAGTGGAGATACTGGAGTATTAGAAGACAAAAGGCATATAGCACAAGTTTTATCGACAGAGAAATTTTTTGATCTTAATTTATCAAAAGTGAAAATTATAGATTCAACTTTGAAAGTTGGGGAAAGTGTAGATGCTATTGTTGTGCAAAGAGAAGAGATAGCAAAACATCATAGTGCTACACACTTATTACAAAGTGCTTTAAAAATTGTTTTATCTGATACAGTAGCACAAGCAGGAAGTTTAAACGATAGCACAAGATTAAGATTTGACTTTACATATCCTAAAGCTATGAGTGAACAACAAATTAGAGAAGTGGAAGATTTAGTAAACTCTATGATAGCTCATAGTATCGATAGTAATATAGAGGAGTTGCCTATAGAGGAAGCTAAAACTAAAGGTGCTATTGCTATGTTTGGTGAAAAATATGGAGATATCGTCCGAGTAGTTCAGTTTGGAGATGTTAGCACGGAATTCTGTGGTGGGACACATGTTAAAAATACAAGTGAAATAGGAAGTTTTTATATAGTAAAAGAAAGTGGTGTAAGTGCTGGAGTAAGAAGAATAGAAGCAGTTTGTGGTATGAGTGCTATAAAATATGCTAAATCATTTATGACAACTGTTAATGAACTTTCAAAAGAGTTAAAAACAAATGATTTAAAACAAGGGGTTACTAAACTAAAAGATCAAATTAAAAAACTCAAAACTGAATTAGCTAATGCTTCAGAGAATATCAATACCGAACTAAACGAACAAACAATAGGCGATACAAAAGTAATAGTTGATATTGTTAATCAAGGTGACTTAAAAAAACTTGTAGATGACCTAAAAAATGGCAATGATAAAATAGCAATACTTTTACTACAACAAAAAGGCGATAAAGTTATGCTTGTAGCTGGTAGTAAAAATAGCTCTATTAAAGCTGGTGATTGGATTAAACAAATTGCTCCTATTGTAGGTGGTGGAGGCGGTGGTAGAGCCGACTTTGCTCAAGCAGGTGGTAAAGATCCATCAAAAATCCAAGAGGCTAAAACAAAAGCCCTAGAGTATTTAAAAACAAATCTATAAAAAAGCAAGGTTAAAAACCTTGCCAAAATAAAAACTAAACTGGTAAAACTCTTATATTTTCATCAACTTTTTGTCTTAAAGTTGCTTCAATTGCATAAAGTGTTCCTGTGCTTCCACTAGCACAACTACCACAAGCACCCAAATATCTAATATAGATATCATAATATGGAAGGTTTTCTTTAATATCAATTATCTCCATATCACCACCATCCATTACTAGCATTGGTCTGATATACTCATCTATTACTACATCAACAGCTTTTATCCTTTGAACCATTGTCATTTTATCAAAAGAGTTCTCACCACTTTGTGTAGTTTGTGCTGCTGCTTCTAATTTTTCTCTATCTATTTGTTCTCTAACCTCAGCTAAGATATCTACAAGATATATATCTTTTGGCTCATGTCCACCAGGACGGATACAAGATTTACAGTAGCTTCCAGCTTTTGTAATTTCTATAATTTGCTCCACCTCTTTTATATCATGTGTTTTTATCGCATCAATAACTTCTTGTTTGGTAACTCTTGCACACTCACAAACAATATCTGCATTTGTTAGTGTTTCCCTATCAACACCTTTATATTGAGCAGCAGCTTCAAGTATAACATCATAAGCCATAACTGAACAGTGCATCTTTTGAGGAGGAACTGCAGGAGTCTCCTCATCATCTCTTAAAAATGCTTCTACATCTTGGTTTGTAATATGGATCGCTTCATCTATTGTTTTTCCTACACAAAGCTCTGCCATAGCATCACTAGAAGCAATAGCTGTTCCACAACCAAAAGATTTGAATTTTGATTCTAATATTTTATCTGTTTTCTCATCAACTACCCAATAAAGTCGCACAGCATCTCCACAACTTTCTGCTCCAAAATCTGCAACTATCAATCTTCCACCAAGTCTTTTGGCATCTTCTTGAGTTAACTCTCCCATAGCTACAGGATTATTCATTCTATCTTGAACTTTTTTACTGTATTGTTCCCATACATTTCCACTTACTAAATCGTTTCTTGCCATAAATTTTTCTCCTTTTAAAATGTCCCATTTTCAAAGGGACCTTATAGTTAATGTCTTCTTTTAACGATAGAACAAAGTTCTATCTAAAGAAGCAAATCCTAAAGGGCAAACAGAAGTTTGCCTTATTTAGCAGATAGTTGATATATCTACCACTTTCTCTCTAATGCTCTTCTATATATGCACTAAATGCTTCTTGTTTAGCATAAGTCATAGATATACTTCTAATTCGTTCAACAATTTTAGGTAATTTTTCAATCACATAATCTATCTCTTCATGTGTAGTAAATTTACTTAATGCAAACATAACAGTAGCATTTGCTATCTCTGTTTTTTCTCCCAAAGCTTCTACAACTGCACTAGCTTCTAAATCTTCACTACTACAACTACTTCCTGTAGAAATAGATATACCATGTTGATACATATCCCAAAGCATCGCTTCACCTTCAATTCCTCTAAAAGAAGCAACAACAATATTATTTAATCTTTTATCTTTTGGAACATAAGATTTTGTATCTGGTATGCTTAAAATAACATCTTCAAGTTTATCTCTTAAAGCTCCTATATGGTTTTTTATATATGCTATATTCATATCAGAATTTGCATCTTCAATAGCTTGAGCCATAGCAAAAATACCATTATTATAGATACTTCCAGATCTTTTTCCGCCCATCACATTTTTACTTCCATGAATAAGTGGCACAAATGGTGCTTTTGCTTTTATAAAAAGACCACCAACTCCCTTTGGTCCATGAAATTTATGTGCTGACCAAGTAAAATAATCAACTCCTAAATCTTGCAGATCAACTTTTATTTTTCCTATTGCTTGAGCCCCATCTGTATGAAAAGGGATCCCTTGACCTTGAGCTATTTTTGCTATATCTTTAATAGGTTGAATTGCACCTGTTTCATTTGAAGCTGTTAAAATTGTAATTAATGCTGTTTTATTAGTAATAGCAGATTTTAGTTCATCTAAATCTATTAAACCATCTTCATTTGTTCCAAGATAAGTTACCTCCATACCAAAACTTTTACAATAGTTCAAAGGAGATTTAATACTTGCATGTTCAGCAACTGATGCAATGATATGATTTTTTTCACTGCCTTTTAAAAACAGATCTAAAAATGTTTTGATTACTGCATTGTTACCCTCTGTTGTTGAAGATGTAAACACAATATCATCATCATCACTAGCATTTAAACTATCATAAACTTTATCATAAGCTTCATTTAGTTTTGCTCTTGTATCTATCCCTTGCTTATAGATCACATTTGCATTACCAAATATATCGGTTGTTTGACACAATATATCCTTAATCTTAGGATCTAATGAAGTTGTAGAATTGTTATCTAAATATACTTCCATAATATTACCTTTTTTATATTTTAGAAATTTTAACCTAATTAAGATAAAAATTGTCTTATTTGAAATAACTACTTATTATAATCAACCCTAATAAATCCATACCCAATTAGACAACAAGCCAAATTACTCTATAATTAG
>OFDI01000074.1_pt1 | contig 16114 bp, 15 predicted proteins | sample 1520301 | NCBI WGS metagenome assembly OFDI01 (sample SAMEA3696446, study PRJEB22514) | metagenome | biome: water; feature: marine; material: hydrothermal vent | place: Pacific Ocean | collected 2014-08-12 | depth 1521 m
TTATAATAATACTGACAAAGTATTTATACTTTTTTATTTTTATTATTTAAATATATAATTAAATAGAATAAAAAAAGATTATATAATATTGTCAATATAATTAAGAATATCAAAAAATAGGGAAGGTGAATCTATTGACAAACATCAACATCGACATAGCCGTAGATATACTAAATACTATTGTAGATAATCCAAAAACACGAAGTGAAATTGTAAAAGAAGTATCTAAATTAGGGCACAAAAGACCTACAGTTTATTTTTACATGACCAAGTTGGAGGAGCTCAGTTTAATTAAATATTTCGAAGAACATAAAAAAATTTACTATATGATAACTGACAAAGGTAAAAAGTTTTTAGAAATTTTTAAATAAAAAATAATAACGGTGTTAAACAGGTGAGAGAGTGGTATTATGGCGGAAATCAAAACACGAAAGGAGTTATATGATCATCTTGAATCTACTATGTTTGGGACTTATAAAGATATAATCGAGGATGGAGAATATGAAAAAGGGAGGAACTTGTTGAAAACATATATTGTAGAATCAAACACTGGCATAACCGCACTAACTAAGAATTTGGACATTGTAATTAAAGAAACGGAGGATAAAGGATTATATATAGTATATTCTAATAATTCAAAATATTATGTTGATTGTTATGATCCATACTCTAAGAATTCAAGATTCTAGTTAATTCATACTATTGAAAAATCAGAGCTCGCAGATAAATTTATAGATGGGATAATTACAAATTCAATGAGTTATTTGGATTATTTGTGGATGTTTAAGGATAAATTATTGAAGTTATCGACTAAGCATGGTAGTTTAAGATGTATTGGTGTTAGGCATGAAAATAGCATGTTTAGTAAATTGTTCAAGGGACATGAGTATGTTTCTTACTTATCTATTAAAGCCCGGGGTACTCTACCTAAAAAAATATATGATAAACTTGAATCTATAAATGCACTATCTATAAAAAATACATCAATAGAAAAAATAATAACCTCAGATGAACGCACTACAAAATTAATTGAGGATATATATCGAACAGGTAAATTTTCAGTCAAAGGCACGGCTTCTATTTATGATCATATTGGAGTAGTCAATGATATTAGGGAAGATTACTATAACTATTTAAAATTAATTGAAGATGAGCATAGGATGTATTATAATGCGGAAGAAAGGGGTCTGACTATAAGAGGTAGTCCGTTATTAATTTCATTTAAGAAGGAAATTCATGCCATGAAATGAATCAAGCACAATTATAACTAATTGTCGGATTATCACATACAGCACAATTACTAACAGTGAATAATTCGAGCTCATCCTTATCCTTTATAGGTTGTAGCGAGCTCTAATGATATTATCTTTAAAATTTACACTGGTGAAATTATGAAATTTTTCAATCGAGAGAATGAGATAAAAGAAATTCTCCACATTCTAAACAAAGAACCTGATGATATTTATTTTATTTATGGTAGTATGAACAGTGGTAAAACCACACTAATCAACCATATAATAAACAATAAATTGAACGATAATTATAAAGTATTTTACATAAATTTCAGAACATTTTTAATCTCTGAAAAAAGGGACTTCATAGAAGCAATATTTACCACAAAAAAAGAGGGAATATTGGAAAAAATAATGGATAAATCAGAAGTCATTAACCTGATTACAAAAACCACTAAAACATTAACTGGAATACCGATTCCAGAAGTGGAATTTAACAGGTTATTTGATGAAAGAATAAACGATGCCTTTCAGTATTTAAATGATATATTGTTAGAAACTAAAAAAAGTGGTAAAATACCAGTTTTAATTTTCGACGAATTACAGATGATTAAGGAAATAACCGCTAATGGTCAAAAATATCTTTTAAAAGAATTATTCCAGTTCTTAGTATCATTAACAAAAGAGAGGCATTTAGCACACTGTTTATGTTTAACTTCCGATAGTTTGTTTGCTGAATATGTTTATAATAAGGGAGAGCTCCGAGGTAGGGCGAAGTATTTATTAGTGGATGATTTTGATAAGGAGACGAGTTTTAAATATATGGATTTTTTAGCAAAAGAAAATAATATAAAATTCTCAAATGAGCAGAAAGAACAAATTTATTCTACGGTTGGTGGAAAACCAAAGGATATTAAATATGCTGTTGAAGAGAGCATGTTTAAGGATTTAAATGAGATTTTGGAAATGATGTTGAATGATGAGTATCGGAACTTAAACGATTTTTTAATGGATTTGGATTATATAAACCTCAAAGTTCCTATTAGGAATGGAATTGTAGATGTTAAGAAGGAGGATATAATTAATACACTAAAATTATTTAAAGACAATTATGAAATAAGTGTTGATGACATTCCAAAAGCAGCCTATATTTGTTTAGTTAAAGAGGGTATTTTGTTTTTAAATCCTCGAAAGGGGACCTTAAAACCACAATCATTTTTAGTTTGGAATGGTATTAAGAAATTAATTTAACAGATTTTATTTAAATACTCTTATTATTTTGCATTTTGGACTTTTAAACCGATTAATTTATAATTAAGTTCGAGTTTCCTTTAAGTGAAACTCGAAATCAAATTTATAACCATTATAGAATCCTCTTAATAATATGATGTCTAAAAATAAGGTGAGAACTATGAGAGTTTATGATGTTAGAAAAGTTCAAAAAAGAACTACAACTCTTAGGGGGAAAAATATTATACTTATTTTGTGAATTTGCCTTCTGAATGGGTTGATGAAGTGGGATTAAGAGATGGTGACCTAGTTGAAATCTCAGGAGACGAAGAAAAACTCTGTTTAAAAATAGTATATAGAAAAGAAGATAGAAATATTGAAAATAAAAGTTAATTAGTCCCCTATACTCTAAAATCAATTACAAGTTAGCAGTGTGATTTTGCATTATTGTTAAAGCCACTGCATACGACACGGCTATTATCAGTGAATAATTCGAGCTCATCCTTATCCTTTATAGGTTGTAGCGAGCTCTAATGATATTATCTTTAAAATTTACACTGGTGAAATTATGAAATTTTTCAATCGAGAGAATGAGATAAAAGAAATTCTCCACATTCTAAACAAAGAACCTGATGATATTTATTTTATTTATGGTAGTATGAACAGTGGTAAAACCACACTAATCAACCATATAATAAACAATAAATTGAACGATAATTATAAAGTATTTTACATAAATTTCAGAACATTTTTAATCTCTGAAAAAAGGGACTTCATAGAAGCAATATTTACCACAAAAAAAGAGGGAATATTGGAAAAAATAATGGATAAATCAGAAGTCATTAACCTGATTACAAAAACCACTAAAACATTAACTGGAATACCGATTCCAGAAGTGGAATTTAACAGGTTATTTGATGAAAGAATAAACGATGCCTTTCAGTATTTAAATGATATATTGTTAGAAACTAAAAAAAGTGGTAAAATACCAGTTTTAATTTTCGACGAATTACAGATGATTAAGGAAATAACCGCTAATGGTCAAAAATATCTTTTAAAAGAATTATTCCAGTTCTTAGTATCATTAACAAAAGAGAGGCATTTAGCACACTGTTTATGTTTAACTTCCGATAGTTTGTTTGCTGAATATGTTTATAATAAGGGAGAGCTCCGAGGTAGGGCGAAGTATTTATTAGTGGATGATTTTGATAAGGAGACGAGTTTTAAATATATGGATTTTTTAGCAAAAGAAAATAATATAAAATTCTCAAATGAGCAGAAAGAACAAATTTATTCTACGGTTGGTGGAAAACCAAAGGATATTAAATATGCTGTTGAAGAGAGCATGTTTAAGGATTTAACTGAGATTTTGGAAATGATGTTGAATGATGAGTATTGGAACTTAAACGATTTTTTAATGGATATGAAGTATATCTCTCCAAAAGTAAGTATCAAAGACACCATAGTTGAGATAAAAAAAGAGGATATAGTAAATTCTTTAAAAATATTTAAAAATAATTATGAAGTGAGTGTTGATGAAATTCCAAAGGCGGTTTATGTTTATTTAATTAAAGAAAATATCCTATTCCTGAATCCTCGAAAGGGGACCTTAAAACCACAATCATTTTTAGTTTGGAATGCTATTAAGAAAGTAATTCCCTGACTTTATAATCAATTCTTTATCTTTTTTTAGAAGATTTCTTACTAAGAGAATTTTGAATTACAGGAAAGTATTTCATTTTACGAGCTCTTTTAAATTTTTTATCGTCATGGAAATTCCTTCTTCAATGCCTATATTTGAAGAAAACCCTAATTTATTATATGCTTTTGAAGGATCGCCATAAAATTTTACAACATCATAATTTCTTGGTTTGGTAATAATTATCTGAGATGAGGATGATACTCTGCTTAAAATAACATTCACTAATTCCAATATATTTGTTGGTTTTCCTGTTAATATATGAAAATCTTCATATATCATATTGTTTTCCTGATTTTCCAAATACTCTATTGTTTTGATTATGCCTCTAACTGTATCGTTGATATTCGTAAAATCAAAGACTTGTGCTCCACCATGCACATATAATGGCTCGTTTTTTAACGCAGATATTACAAATCTTGGTATTACTCTGTCTAAAATATCCCTGTCATTACCATAAACATTTGAAAACCTAAGTATAGCGGACTTTATTTTGTATTTTTTAGAATAATTTCTAACCATGGATTCTCCAATTAATTTTGTACGGGCATATATGTTTATTGGATTCTTAGGAAAATTCTCTTTTACAGGAAATTTATTAGGCTCTCCATATACTTCCCTACTACTGCCAAATATTAACCATGGTTTAGTTTTCATATTGGCAATTGCATTTAGTATATTTTCTATGCCTCCAATATTTGTAGATATACACAATTCTGGATTTTCTTCGCCCCATATAACCCTAGATACAGCTGCCAGATGGATAATACCTTCAATGTCATCATATAGGGAAAAAATTTTTTCAACACTCTTATAATTCTTTATGTCTAATGAGAAATACTCTACTTTTTCAATAAATTTTTCGAGATTTTGAGGATTGTTTTTAATATCTATTACTATCACTTGCTTTTTCATTTGTAGTAAATACTCGGCAAGATTCGAACCTATGAATCCAGCACCACCAGTAATTAATATTGCCCCCATTATTATGCACCTCTAATCCAACATTATTTTCTTCGTCAATATACTATAATCCAATGTGGGTAATCCAATGTGGGAGCTCCCTTTATTAACCACCTGTAAAAAAAGTTGGATAATTGAGCGGAAGCATTTATCATCTATTAGTGCATTATCACTAAACGAAATGAAGAGTATGTCATAGTTATTCATATATTGGCGTCAAATTAGGTCTTTTTTTATGATATTTACTATAAATGTCCTTCCAAGTTTTGGAGATTATGTTTTTTATAAAAGGACTTTTTTCGCATCTTGGAATAAAGTTTCCATAGTTTTTATGATACTCTACAAAATTACCGCAGTATCCGCAGAATAAATTAAGAAGTTCTTTTAGTTTATCCACAGATGCCTCCTTTAAACTTTTTATTCCAACATCATATCCCATAACTCTATCCATGGCAGCCGCCACACTACATGGATAATATCCATATTTGTTGAGACCAATACCGCAGTAAGATGTTATCCAGCATCCTTTGGAGAACTCTTTATTTTTAAAATCATCTAAATCCACAGGTGCGAGATTGAACGGAGTAAAGTATATGACTTTATTTGATTCTTTGAAAGATTTTTTGTCAATAATAATATTCTTTGATTTTGGCAGTTTATTAAGTATCTTTTTCGTATCTTCCGTATAACCATTACTTGTAATTTGCAATATTGTATCTGGTGAGTATTTTAATATGTACTCATTTAGTATTAACTCTACGATTTCTAAGAAATTTGGATGAAGGGTTGGCTCACCTCCAAGAATGTTTATTAATTCCCATTTTTTGCTTATCTCTATGCTTTCTTCTATAAACTTATGTATTTGTTTGATACTCATAGAGTCTTCTTTGGAGGGTGCCTGAGTGCAAGAACGATTACAAGAAATACATTTCAAGTTACAATCGTATGTGATATCGATTTCGATTTTGTTTAGATTGGGTATGAAATCTTTTCGTCCATTTTTAATCAAATCCTTTTTAGTATATGGTTTCCTACTAAGTATGTTTTTAATGATTTTATCCTTTAATTCCCTTATATCTTTCGTATTGGGCGTTGTGCGTTCGTGATAGTAATTGTAAGTTTCAATAAAAGACGGATTTTCTGCCATCTCCACAATGGGAACCATGTATGCATAATCTATACAATGCTCGAACCATTTCGAACCTATATTTCCACTTACAAAATCACCAGATTTTTTCTCATATCTTAAATCATAGAGGTTGATACTATCGAAAAGGTATTTTTTAAATGATCGCAAATGTTGCCATACATTTCCACCATATAATCGAGGATTATAAAAATTTGGCATATATGGGTAATGAGCCCATAGTTTATCCGTTCGATACATTTTTCCAATAACTACATCGTATCCATAATCGAAATATTTTGATTTTAATTTTCTCAAAACATTATTTCCTATAAGTGCATCATCACCATCAACTATAATAACAACTGTTTCAGGATTATCTATAAAATAATGTATTGCTTTATAAGTATTAGCGGCTATTCCTTTTTGGAATCTATTTTTAACGAAAGTAATTCTATTTTTTAAAGGAGATTCCTTTATAAGACTTTCTATTAATATATGAATACCATTATCTGAAGCATCGTCTATAATAATCCATCCGAAATTTTCATGTTTTTGGGAGGTTATTGAATTCCATGTTCTCAGAAACCTTGAATATTCCACATTTCTAAGTAATGTAACGATAACAAATTGTTCATTTCTTTTAGGTATTGTCCAATCATAATATGACCCCTCAGTATCAAAGTGCTCTCTTTGTATATCAGGTATGATATTTTTTTCTATTCTATCCAAAATAGTAAACCAACCATCTTTACATGCCTTACGGTAGTTTTGTGGATGAATGTAGTATGATTTAGGGTCACCCCCTCTCAAAGAAACATAATTTGTCTTCTTTTGATGTAAATGTAATGATTGATACCATGACAATTGTAGTTTTCCATTGATGAGCTCATTTGGCCAAGGTCTAGAATCCAGGAATCTTCTCTTGTGAATAAGTGCAAATCTCACTTCTGGTTTATATTCTCCCTTAGGTGCATGGTATTTCACAAATGTTATATCTTTATTTTTTGGTATATTGAATCCAACAGAAGTTGCATTTTTATTTTCTTCTAAGGCTTTTATCATATCAGACAGGAATGAGTGGTGATAGTCTGCCCTTCCAATCATGACATCACTATCCATTTGTAAAATATAATCTCCTTTGACTACTTCAAAAGCATATAATTGAGGAGCTACTGGTATATTCTTGATACTATGAGTTTCTTTGGTTTTTAGTCCAAACCAACGATAATTTACATTTTCTATTTCATCATCCGGAAGTTCTATATAATAATCTATTAAGCCCTCATCTATAAGTTTTTCAATGACAGAATATAATTCTTCTAAATTACCTCCTGAATATTGCCTAAGAAAATCATTCTCTTTCTTATCTATGGCGATTACTTTTTCATAGAATGTATTTGGGGATAGCATTTGTTTTAAGATATGTTTCACTTGTTGATAAAGGGTATTACTTTCTTGCGGGCATGCTTTTATCAAAAGTGTTATTTTGTAAGGTAAATCTTGAAGTTTTTTGGCATATATGGTATAACTTTCTGGTTCATGAAAACCTTGTTTGTTCAGTTTAAGATTATTGGGCTTTACATGGTCCAATCTTATTCCGAATTTAAGGAGGTTCCAGAATACAAATTCCAAATTCAAAGATTTAAAATTCTTTATAGTTATGTTAATTTCATCTTTGTTTATAATGTTATTCTTGATTAACTCAACAACTTCCTTATTGGATTTTACTAAAAAAGTTTCTTCTTCATTTTTTGTATTAAATGCCATGATACTTTTTTTACTTTCTTCAAATATGATATTAGAAAAAACTTTATTTAAAAATTCATGGAACTCTTCTAATTCAGGAATATTAAAGTTGTTAATTGTGCTTCGTTTTAATATTGATTTTTCTTCTTCACTCATAAAAGGATATTTTATATCAATAAATATTCTTACAGCCATATTTTGGAAATAATTATCCGAATAATTTATGAAATCTCCATTGAACCCATAATCAACATACACCAACTTACCATTGATTCTTATGAAATTTGATAATTTAATGTCTCTAAATACAACTTGCTCTTGCCAGCATTCAATGAGAAAACTTATACTTTCTTCCTCAGAGATACTTTTTACTTTTTCAAACTTATTAAAAGGATAGCGTATAGCGTTTATTCCATCAGGCAACTTAATAAATTCATAGTCTATTAAATGCAATCTATTTTTAAATTTACCTGCCTTTGATTTTAGAAATGCAAATTTCCAACTTTCTATTTTTGTTGGATCACCAACTTTAGGGACAAAAACCTTATATACATATAGCCCATCATGAACTACCACAGCCTCCCATCCCTCTCCTAAATATTCATATTTGGTATTTCTATATCTTTTCATAATATTCATTACATAATCAATCCTATTCATTATATCCCCTCTAAATTTATTAATTTATAATTTATCACAATAGCATCAATGTTCATCTTTTTAGCAGATTCTAACGCATCTTCGGGCGTATGCACAATAGGTTCTCCACGATAATTGAATGAAGTGTTAATGAGTCCATAAATGTTATGTTTTCTATATAGGTAGCTCAATAAATCAAACATAAAAGGATTCTCATCCCTATTAGCTAATGTTTGTATTCTACTAGTTCCATCTATATGGATAACTCCCCTCAAGTAATCCAAATATTTCTTAGAAATTGTGTAGTTCAACAACATGTATTTAGATAATTTGTGATATGTTTCCCCATCAATTACTTTATCTGCAACGCTTTTAAGCATAATTGGTGCGATAGGTCTATACCACTCCCTTCCTTTACATTCCATGCTAACTTTCTTTGTTAATTCTGGAGAGCTCGGTAGAGCAATTATGGATCTATTTCCTAATGCACGAGGTCCTGCCTCTCCAAATCCATTACATATACCAATTATTTTATTAGATAATAATAAATGTGCCACTTGAATTATAAGACTATCTTCAAATGTCAGTTTCTCATACTTTAGACCAACATTGTTGAGATACGGTAAATGTGGTTTAATTTTTTTCCCTTTTTTCCATTCTAAAAATGCAGCAGCACCTATACTAAGCCCTGAATCATTTGGAGCTGGCGGTATAAATACTTCTTTAAAAAGCTTGCTCTCTACGATTTTTGTATTTAGATTAATATTTAGAGCAGACCCTCCAGAGTAATAAAAATATTCTGGATTGTATTTCTTTTTTAGCTGTTCGAGTTTGTCCAATATAACTCTTTCAAAATATGATTGTATTGTTGCAGCAATATCTTGAAGAAATGGATTTTTCTTATCAAAGTTAGATAATTTAATGTTGAATTCATCATATACGCTTCTAAAAAATGTGCTTGGATTATCCCATATATCCTTAAAAAAGCTATTTTTTATTAGCCATTTCTCTAATCTTTCAGATGGAGTCCCAAATGCAGCATATCCCATAAGTTTTCCTGGGACACTCTGATGCATTTCCCTGTTTTCACCGAGTATTGCAAACACTAGGGCATTGTCATAAAATAATTTTGATAGCTGTGAAAACTTCCAATCAGCCTCTATAAAGTGGAGTTTTCTATTTTTATAAAGAAATGCTGAGAAATTACTTACACTTGCTCCACCATCGAAATGTATCAAAAGACTGTTATCGAGAAATTCGCCATGGAATGGTAAATTAGTAAAAATATGTGCAAGTTCATGCGATAGTAAAAAAGAATTAGGTTCGAAGCGAGTATATGATTTAATGTTATCTAACTTGCAAAAACAATTTTCTACTATTGTAGGAGGATAGGGAAACAATCTTGATGATTCAAATTTTATTTTCCCACTTTTAGAATTAAAAGCATTTCCTTCGAAGGAATTGACAAAGATTATATCAAACTTTTTGGGAATATCCAAATCGCTTTCTATTAAGTCTTCTATAAATAAATCTAACCTATTGTCCTGTTTTCTTCTTGTGTATCTCTCCAGAGCCAGATACTTGACAATTTCTCCATCATCCATGATACAAATATTATGGTCATGCGTATTATTTGGATATTTTCCTATTAGATTGTCTTTTATTCCATAAATTCCAACCATGCTACTCATATTCGGTCCTCAAAATTTTACTTATGAAATAATTATATAATTCCCTTCGAGATTTTAAATATACATTTCTTTTCCTATTATTCTTAGTTAAATTACCATTGAGAGTATATATGGAATATATAATTTCTTCTGCCATGTATATTTTGTAGCAGGACTTTCGAAGCAGGAGCTCTACAATATACCAATGATCCTCAGCACTTTCTACATCCTTATATCTTACATTGACGGTAGGTTTAACAAATACATTGCAAGATGGCAATTCTCCCTCAATTGCTCCATTTGCCATTTGTAATAGTCTTGTTTTAAGGTATTCAGTATTTAGCAATTTTTTATTGGCATAATTAACTCCCACAATATTATTATTTAGCATCTGCTTGTTTCCCGCTATGATTATATCTGGCTCATAAAGGTCAATAACTTTCTCTATTTTAGATAGTGCATACTCATCAACAATAAAATCATCCGCATCCAGTCGTCCAATATACTCTGCATCAGGGATGTTTTTTCTTATGTAATCCAGAATGAAATTCCTAACAGCATAGGTCTTACCGAATTTAACATTTTCAATAATTACCCTCTGGTCATCCAAGTAATCCGAAATTACATCCCTCCAATTATCAGTGGAACCATCATTGACAATCAGAATTAAAATCTCCCTTTCAACACTCCTTTGAGTTAGTATTGATTCCACGGCTCTTCTTAAAGTATTGGCACCATTTTTCAGAGGCATGCCAATTACTATCTTTCCGTTATTCGCAGTACTCATACCCAAACAACCTCCTTGCACGCTCCAAGGAATGTATAAAGTCTTCCTCTGAAAATCTATCCTTGTATTTTTTGTAGAATGTATTTAGCCCCCTTTTTTTGAGGAATTTGTTGGTGGTAACCCTATCTGCTCGATCAGCATAATGAATCACCAAAGGTTTTGGGATTATTTTTATCTCCATTTTTTCTTTATTTTTTGAATTGTATTCCTCTAAATAATCGAGAAATCGTATCATAATGTCCCTATCAGTGGCACTATGAAGGGACTCGTCAAATCCATTAATTGCCATGAGTATATCTAAACATATGCACATATTGCTACCTTGAATACCAGGATCTCCTATAAAGAATGCTCTTTGTGTGAGCTGTTCTTTGTGAAAAGAGAATATCATAGTTCCATGTTTGTTCTTCCATTCAATAAATGGAAAAACTGCGGCAATAGATTTTGTGTGCCCCTTAATTAACTTCATACATGTAGATAAATAATCTCTTCTATATTCATCGTCATCATCTAGAATGGCAACAAATATATTCTTATCAGTATATTTTTGTGCTAAATATGATAATGCTGTATTCCACGCACCCGTGCCAGAATGCCCTGGTGTTCTTGTGTTCTTGAGAAGTGTAGTTTTAAAAAAGTTATCAAAAAGGATATGTTTTTTTTCTGTATATTTGTAATATGATTTCTTCAAAATCTCTTTTCTTAATCTGCATATCGTTTCATGTATTTTTTCAAACTCATCAGATGTATCCATTCCTTCCTTAACAGGATTATCATCCACAATAACGATTTCAATAGGATTGACATCAACCTGTTCATATACTGACCTAAGTGAGCGACTAAAAAGTAAGTTAGTTCTACGCTTGCTCGTTGCGATTACCACAGCAATAGGATCTGTCTTATTCACATTACCCCCGTTAAGCACTTTATTTTAAGGACATTATATTAAATGCAATGTTGGATATTATATATTTGCTGTAATAAATAATACATTATATTACATTATCCCCTATTTTGATTTTTAGAGCTCCTATTCTTTCTTTAATTTCGTTGATTATAATTTCTTCCAATAGTTTTAAAGTGGTGTCATCAATGGTTATTTTTGGAGTATATTCCAAATCTGCCCAGAATCTTCCATTTGGGAGTGTATATAGATAATTGTTAGTAATCATTCTCTGCCTTGCATTGGAAATTCTTATGAAATTCCACAGTCGGAATAATAATTTTAGGGATATTTTAGGAATGCCGTTTTTAACAATTACTATAATATCTTCCTTGAATATGCCGTATATTTTTGAAAAATTCTCTACAAGAAGGTTTGGATATTTATTTAATACTTTTGTTAGCTCATCAATTGATTTTCATTTTAGAGCTCATTTTATCACTAATTAATTTAAATGAATATTTAGTTTATCCCTCAATTTCTTGCTTTGTAATATATTCAATCACTTTATTTAAATTTGATATATATTTTTCATTCTCGTATTTGATAGATTCTCCTGAATTATTGGTTAATTTCATTTTCCAGCTTTTCAAACATTCTAAAACCTCTTTAAAAATTTCTTCATCATCTTTAATTTTCTCATAAATATCCTTGTATGCATCCATTCTTGTTAATATGCCTATAAGTGTCCTAATATCATTGCAATATTCACAGATAAGGTCTCTGTATGCATTCGTAGTAACTTCTTTGTATTCATAACAAACTGCACAACATAGTTCCCCGCAATCATTAACAAAGGTTATAAAATCCCCATTATTTTTATGTAAATAAGATGCTATTAACTCATTATGATGCCATATTGGTTCTCTTTTAGAGCAATGTGAAAAATCGACCCATTCCTTCTTTGTATGGTTTGCAAGTATGTAATAAATCCCTATAATCTCACCCAATAACATAGTTTATTAAAAATTCAAGTTTTTTAAGAATTTCATTGTATCCTTCCTTTCCCAATCTTCCAATATGTATTTCAGGATATTCAATCATTGCCTCTTTCCATTGTTCTATACATTTAATTATTTCATAAAACTCATCTTTATTTTTCTTTAATTTTTTAAATATCCATTTATAATAATCCCCACTAACCCCCATTAAAACCTCAACTAAATCTTCTGGATAATCACTATAATAATGGATAATTAAATCATATAACCAATAGGTAGTTTTATTTTTATAATCTTTCAAAACTGCACCATAAATTTCTGAATCGTTTTTAACAATAGTTATGTATTTTCCCATATTACTATGTAAATAGGAAGATATATATTTACTATTATACATGATTGTTGCCTTTTCATCATTTTTTGGACATAATTCAATATATTCTTTGTCGGTGTGATTGACAAGAGCATATTTCATTGATTCACCTTTTTTAAAATATTATATGCCCTTCTTTTAATGGTTTCATTTTCACAGTCATTTAAATATGTCTCAATTTTATAGATGAGCTCCTTATCATTATTTATGATATCTTTTAAAACTCTCTTTGATGCATTGAAAATACGATAGTGCCATTGGTCAAGGTCATTTAGAATTATTGGGAGTAATTTGTCTTCTAATTTTTTATCATATTTTATTAAATTTCCTAAAACATGGATTGCTCTCATTGTGCAGTATTTATTTGCATCCGCCGGAGTAATTGGTGATGTGATGGATATTATATCGTCTAAATATTTTAAAATTAATTCTGGCTTTTCTTCCGAAATAACCAATATACCTTCCATAATTGATTCATCACTACTGTCTGACCAACCTGTTTTTATACGATGAATATTTTTGTCAATAAATTCAATAATGTCTTTTTCATACTTTTCAAGTAAGTTATTTTTAATGGCATATTTTGCAATTAATCCAAATCTAATGAATGGGTTATCAACGATATTTTTAAGATATTCACCACCAATGCCTAATTTTCTAATAATTGAAAAAATCGTAATAATATGGTGCCGATTTATTTTTGACAATAATTCAATATTTACATTTTTAACTTGGGATAATGATATTATAATTTCATCGTCTATCTTTTCCACATTTTTGCATATGGACTCAGCAGAATCTTCAAAAAGATGTGGATATTTTATAATAGCATATGAAATATAATAACTATACCAAATCCCATCTTTATTTAGTGCATTTTTTATAACTAAACTTAATTTTTTCTCATCAAATTTATTAATATCTATTTTTTTATTGTTTAGGCATATAAACACTGACTTATCGGCAAATTCTGGATTTTCAACAAAAAATTTAAGTAATTCATTAGGTTTTGATTTGGCAATGTAATAACTACCTGCCAAATATCCTTTTCTCTTTGCATAATCGAATACTATATTTATATCTTTTGATGCTATCCAGTTCAGAGCTCTCCATTGATGTTCTGAAATAAAGTCCATAATTGAAACATCTTCAATGAGCTCAGGTTTAACTGATGCAATTAATCCAAGTGCATAGGCGATGCTTCCTTTATTGATTTTTATATATTTTAGAGAACTCACAACAAATGAATAATGTTCATCGATATTTTTTACATCATCTCTAACTGCCAATTTTCCAATAATTTCAATAATAATTCCTCGATTTTTCTCACTTTTAATACGGTAGAATTCTTTTTTTAAGCAATTTATCATTTTGTTTGGATTGTGAATGCCTATTTTCGTAAGTATTGTTTTTGAATTATAATTTTCAATATTATCTATAAATAATGGTATCATATCCCACATATTTTTATTATCGCATGCAAATCTAAGTGAATAAAGCACGATATTTTTTGATTCATCAGATTGGCTATCAACCAATAATTCCTTCAACATAAATAAAGCATAATCATTTTTATTTGCAATTATCCCAATTGTTTCTGCAAGTGAGCTCTTGTATATCCGCCAATTCCAATATCTTCTGCAAGTTTTTGTTCCCTTGCCTTTAAGTTTTGATATGAGTTTTTTTATGATTTTATTTGTGGCAATATCAGGATTTGCTTTGCATATTTTTTGAATAGCTATGGTGGATAGGTATCTATAATGATTTGGTTCCCATTCTTGAACTTCCCTATTGTGGATTCTATTCAATTTCTTCTTTAATTTTAAATTTGACATGTAGATTATATCTATAAGGGGTTTTATATCTCTTACATAACCCGGATATTTTGCCCCAATATTTCCAATAGATATTATCGAATTTATCCGCATTTCATTTTCGATTCGATAAAAGCATGTTTTTATAGCATTTCTTAATTTCCTTTTATTCATGTTTTTCCCCATATATACAATATCAAAAAAATAATATAATAAAATATAAGGTCAGTTTGGGAGCTCCAAGAAATCAGTTTATTCATCAATTCAGCCATTAAAATAGTTATACCTCGTAATTGAACAATCTCAACCGTTTAGTAATTTTATCAATCTTTTCAGAGTAATCTGGACCTATACCAAGAGCAGTGATGGTATTTGGTTCTAATTCAGTGTATCCTAAATCTTTAACTAAAAAATGAGGTATGTTATTATCCTCACATTTCTTTTTTAGTTTTAGGAGCTCCTTCTCAGATTTTGCTTGTAGAATTATTTTCTTATAATTATTCTCATCAATCCATTTCTACCTAATTTCCTCATCAGATTTTAAAAAACTCATGTTTGAAGCATGGCACGCCTGCCCAATAGTTTTTCCAATACTCATTTTACCTTCTTTAATTAAATCCATTCTTATGACTATTATCTGTTTAATCATGATTTCACGGTTTTATTATTTTTTTATATATTTTTCTTTCTAAATTCATTTATTATAGTTTTTGCTAAATAATCAGTAATATCAATAGATGGCTCGGAGTATTTTTTAAATATGATCCAATGAATCGGTTTTAGTATGTTTTTTATACAGTATTCTACGAGCTCCTTTTTTGTGGAGTATTTGCTATATTCAATATAATTAATTATATTAGTATGGGTCAAAATATATAACCTATACTAATATAACCGTAGTTCCCATCACATACTTAAATATTTATTAATATAAATTAACTTCATTTA
>OFDI01000079.1_pt1 | contig 15591 bp, 14 predicted proteins | sample 1520301 | NCBI WGS metagenome assembly OFDI01 (sample SAMEA3696446, study PRJEB22514) | metagenome | biome: water; feature: marine; material: hydrothermal vent | place: Pacific Ocean | collected 2014-08-12 | depth 1521 m
CGGGGACAGGCGAACAGCGATAGCGAGCGTTGTGGCGGTTGTAACCATTTGAAATTATTAGTTGTTCGCCTGTCCCCGCTAGCCGTAATTTACGAGTTTCGACTTTTTGCAGGCGACCCTTTAAAGCGTAAGGAACCTGCCGGTAATTGAGCTGGGATTATTCCTGATTTCTTCTGGTGTGCCCTGGGCCACGATCTGGCCTCCATTTTCGCCTCCACCAGGCCCCAGATCAATGACATAATCAGCACAAGCAACAACATCCAGATTGTGTTCAATAATAACAACTGACGCGCCTTTATCAACCAGTTGATTTAAAACTTGCAGCAGCTTGCCCACTTCATCCATGTGTAACCCTGTGGTTGGTTCATCCAGGATGTACAGCGTTCCGGGGAGACTTCGTTTGCCAAGTTCTCTGGACAATTTAATGCGCTGGGCCTCGCCGCCGGATAAGGTAGTGGCTGGCTGTCCTAATTGTAAATATTCTAAACCAACCTGTTCCAGTATTCCCAACTTGCGCTCAAGAAGAGAATAATGGCTGAAAAATTTTCTGGCCTGACGAACTGTAAGTTCTAAGACCTGGGCAATATTTAGCCCTTTATACTCAATATCCAGGGTCTCACGATTATACCTTTTGCCTTTACATACCTCACAGGTAACAAAGACATCAGGCAGGAAGTGCATTTCTACACGGATCACACCGTCTCCCTGACAGGCCTCACATCTGCCTCCCCGGACATTAAAACTAAACCTGCCTGGTTTATAACCACGTTTTCTGGCCTCTTTGGTGGAGGCAAAAATTTTGCGAATTTCATCAAAGATTTTGGTGTATGTGGCTGGATTGGACCTGGGGGTCCGGCCAATAGGTGTCTGGTCAATGGCAATGATTTTTTCAATTTTTTCCAGACCTTCAATACCTTTGATAACACCCGGGTTTTCCACTTTTATCCCTCTGGCCATGGCCAGGTGCTTATACAATGTATCCATGACCAGAGAACTTTTACCTGAACCAGAAACTCCAGTGACAACAGTCAGGCAGCCAAGAGGGATCTGGCAGTCAATATTTTTCAGGTTATTGGTCTGAACGCCCTTGAGTACGAGATAATCCTTTGGTCTTCTTCTTTCCTGGGGCCGTTTGATTTTAAGTTCGCCGCGCAAATATTTGCCAGTTAAAGAATGTTTACACTTTAATAATCCCTCTACATCGCCACTATAAACAAGCTCTCCGCCCAGAGCACCTGAGCCAGGGCCAAGTTCCAGAACATGGTCTGCGGCCCGAATAGTTGCTTCATCATGTTCTACCACCAGGACGGTATTGCCCCTGCTTTGCAGGGCGCGCAAGGTTTTGAGGAGCCGGTAATTGTCCCTGGGGTGCAGGCCAATACTTGGTTCATCCAGGACATAGGTAACACCAACCAGACCTGAACCCAATTGGCTGGCCAGCCTTATGCGTTGTGCTTCGCCGCCAGAGAGTGTGGACATATTGCGCGATAAACTCAAGTAATCCAGGCCTACATTGACCAGAAATTCCAGTCTGTGTTGTAGTTCCCTGGTTAAAGGTGCAGCGATCTTGTTTTGAACTCCGGAAAATTTTAGTTTTTTAAGCCATGCAAGCGCCCGGGCAATGGACAGATTGGTGAAGTCAAAGATATTTAAGTCCTGGACATACACAGCAAGGCTTTCTGGTTTAAGCCTTGCTCCTTTGCATGCAGGGCATGGCCTGGTCTGCCGAAAACGAGCAAGTTCGTCCCGCCAGACACGCCCCAGGTGATAGCCCTGTTCAAGTAGATTTATTACTCCTGGCCAGGGTAAGGAAGCATGACCGTAAAAAAGGGCATCCAATGCTTCCCGGGAAAATTCTTGCAATGGAGTATCCAGGGAAAAACCAAATTTTTGACCCAGCTGCTGGAGGTGGGCTGTGTAGCGTTCAAATATTCTGGGCCGCTTCCAGGGAATGATAGCGCCTTGCTTAAGGCTTAAGCCTTTGTTGGGAGCAATGAGATCAGGCTCAAAATATTCAATAGTGCCCAGGCCAGAGCAGGTAGGGCAGGCACCCTGCGGACTGTTAAAAGAGAATAACTGCGGACTGGGTGAGGGAAGGGACAGTTTACACCTGGGACAAACAGCCTGGGTGGAAAGTAAAATATCTTCTCCATCAACCAGGGAGAGAATCAGACTGCCCTGACCATAGTTTAAGGCCAGTTCAACAGAATCCGCCAATCTTTTGCGTAAATCTGCCTTCATAACAAGGCGATCCACCACCAGTTCAATGGTGTGGCGCTGATTTTTATTCAAGTCTGGCAAAGGGTCTAAAAGGCATATCCTGCCGTTGATGCGGACACGTACAAATCCCTGGCTTTTTAGTTTTTTCAGAAGTTCCTGATGAGTGCCTTTTTTATTGTTTACCAGAGGACTTAAGAGGAGAAATCTTGTTTTTTCAGGCAAGTCTAAAATGCGGTCGATGATTTCATCACTGGTCTGGGCTGAAATGGGCAGATGGCATTTTGGGCAGAAGGGCGTGCCCAGGCGAGCAAAAAATACGCGCAAAAAATCATAAATTTCAGTAGTTGTCCCCACAGTAGAACGGGGATTTCGGGAAATAGTCTGCTGCTCTAAAGAAATGGCCGGAGAAAGCCCTTCAATCTTATCTACACAGGGTTTGTCCAATTGGGGCAAAAATTGACGCGCGTATGCGGATAAAGATTCAACATATCTTCTTTGCCCTTCAGCATAGATAATATCAAAAGCCAGGGTAGATTTCCCTGAGCCGGAAGGGCCGCAAATGACCACCAGTTTATCCCTGGGAATGTCCAGAGTCAGGTTTTTCAGGTTATGGTGCCTGGCACCTTGAATATGGATGAATTTGGAGTTCATTTTATGATTTAACTCAACTTTCGGAGTTGCAGAAAGCACGTTTTCTTCCATGCTGGTCAAAGGTCTGGACACGTCTAAGCTCGTTTTCGGGCTGTGCATAAACTGGTTTAGTTGAATAATATTGTCCTCTCTTTTAAATTTATTTCAGTTGTATCTCGATAAGCTGGAAGAATAAATGCCGTATGCACAGCTTTTCCGAAAACTTCGCTAAGACGTGTTACCCAGACTCTTTGTAATGCATGTCAGAAAACGTGCTTTCTAAAATGGTTGTAAAATCAACAAATTAACGAACTCAGAAAGTTGAGTGGTTTAAATTGTTCAGGACATTAGGTTTAAGTTGATATTACCAATAATATAAAGAAGTTATGCTGTGAAGGGTATGTGGAAATATTTTTTAACTTATTGATATCGTTATAATTTTGTGAATGGAAGGAGCTTTTAGGATTATTTGTTGACATTAGATTAATGATCTGTGATGGTCTAAGATAGAAATTAAAATAGTGTGATAATTATGAAATAAATGATATAAAAGACAATTTACAAGTCAAAAGAATGCTTAGTCACTTATGGCAATCATGATGTGATTTGTTGTTTTTTCGATAAATTATGTTATAGTTTTTTTAGTATAATAATATTTAAATTTTAACATTTAACAATGAGAAAGTAGTATAGGGGTAAATGAATATGGATAGTATTTATTCGGTTTGTATTCTATGTAATAAAACAAAAGAACTTTCGCAGGATAAAGAATATTGCATTGTAAAGGATAAGGAAAAACAAGAAACTTATAAAATTGGATTTCATGAATATGCAAAAATATATTCAATACCTGGACTTTATGAGTATATTTTTTATGATAAGCTTAGATGTTGCTCACCTGAGAAGGTTTCCAGTCTTCTTGAACGTGCAATCAAAGCTGACTCTATTGATTCGAGTGATCTTTATGTATTAGAACTCGGTGCGGGAAATGGAATAGTTGGAGAAAAGTTGTGCAAAATAGGTGTTAGAGCTGTATGCGGAATTGATATAGAAAAGCTCGCAGAAAAAGCAGTAAAAAGAGATCGCCCAACGGTTTATGAGGATTATTATGTAGTTGACCTATAAATTTTATTGATATAGTTAAATTTGATGTTTTTAATATTCTCGCGCCAAGCCGCAAAGCCGCAAAGTTTTTTAAGCTGGCTTCAGGCTTACGCCTAAATCCAGCTTAAAAGGTTTCGCCGAGCAGTGCTCGGCGAAAGCCTTTTCTTTACTTGCGAAAGCAAGGAAAGAAAAAAACTTGGCGCCTTGGCGTCTTTGCGCGAGAAATTTAAAAAATTAGATGAGATAGCCCTGTAAAAGTCACTACTTGTCTGTTTTAAAAAAATCTGTCAAAAATTCCTTCCCAAACAAGGAGATTGTCATGAAAAATGGAATGAGGCTTTATGGCTTTATCAATGTTCAACATCCTGAAAAAATTACCCTTCTCAAAGAAATATTTACCGACTTTGACTTGAATATAAGTGAGAACAGGATAGATTTTGATCTGGAAGAAGTGTTTATTGACCCGGAAGAATATCTTGAGGAGCTTAAAAAAATTTTATCAAATCAAGACACAGGGCAAATTGATTTTATTGACTTTAATGAATGGCAAATGACCAGATATGAGATTAAGGATTCCAAAATAATACCCCAAAAAATCCATCTGGAAAATGCCCTGGAAAAATATGCCTATGAATAAAAAAGACTTATTCCTGCTCTTCCAGCCACAGAACCGCTTCTTTAAAATCAAGGCTTCCAGAATAAATTGCTCTACCCGTAATTACACCTTCCAGTCCCCTTTCTCTTAAAGGATATACCGCCTTAATATCTTCTAAAGTAGCTATGCCGCCAGCTACAATTACAGGTACAGAAGATAACTTTAACACCTTCTGCAATGAATCAATATTGACTCCTGTCTGCATTCCATCACGAGTAATATCAGTAAAAATAATAAACGCGCTACCAAGGGCAATAAGTTCCGGGATAGCCTGCTCTATTGTCAGACCGGTATCTTCAACCCACCCCTTTGATTTAAGTTTGCCATTTTCTGCATCCAGAGAAACGCCCACTTTACCAGGATAAAGTTCACATAATCTGCCAAACAAATCCCTATCTTCCAGTGCCATAGTGCCGATAATTATGCGGGTCACACCAGCATCCATATAGGCCCTGGCAATATCCAGATCACGAATGCCTCCACCCAGTTGAACAGGAATATTTACTGTTTGACAAATATTTTCAATTAAATGAAAGTTTTTTGGCCGGCCACTAAAGGCCCCGTCTAAATCTACTAAATGAAGCCACTTTGCTCCTGACTCTTCCCAATGTTTAGCCATCTGTACAGGATCATTGGAAAAGACTGTCACCTCATGTTCTAAGCCCTGTTTCAACCTCACGCACTGACCATCTTTAATATCCACTGCTGGAAAAATAATCATAATCCCAACTCCTCACAAAATTCTTTTATCCCTTCCTTTGCCAGCTCAGATGCCGTAACCCATCTGCCGCGTCTTTTAAAAAATTTATCAATATCAAAAATGTTTTCACTTAAAGAAAGCTGTTCTTCCTCAAAATGAAACCTTTGTACTTGCTTATTATTTACATCCAGCAGGTAAAAGTCCATGATAACAGCAGCAGGAGATTCCACTCCCCATTCACCACCTTCACGCTCCTGCCACTTAAAAACAAAAGGTACAACAATAAAATCAGCAGGAATGCACTTTCCCACTTCCAGCCAGTAATTAAAAGCCGACATATCTGACCTGTGTTCCTTGCCAATAATCAATTCTTCGCACTGACGAACACCTTTTGGCCCGACAAAAGTAATTTGCTTTTGCTTAAAAGTTTCAAGCAAAAAAACATTCAGTTTCTGGAAAATTTCAGGAGGGATTTCTTTAGTCTCATAAATATAACCAGCCAGCATCTCCCAGCTATGCCTGGGCTGAGAAAATCCAGCCACAGCCAGGGTTTTCCCTTTTTTAAATAAAGACATCTTCTGCTTTGGGCCGCAGGCAAACAAAAAAGCAATTATTCCAAAGATCAACACATTTTTCATCAATCCAGGCTCCCCTTGGTACTCAACAAATGCTTTCTTCCTGTAGCCAGTCCCTGCTTCAAGGCCAGGCCCAATCCTTTAAACGCTGATTCCAGCAGATGATGCCCATTTAAACCATAATGAAAAATAATATGCATATTGATTCTGGCATTAAAGGCCAGGGTCTTAAAAAACTCCCGCCACAAATCTTTTTCCTCTCCAGCTATAACAGGCGGCAAAAGCTCATCTCCAAGATACACAAGATAGGGGCGTCCAGATATATCTACAACTACCTCAGCCAGGGCCTCGTCCATAGGCACTTTGGCCCAGCCAACACGATTTATACCCTTTCGCTCACCCCAGGCTTCACTTAAAGCCTGTCCCAGACAAATACCAATATCCTCCAGGCTATGGTGGGCATCAATATGCAAATCTCCAGAACATTTAACATTCAGATCAAAACCGGCCCAGAAGGCCATTAAGTTAAGCATGTGGTCTGCAAATCCAAAGCCCGTATCAATCTGATTTTGTCCTTCGCCATCCAGATTAATCTCAAGAACTATCCTGGTCTCTGACGTATTCCTTTCAACCCTTGATTTTCGCATTTAACCTTCCTCTTTTTGAGCTAATTCCTGAGAACTATTTTCTTTTTTCTTTTTCTTGCCAAAGAAATGAGCTACCCAGATTCCCAGTTCATACAGGATAATAAGTGGACCGGACATAAGTATCTGCGTAACCACATCCGGAGGGGTCAAAATCGCTGAAACAATAAAAGCAATAAGTATGGCGTATTTTCTCTTTTTTCTCAGGCCCTTTGCTGTTACCATCCCCAGTCTGGCCAGGAAAAAAATAAACAAAGGTAACTCAAAAATTACACCAAAGGCAAACAATAATTTAATGGAAAAGCTTAAATATTCGCGCACAGAAGGCATGGGACGGATAAAATCCGTGGCAAACCCCATAAAAAACTGAAAACCAAAGGGAAACACAATAAAATAACCAAACAGAGCGCCAATGACAAAGAAAATGGCAGAAAAAAAGGCTATGGGGAGTATATATCTTTTTTCCGAGTCATAAAGCCCTGGGGCAATAAATCGCCACAACTGATAAAAGATAAAAGGACTGACAGCAAAAAGCCCGGCCACAAAAGAAACCTTAAGATAAGTAAAAAATGCTTCAGGCAGAGAAGTAAAAATCAAGGTGCTGTCTGGAGGCAAAGCTTTCACCAGAGGCTGCATCAAAAGTTCAAAAAGTTTCTCAGAAAATGGATAGCAGCCCACAAACCCAATCACCGCTGCGATAACACAGCGTATAAGCCTCTGGCGCAGCTCCTCCAGATGCTCGGTAAAAGTCATTTCCTTTTCTGGAGCCATGTCCTGAGAGGCAGTATTTTTTTCTTCTTTAACCATTTACCTCTTCCTTAAGGCTGACATCATCATTTCTATTAATTTTGTTCTCTTCCAGATCTCCTCCCTCCAGGACATGCTCTTCCTGACCATCATTTTTCTCTTCATCCTGAAGGGTAGTTTCCTCTCCTGTCAATGTCTTTTTAGTCTCTTCAGCTTGATAGCGTGTCTTCTCTTCTTCCTTTTCAACTTCCATTTCAATTGTCCTTTTGACATCACTGCTAACTCGCCTGAACTCTGCCATAGCCCTGCCTAAAGTCTTAGCAATTTCAGGCAATTTAGACGGGCCAATAACTATTAAAGCCACAACCAGAATGATAAGTAATTCAGTTGAACCAATGCCAAACATTTTTTATTTCCCTCATCTCTCACTCATTTATTCCCATTCAATAGTACTGGGGGGTTTTGAAGAAATATCATAAACAACTCTGTTCACTCCCCTGACTTCATTAATGATCCTGTTAGAAATCCGGGCCAGAAGCTCAGATGGTAGTCTTGACCAATCTGCCGTCATGGCATCAATGCTGTCCACCACGCGCAAAGCAATTACATGCTCATAAGTACGTTCATCTCCCATAACTCCTACTGTTTTTAAGGGCAAAAGCACGGCAAAACCCTGCCAGACTTTGCGATACCAATCAGACGCCCTTAACTCACTTTGCACAATCTTATCTGCCCGGCGCAGTATTTCCAACCTTTCCTTTGTTACTTCACCAATAATCCGAATGGCCAGACCAGGGCCAGGGAATGGATGGCGCCAGACAATAAAATCTGGCAAGCCCAATTCAGCTGCTACTTTACGCACCTCATCTTTAAACAGCTCTCGCAATGGCTCAATCAGCCTCAACTGCATCTTTTCCGGTAGCCCACCTACATTATGATGACTTTTGATGACTGCAGAAGGACCTTTAAAAGAAACGCTTTCAATCACATCAGGATAAAGCGTCCCCTGCGCCAGCCATTTCACCCCAGCAATAGCCTTTGCTTCCTTTTCAAAAACCTCAATAAAAGTGTGGCCAATTATTTTTCTCTTTTGTTCAGGGTCTTCAACCCCATTTAACCGTCCTAAAAACAACTCACTGGCTTGAACATATTTTAAATTCAAATCAAAATGTTCACGCAAATAACTGACAACTTCTTCACCTTCATTCATCCTGAGTACGCCATTATCCACAAAGATACAATGAAGTCTCTTGCCAATGGCCTTATTCAACAAAACAGCCACTACAGTTGAGTCAATGCCTCCACTTATAGCACATACCACCCGATCTTCACCTATTTGCTCCTGTATATTTTTTATAGTAGAATCAATAAATGAAGACATAGACCATGTAGGCGATAGTTTTGCAATTTTGAATAAAAAATTACTAATGATTTTATCTCCATGTTCAGTATGAGCAACTTCTGGATGAAATTGTAAAGCATATATTCTTTTTTCTCTATTGCCAATAGCTGCCACATCAATACTTTCTGTCTTTGCCAGGACATCAAAACCAGCAGGAGGCATCAAAACAGTATCTCCGTGAGACATCCAGACAGTTAATGTATCTTTTACCTGTACGCCTTCCCATAAAGGTGAATCAGATATTATCTCCAGTTCGCTTCGGCCATATTCTCTATCTCTGGCAGGCGTTACTTTACCATGCAGAATATGAGCAATAAGTTGCATTCCATAACAAATACCAAGAATAGGAATACCCCACTGAAAAATTTCAGGATCAATCCCTGGAGAATCAGGCTCGCCAACACTGGCTGGCCCGCCAGACAAAATTATTGCGGCTGGAGACAAATCCTTTAACTCATCAAGAGCAATGGTACAGGGATGAATTTCTGAATAAACACCAGCCTCCCTCACTCTTCTGGCTATCAGTTGAGTATATTGAGAGCCAAAATCAAGGATAATTACTTTATCATGAATATGCATAACAAGCTTCCCACAAAACCATTAATAATTTTCAATCCTATAATTAGGGGCCTCTTTCGTGATAATTACATCATGAACATGGCTTTCTCTGAGCCCTGCCATGGTAATCTGAATAAACTGAGCTTTTTCCTGCAACTCCTTAATATTAGCACAACCTACATATCCCATTCCAGCACGCAAACCACCAATAAGCTGGTAAATGGTCTCGCTGACCGGGCCTTTAAACGGAACCCGTCCCACAATTCCCTCGGGAACAAACTTATGGACTTTCTCCTGAAAATAACGGTCTGAACTGCCTTCTTTCATGGCATCAATTGAACCCATGCCTCGATAAATCTTGTAAGTTCGTCCCTGGTATAAAACTGTTTCCCCAGGGCTTTCCTCAGTTCCAGCCAGCATACTACCCATCATTACGGAATCAGCTCCTGCTGCAATGGCCTTAACAATATCTCCTGAGAATTTAACGCCACCATCAGCAATTAACGCGCAATCAGCTTCTCGACACGCTTTAACCGCTTCCATAATGGCTGTCACTTGAGGCACGCCTACACCAGCTACTACTCTAGTTGTACAGATGGAACCAGGGCCAATACCCACCTTAATCGTATCTGCTCCTGCCTTGATCAATGCCCTGGCCCCTTCATAAGTAGCAACATTGCCAGCTATTAAATTACATCCGGGAAAATTTTTTCTTATGGCCTCCACAGAACGTAAAATATTTTTTGAGTGTCCATGCGCTGAATCAAGAACTATAAAATCAGCTCCTGCATTTAATAATGTTTCTACACGAGCATCACGGTCACTTCCTACGCCAACCGCAGCTCCAACTCTTAAGCGACCAATTTCATCCTTGCATGCATTGGGGTATTTCTTTATCTTTTCAATATCTTTTATTGTAATCAAGCCCTTCAGTTTATTATCCTTATCAACTACCAGCAACTTCTCGATCTTATTCTTCTGCAAAATTTCCTTGGCTTCATTTAAGGTAGTTCCAACAGGGACTGTGACCAGATTTTCACTGGTCATGACCTCTTTAACCCTGGTGGACATATCCTGAACAAAACGCACATCTCTGTTGGTCACAATCCCGCGCAACCTGTCTCCTTCCACTACAGGAAGACCGGAAATGCGAAATTCAGCCATCAATTTCAGTACCTGTTCCACACTATCTTCAGGAGAAACAGTCACCGGATCAACTATCATACCGCTTTCAGACTTCTTGACCTTCTCCACCTCCAGCTTCTGTCGTTCAATGGACATATTTTTGTGAATAACTCCTACTCCTCCAGCTCTGGCCATGGAAATGGCCATTCTAGACTCTGTAACCGTATCCATAGCCGCACTAATTAAAGGTATATTCAAAATAATCCCCGGGGTCAGCCTTGTATGTAAATCCACTTCATCAGGTAAAACTTCTGAATAACGAGGAAGCAATAGCACGTCATCAAAAGTTAAACCGGGACCTGTTATCTTTTCCATAATTTCCTCCAGAGATTTTTTATGTTAAATCTGTTTACAACCCTTTTTTGAGTCGCCTGCAAAAAGTAAATTTTTCCGTGCGGGAACAATCATTACCCGTTCGTCGGCGAAACCTTACAAACCTTACAAACCTTAACTGCAAAAACTCAAAACTGAACTTTTTAACCAAAATATCAACTTATAACATATTGTAATAATTCAACATTCAGCATTCAACATTCAACATTGCCTGCAAAAAGGGACTTTTTGCAGGCGAATCTTACAAACCAAGATACGCTTTTTTTACTTCTTCATTATTTAGTAAATTAGAAGCTGAATCAACAAGAGTAATACGGCCATTTTCCATTACATAACCACGGTGAGCAATCTTTAAGGCCTGATGGGCATTCTGTTCCACTAAAAAGATAGTCGTATTGTTCTCTCTATTAATTTTTTTAATTATTTCAAAAATTTGTCTTATAACCAGAGGAGCTAGCCCCAGGGAAGGCTCATCCAGAAGCAAAAGCCTCGGCCTGGCCATTAAGGCCCTGGAAATAGCCAACATTTGCTGTTCACCACCACTTAACGTGCCGCCTTGCTGATTTTTTCTCTGGGCCAAAATGGGGAAAAGTTCAAAAATATATTCAGATCTTTTTTTATCCCTTCTTTATCTTTTCTTAGATAAGCCCCCATATCCAGATTTTCCATTACAGTCATATAAGGAAAAATGAGCCGCCCTTCTGGTACCTGGACAATACCCAGCTTCACTATTTCATCAGTCTTCATCTGATGAATGGGCTTACCTTCAAAAATAATTTCCCCTGATCTTGGAGGTACAATTCCACAAATTGACATCAATGTCGTTGTTTTGCCAGCACCATTCGCCCCAATTAAAGTAATGATCTCCCCCTGTTTCACTTCCAGGGAAACATCATGCAATGCCTGAATATTACCGTAAAAAGTGTTTATGTTTTTTAACTTAAGCATCATGATCCTCCCCAAGATAAGCCTTGATCACCTGGGGATTTTCCTTGATCTCTTCTGGCGTGCCTCTGGCTAGCAAGCGGCCATACTCCATAACGTAAACTACATCTGAAATATTCATAACTAACTTCATATCATGCTCAATTAACAAAATGGCGATTTTTTCCTCATCCCTTATTTGCTGAATAAGCTCTTTAAGCTCTGCTGTTTCCTGGGGATTCATCCCTGCTGCCGGCTCATCCAGAAGAAGCAAAACAGGTTCTGTTGCCATTGCCCTGGCAATCTCTAATCGTCTTTGTGCACCATAGGGCAAATTCATGGCCAGTTCATTCACATATTTTTCAAGACCCACCTTTTGCAGCAGGTGATAACTATAATCTATTATTTCCTGCTCTTCCTGTCGTGTAGATTTTGGACGAAAAATAGCCCCTAAAATCCAGGATCTGGTGCGCGGATGCCGGCCAATCATTACATTTTCCAGAACAGTCATATTGGGAAATAACCGAATGTTCTGAAAAGTTCTGGCCATACCCAACTCTGTAACCTTGTTTGGTTTATAGCCATTTATCCGCTTTCTTTCTTTATTTCTTGTCAGGACATAAATATCTCCGGCAGTCGGGACATAGATTCCTGTAATACAGTTAAAAAAAGTAGTTTTGCCCGCTCCATTAGGGCCTATTAAAGCAACTATTTCATCAGGATGGACCTGCAGGTCCACACTATCAACGGCCCTTAGCCCCCCAAAATCCATAGTCATTCTCTGAACATCTAATATTGGCTGCATATTTTAAACAATTTTAAATTTTAATATGTTAGATTTATATTTTAAATAGTTTTATCAACTCTACCCGTCTGACATAGCAAAAAAATTTAATGTGCATTTATTACCTACTTTCACCTGTTTTCCTGCTCTGGACCGCGTTATAGAGATATTTACGTCGTACATTGGCAATAAGTCCCTGTGGCCTGAAAACCATCATCAAAACCATAGAAGCTCCAAAAATCAACATTCTGTACTCAGAAAAAGCGCGCAAATATTCCGGCAAAAGAATCATAATCAAGGCAGCCAGAACAACTCCAACAATCGAGCCCATGCCACCAAGAACAACAATAGATAAAATTATGGCTGATTCTAAAAAGGTAAAACTGGCTGGATTGATAAAAGTAGTTTTGGCTGCAAAAATCACTCCTCCAAAACCAGCCCAGGTAGCACCCAGGGCAAATGCAGTGAGCTTGGTTTTTATTTTGTCTATACCCATAGCCTGACACGCGATCTCATCTTCTCTTAAAGCCAGCCAGGCCCGGCCTAATCTCGAATTTTGCAACCTGTTGACTACAAATATGGTTATTAAAGCCATAATAACCATTAAATAATAAATATAAGTAGTCGCTGTCTGTACATCCAGTTCGATGCCAAATAACCCTGGCCTTGGAATATTGGCTATTCCGCTGGGGCCAAAAGAGAATTCATCCCAGTTCTCCAGGACCAGCCTGATGATTTCTCCAAAGCCCAGAGTAACAATGGCCAGATAATCACCACGCAATCTTAAAACCGGAAAGCCTAAAAGGATACCAAAAATAGCTGCTAAAAAGCCTCCGATGGGCAAGACAGTCCAGAAACCAAGACCATAATGATAATTTAATAAGGCATAAGAATATGCACCAACAGCATAGAATGCCACATATCCAAGGTCTAAAAGTCCGGCCAGACCAACCACGATATTCAGACCCAGTCCCAGAAGAACATAAATCAGAGCGGAAATCATGATGTTGGTCTGGTAAGTGGAAAAAATAAAAGGAAAAACCAGGATAAAAATCAAAAACAAAAGGTAAATGGGACGACTGTAGCGCGGGACTGTGAAAATTTTCTGAATCAGCCCCATCTCTGCCTGGCCCATTTCTTTTTTCTTCGCGCCCTTCTCTTTTTTCTCTAAAAGATAGCGCCATAAAAAGGAAAGAAAAAAGCTTCCCAACCCCACCAGAATAAGATTTTTCCAGCGCCATTGTACTGTTTTTTCAATAATATCCACCTTCACAACCATAATGGGGAAAGTAAGAAACATAAACCAGATAGATACAAGGAGAGATTTTTTTAAGCCAGACATATCTCAACCCTTACAAATTAGACTTTTTGCGTCGTTGCCCTGCCCAGAATACCGGCTGGACGAAAAATGAGAATTAAAACAAGAAGACAAAAGGCAAACACGTCCTCATAGTCACTTGACACATAACCTGTAGCAAAACTTTCTGTCCAGCCCAGAACAAGCGCACCCAGAACTGCGCCAGGGATACTGCCTATGCCCCCTAAAACAGCAGCAGTAAAAGCTTTAATCCCTGCTATAAAGCCTATATAAAAATTTATCTGCCCAACATAAGAGGCGATTAAAACTCCGCCAATAGCAGCCAGGGCAGAACCAATGACAAAGGTCATGGAAATAACCCTGTCAACATTTACCCCCACCAGCATGGCCATTTTTTTATTTTGAGCTGTAGCGCGCATAGCCTTGCCAATGCGGGTAAATTTAATCAGCAAAGTCAACAACACCATGACCACAGCAGTGGTCAAAATAATTACCAGCTCAGATGAACCCATGATATGATAGTAAGGTTCCATAAATTCAAATTCAGGAATAAGATTGGGAAAAGGCAAAAAATCTGATGTCTGGGCCAGCAGGACATAATTCTGCAAAAAAATGGACATGCCAATGGCGCTAATAAGAGGCGACAGTCTTGGAGCGTTACGCAGAGGCTTATAGGCTATTTTTTCAACCGTATAACCATAAGCAGATGAATAAACTACAGCAATAAGCGTTGCCAGAATAAGAATTGAGACTGTATTAAAACCTAAAAAAGATAAAACTCCGGCAACAATTAATGCTGTAAAAGCCCCAATCATATATATTTCGCCATGGGCAAAGTTTATTAATTCAATGATACCATAAACCATAGTATAACCCAGGGCAATCAGGGCATAAATACTACCCTTGGTCAGTCCACCAAAAAATAACTCAAGGAAGTAATCCATTTTTTTTCTCTGAATATGTTTTTGTTATATGGATTAAGTTTTAACTTAATGAACAAAAATAAAAAATATGATGCGCCTATCCATTATGTCAGGATAGGCGCATCATAACCACCAGAAACTATATCCTATTTAACCTCTACAAATTTACCATTTTTAACCTGATAAACAGAAAAGCCTACACCTTCTGCATCACCTTTAGCATCAAATTTAATTTTACCCAATGGAGTATTTACATATTGAGTACGTAAAACTTTAACAATAGCTTCATATTTAGTTGATCCAGCCTTCTCAATGGCATTTAAAAGTGCCTCTGTTGCTGCGTATGCATTTTCAAAGAAAGGACCAGGATCACTGCCAAACACTTTCTTATGCTCTTTTACAGCTTCCTTATACTCTGGATTATTGGAGACATCTTTTGGACCAGAAGCATAAACGCCTTCAGCATACTGACCAGCTACCTTAATAAAGGAAATATCTTTTACACCATCACCAGCGAGGAATGGAATTTTAAGTCTTTTTCTACGCATGGTGCTCACAATCTTTGATGCCTCTGGATGATAACCACCAAACATCACTACATCTGGCCTGGCTCTTTTAATCTTTTGAACAACAGCAGAGTAATCAACACCACCAGGAGTTACACCTTCAAAAAGAACAACTTTGGCCCGGCCATCCTCCTCTATAAACTTTTTTTCCATTGTTGCCAGACCCTTACCATAATCACCCTTGTCATGGATAATAGCAATTTTCTTAGCTTTTAAGTGATTCAGTACAAAATTGACATCCAGTTTGGCCTGGGCATCGTCTGGGGCTATGGTTCTGAAAAAATTAGGATATTTACCGCTTTGAGTAAGTGGAGGGTTAGTTG
>OFDI01000080.1_pt1 | contig 15466 bp, 16 predicted proteins | sample 1520301 | NCBI WGS metagenome assembly OFDI01 (sample SAMEA3696446, study PRJEB22514) | metagenome | biome: water; feature: marine; material: hydrothermal vent | place: Pacific Ocean | collected 2014-08-12 | depth 1521 m
TCAGCATAATAAGTACCTTCCTTTAGATCCACAACACAAACTTTAGTAATTGTAGCATCCATGGCATTTAGCACATTGATCATAAGATCATGGGTAAGAGGCCTTGTCATGGATATTTTATTTAAGCTGATGGATCTAGACATTGCCTCCATGGCGCCTATCCAGATAGGCAGTACCCTTTTTTCTTCTAAGTCTTTTAAAATTAATATTGGTACTTGGGATTGTTCATCTAATGCCAATCCGAATATTTTCATTTCTACCATATCACTTGATCACCTCCCCAAATAAAGAATGTTTTTTTATTCCTCGGATATACTAGAAAAAGAAACTTTCTTACAATCCTTGGTATTTTTTTTAATAATGAAATTTTAATGTTTCTTAAACAACTTTTATCTAATTTTAAAAAGTCGGATAATTATCCTTAATGAAAAAAGGTGAATATATGTTGTGGTATGTATCAGACGATACATTTAACGAGTAAATTCTATTTTAAATGAAGATGAAATTCTAAAATTAATAGAAAAAAATTATGATATAGAAATACCTCGGCATAGGGCTTGGGCGGATTTTTTCATTGACGAAATACCAATAAATATAAAAATTACAACAACAGAAACCGCTGACAATGCAAGTTCAAAAAACGGTTTATATTATGCTTTAACGGGAAAAATATATGTGGGTAATACATCATGGCATTCATTTTTAAAGTCATTAAAAGAAAATATGGCAGAGACTGATAATGATTATTATTTTTTAATCATAAATAAAAAAGATTCAAATGATGTATTTTATAATTCATTAAAAAGGTTGAATAAAGTGCAACCTAATGGAAATAATTTGCCATTTCAAATAAAATGGAATGAAAACAGGACGCCCAAAGATAGAACTTTTGAAGAAGCTAAAAAATTATTATTGGTAGGATTGGGTAAATCTATTAAATTAAGAGCTGATGTTTATTTTAGTTTTAAAGAATACTTTAATGAATTTATTGAATGATATGGCGAAAATATGAGTATGAATAACATTAAACAATTAGGTCAAGTATTTACTCCTGATTTTATTGTTATGGAAATGATTTCATTAATTAAAAATAGTGGAACAATATTAGAACCTTCAGCAGGAAATGGGGCTTTTGTTAAACGATTAATTAATAAAAATTTGACATCAATTGAGTTAGACCCAAAATTGGCAAAAAAGAGCAATTCTCTGTGTATGGATTTTTTTGATTACCCAATTGATAATAAGTTTGATACGATTATTGGAAATCCGCCATATGTAAGGCATCAAGATATATTAAATGAAACAAAACAAAAATTAGATTATTCTATATTCGATAATCGGAGTAATTTATGTTTATTTTTTATATATAAAGCAATTAAACATTTAAATAAAAACGGAGAATTAATATTTATAACTCCCCGTGATTTTCTAAAAGCAACATCAGCTATAAAATTAAATAAATTTATTTATAACTCGGGCACTATAACGGATATTATAGATTTGGGGGATAAAAGAATATTCAATGATGCTACACCAAATACAATAATATGGAGGTTTGAAAAAGACAATTTTTCAAGAACTACAAATATTAAAAAGGAATTTGTATTTAACAGGGGGCAATTATTATTTACGAATAACAGATATTCGATTAATTTTTCAGATTTATTTTTTATAAAAGTAGGAGCAGTAAGTGGTTCAGATAAAATATTTACAAGTGAAAAATATGGAAATGTAGATTTTGTCTGTTCATATACTCGAAAAACAGGAAAAACGAAAAAAATGATATATGATATAAAGCACCCGTATTTAGAGCAATTTAAGGAACAATTAATAAAAAGAAAAATCAGAAAATTTAATGAATGTAATTGGTGGGAGTGGGGACGAAAATATTATGAATCGGATAAGAAAAGAATTTATGTAAATCAAAAGACCAGAAACAAAAAACCATTTTTCATTTCAGATATTAAAGCATACGATGGCTCTGTTTTGGCAATTTTCCCAAAAAAAGAATATGATGATGACAAATTAAATGAAATATGCGAGGAGTTAAATAATGTTGATTGGGAGGAATTGGGTTTTATTGTTGATGGTAGATATATATTTGGTCAAAAAAGTTTATCTAATTCATTATTGCCGGATACTTTTAAAAAATTTTTATGAATAAGAGAAATATAAAACGGTGAAATTATGAAAAACATAGGAATAGGATTATTCGGAGATATTAAAGATGCAGGAAAGAATTTAGGAAAGGCAGGAACTTCCACAGATATAACTTTATACAATTATAAAAACGGAGATGATGCTATTTTTATAATTGAACCTACAAAATACCCAGAAAAAATAACACCATTATTATACACTATAAATTTAATGGATTATGCTTTAATTTTCGTAGATGAAGTAAAAGCAGAATTAGCAGAAACATTACTTATATTGGATATGTGCGGAGTAAGTAAAGGAGCTCTGGTAGTTGGTGAGTATGTTGATGTAAATCAATTAAAGGCGATTATCTCAAATACTTCAATGAAAGACTTTGAAATTATGGAAAAGGACTATATAAATATAAGGGAAAAATTAATGGAGCTCCCAATAGATATAGCAGGAGCTCCAAACAATGATTTTGTAAAAATACCAATTGACCACTTTTTTATGGTTAGAAGTGTAGGAACTGTAATTTTAGGAAGAGTTTTAAAAGGAGCTACAAAAATACACGACAATTTAAGAGTTTATCCAACAGAAAATAGTGCCATGGTAAAAAGCATACAGGTAAATGATAAAAATTATGATGGAGCTCCACAGTTTTCAAGAGTTGGATTGGCATTAAAAGGAGTTAAAGCCGAAGATTTGGATAGGGGGATGATATTATCAAATGGCGATTTGGAGGTATCCAATGAATTAACATTAAATATAAAATGGAATCCATATATGCAAAAAGAAATAGCTGTGGGGGAAGGATACCAAATAAATATCGGATTACAAACAGTTAGCAGTGAAGTAATTGAAAAAGAAGGAGATATAGTTAAATTAAAATTATTAAAACCAGTAGTTTATGAAAAAGGAGATAAAGCAATATTAATTGACGGAAGTGCAAAAATAAGAATAATAGGAGTTTCCGAACTTTAAATTTATATTTTTTAATTTTAATTTTTTGGTGGTATTTATGGGAAATATTGCTTATTCGTGGATAAATAAACCGACTATTGTTGGAATAGGTTTAATGGTTGAAGGTATATTATTGTGGGTTATTCCAATACTATTTTTTAATTTTTATTTAAATTATGGTGAGAACCTATTAAAAAATATATTTAATGTTTCAGGGGTTTTGGTTGCAATAGGTATATTAATTGGGTTTTATTTGTCAAAAATTCTATTAAATAAAGATATCGAAAACTATGTCATATTCAAAAAGAATGATAGTGAAAAATTTTTTAAAATATTTTTATTTTCATTTCCATTAGTTGTTATATTTTCAGCAGTATTAATTAAATATCTTATATTAGCACCAATATCATTTATTCAGATAGAAAGTGTAATTATTTTATCTATATCAAGTTATGGCGGGGGTGTTTGTTTTTCCATTGGCTTTAATATAATTAAAAAATTAAACAGTATTTATGGATAAATATAATGAAATATACTAAATACTACCAATTTTTAAATATTTATTTAATTTTATTGGCTTTTTTATAGTGTTTTTAAGGAGCTCCTAAAAAATAAAAAATAAATATTTTATTTTATTTCAACTTTCACATTTAAAAATACTGGACCTCTAATATCTATTATCTTATTATTTCCCATTATTTGTTTTAAAGCCAACTCATCTATTTTTAAATTAACATCGCTTAAACTTCTAACTATTGGGGTTCTAATTTTAAATTCCTTAGTATTTGAAATAAGTGCCTCCTCGATTTTAGAGGTTATTTTATAACATATTGTATCTATATATGTTAAATTTGTGGGAGCTCCTTTTTCTTTTGCATCACTCAATAATTTAACAAAGTCCTCTTTAACATTTTCAAATGTTTCAGGAATTCCAAGAACATTTCCATTATGCACGAATATTTTATTTAATATGGAAGGACCTAATAGATTTTTACCTTCTTCTTTTTCAAATAATGTTATTTTTATTGTTTTGGTAGTGCCATAGAATTTTATTTTCTTTTCAATAGATACCTCACAAGGAGAAGCTTTATCTTTATTTTTTATACATAATTCTATTAATTCATTTGTTAAATCCTTTAATTCATCAAGGACAGGGATTTTATCAACTTTTATGCTATATGCTATATCCCTATCGCTAAGTGTTTGTTCGTAAAATTGAGGATATACCATTTTTCTTACATCATCATAATTATAGTTAATCATGGCAAGTCTTTCCACTCCAAGCCCCAAATTCATTACAGGCACATTAATATTGTATTTACTTAAAGCAATTGGTGAATATATTCCAAATGTAGCAACTTCAAGCCATTCCTTTAATTTTGGGTGGTATGCATATACTTCGGTTTGAGTTTCGGGAGTATAATATTTACTTTTTTTCTCATCGGGTCTAAATTGGAAATCTGTAAATCCAAATTGTGATAATAATCCTTCGGCTATGACTTTTCCATCATCAAGAGTAATATCTTCTCCCACTATGGCACAGGAAGCAGAATGATAGGTCATTAAATGACTTTTATCCTCTTTCTGTTCTCTTCTAAAACATCTATCAATTGAAAACAGAGCATAAGGAAGTGGTTTTTTTCCCATCATTTCCGCTATTGTTATAAACCAGCCAGATGTCATATGACTTCTAAGGGTTAAGGGTAATGCCTCCGCCTTTAAGTTTTTAAATTCAGGAAATACTTCTTCCAATATTTTTAATCCCATTTCATTAGATAATCCTAAACTATTTGCTATTTCATATACTAAATCGTCTCCTTCCAATACTCCTTTTTTGTATAAATGGAGAGTTTTCCTTAAATTCTCTTTTTTATCGTCATTATCTATTTTTATGCCCAATTTTTCAATTTGTTCAATTTTATCATTACTTAGCCCCACATCTGGTCTCGGTAATCCTGCCAAATAAAAACATCTATCCAATACAGCCATAGCTTCGGGTCCAAATTGTTTATATATGTCTTTTTCATCTACAATTACGGGATTTATATATTCTTCAAATCCCATTCTTAAATATGCCTGTCTTAACTGTTCAATTGTATCCATTACAGGATTTGTTTTTCCAAATGATGGTTTTATCCGTGGATATTTTCTGTTTATTGACGAATCCTTTATTAAATCTTTTGTGGTTATCCAAGCTTTTTCAAAATCTTTATTTGCCAATTCTAAAACTTTCTTTGTATCAAACATTTATATCATTCCTTTTTAAATATCATCTTTGTTATTATTTTAATTTTTATCTATTACTAATTATTTCTAATACTAATTATTTAATTATTTAATAATTATTTAACTTTTATTTAGTTTTTAGTTTTTATTCATAATTTCTTTTGCTTACTATTCCATAAATCACATAACAAACAGCACAAACTCCAAGAGCTTCAAATTTTCCAAACATGCTTAATATTAATGACGCCCCAAAAATTCCCATCATTATTTTGTTTGGATATTTCGGGTATTTAATATCACTTATCATCAGAGCTCCGAAAATCACTCCCAAAATTGATATAATGATATTGATATTATTTTCAACAATTCCATAATTGATAATATAATTATTATAATTTAAGAAAAATTCACATGTTATGGCTAAAATTAATGCACCAGCAGGAATTGGAAGCCCTATGAAGTATTTAACATCAAGCACACCAAACCGAGCCAACCGCAGAGCTCCGCACACAAGGAAGATTAATGAAGCAACTAAACTAATGGGACTATTGAAATAATAATACAGCAAATAAGCAGGTGCAACCCCAAAACTAACCACATCACAAATACTATCTAGTTCGGCACCAAAATCCGAAACTGTGTTTGTTTTTCTTGCTACATACCCATCTAATGCATCAAACACTATTGAAGCATATATAAACCTAAAATCATGGAATAATATTGCACACATTCCTAAAATAATATTTATTGCCGTTATATAGTCAGATATAGTTATAATTTTACGGATTTTAAACATTTTATCATCTTTTGGGTTTTATAGTTAATCGACAATAGGTGCCCTTAATAAATTTTAATAATATCTATATTTATATCTATATTTATATTGTATCTAATTTTTCATAAAATCTATATATCCCATCTCTTGATAATTTAAGTTTTTCATTTCCTATTTTTAATAATAGTTTTAAATATTCGTCATCTACAACAATTTTTCCATCAATTCCAATTGGAGCATCTACTTTATTTGTTGTCATTATTTCAACAATAATCCGCCTTTTATGGATTGATTTTATAGATGATGCTTTTAATCCGTTATGGTAGGCACATTCAAGTAATTTTTTGGCACATTCCATATCTTTTGAAGCTATATGTAATATTGGGGAGTTCATAATAAATACTATGCTGTTAAACTCTTCTGATTTATTATTTATTGCCTCAAATAATTCATCATTATTGGCATAATGATGCCATTTTCCAAGCCATTTTGAGTATATTTTTGGAGTTTTATTTTTTGGAAATTCCATTATTCCACATCTACCAATACAGCTACTTGTTGTATAGTAATTCTCCTTTTCGTTAATTTTATCCACAATATACATTACATCTTTATCCACAAAATTATTTTTTATGGCATCATTTAATTTATTTAGCGTTCTTTTTTTATCTTCTTTAAACATATTTTCACTATTTAATTAGTATTTTCTATATTAATATCACTTAATTTAAACTTTATTGCAAATATTATAAATAATATACTTGAAATTAATGCCACAATTCCCCCATATATGAAAGGTATGTTGGGGTCGATACTCCATAAATACCCAGCTATTAAACTTGAAGGCAACGCCATTAAACCAACAATGGTATGAAATGTTCCTAATGCAGTCCCCCTTATATATTCTGATGATAAATCGGATACATAAGCTCTCTGGTTTCCTTCAATTATAGCGTAGGATATACCGTATAGTGCAAATAATATTATGAAATAATTTAAGGAGCTAAATAATGCAAATCCAAAGGCAGTAATGGCATATATGGCGTATCCAAAAATAATAACTTTCTCTCTTCCTATTTTATCTGAAAGAACTCCAAAAGGGAGGGCAAATACGCCATAAAAAATATTAAACAAAATATACAATATTATGGGAGCTCCGATAGCCAACCGACCTGTAAAAATTGTTTGGGCTTTGAGAATATAAAACATATAACTGAAATTAGACAATGTAAATATGCCAGATATCAATATAAATAGTTTTAAGGGAGTTGATAAATTTTTTAAACCTATTTTTAGCGATAAATCTTGCCGTTTATTCTTTTTTTTCTCTTTAAGAAAATAGAGTGGAATCAGTGCTAAAAATGAAAGGGACGCCGATATTAATATAATTTTCCTAAAATCATAATATAAATACCAGAAAAGTATGAGCACCCCCACAGACCCGAGTATTGCCCCGAATGTATCACCTGCTCTTTGAACTCCAAATCCTCTTCCTCTCTTTTTAGCCATTAAATCTGATATTATGGCATCTCTTGGAGCAGTTCTTACGCCTTTTCCAACCCTCTCAAATGCTGAAAAAAATAAAACTCCTAACCAAGTAGTTGAAATTGAAAGTAATAATTTAAAAATGGACGAAGTTAAATATCCAGCAAAAACAAAAATTTTTCGCCTACCTGTTTTATCAGAATAATATCCAGATATTACTTTTAAAATACTTGATATGCTATCTTTTAATCCGCCTATTAAACCAACAACTACACTTGAACCCCCCAATGAAGTTATGAACATTGGAAGAATTGGCATAATCATTTCGCTACTTAAATCATTTATAAAACTAACAATGGTAAGTAATAAAACATCTTTATCAATTCCAAGATATTCTTTTCTGGGTTTTTTGGGGTTGTTCATATATGCACCGAATAAAAAAATAAAAAAAATAAAATTAATAATACAATGATTAATAATACAATAATATTATATTTTATATTATGACTTCTATTTTTTCACGACATTTTGGACATTTGCAGGAGCTCCCAACCACATCTAAATTATTTTCAAGCACTGAAAATCCTCTTCTTTTAATAAGGAGCTCCCCACAATTTGGACAATATGTATTTTCATCACATCCCAAAACATTGCCCACATATACATATTTTAATCCCTCTTCAATTGCCATTTTTTGGGCATTTATAAGTGGTTCCGCAGGAGTGGGGGGCACATTTGTAAGTTTATAATCTGGATAAAATCCTGTAAAATGAAGTGGAGTTTCTTTTCCAAGTTTATCTTTTACAAATTCTATAATTGACCTAATGTCCTCAATGGTATCATTATATTTTGGAATAATTAAATTTGTAATTTCACAATGAATACCTAATTTTTTTGCAAGAACACAAGTTTCTAATACGGGCTCTAATTTTGCGAAACATACTTCTTTATAAAATTTTTCATTTCCTTTAATATCTATATTCATTGCATCTATTTTTAAGTTTTTTAAAGGTTCTTTTTCAATATATCCATTTGTTATCATGGTGTTAAATAGTCCTTTTTCTTTTGCAATATTTGAAGTATCCTTCATTAATTCATAAAAAATCGTTGGTTCTGTGTATGTGTATGCCATTCCACCGCAATTATATTTAATTGCCATATTTGCAATATCTTCGGGATATAACTCGTTATATGGTATGTCATCAGGAGCATACTGGCTAATCTGCCAATTTTGACAGTGAAGGCATCTAAAATTACATCCTCCTGTTGCTATTGAAAATACTGATGAATTTGGATGAAAATTAAATAATGGTTTTTTTTCAATTGGGTCAATTGCCGTTGAACAAACCTTCCCATAATTTACAGAATATAACTCTCCATTGTTATTTTCCCTCCCTTTACAGAATCCCCTTTTTTTATCCATTATTACACAATGTCGAGAGCAAATATTGCATCTAACTTTATTATCTGTTATTTTTTCATAAAATAGTGCTTTTTTAGACATATTATACACCTTTATATTAAAAAATACGCATATGGATTATAGTAAATCGACGAACCTGTTGCGTAAATACTATTGTAATCATAGATGCGGTTAATAGAATAATTAAGAAGTAATCGCCCTTAACAACAAAAGACAAATAGGACGCCTTATGTCGATTCACTATATTCAGGGAGCTCCGTTTAGTGCGGTTAATCTATATGTCCCCCTAATATATTATAAATATTCCCCCACATTAAATATTTCGATTAGTTCCATTAATATATCATTTTTATAAATTATATTGTATGTTCGTTGAGGTAGTTCCGTTTTAGTCGTTTTAAGATACTGCTGGACATTTTTATTAATATTGTCATAGGTTATATTTTTAATTTCTCGCCGTGTTTCTAAATTATGAATTTTTAGAATTTTTCCAATTGGTATATCTGCGGATAGTAGGTCTTTTGACATATTTTCTCGTAGTTCATTGTTTTTTATATTTTTAAGTGGTATCTTTGAAGTGGCATATACCATAGGAATTTCTTTAATTTTCAAAATAACCGTTCTATAATATATACCGTCAATGGTTTTTTGATTAATGGTTTCTACGATGACCTTATCATTAAATAAGATTTCTAATAAATTAGTAATGCTCCCGTCAGTTCCTAAAAATATTTTTTCTTCATTTTTTAAATTATATTTTTGTTGGAGCTCCGATATTTTTACATAAGGAGGAGTTTTCATATTTACACACAAAATTATATTTAAGAATTTATATTTTAATATATATTATTATTATTATTGATATTTAATATTAATTCTTTTGTTTTTTATTCTTTATTCTTTTGTTTCTTTTTCATTCTCTTCTTCTTTTTCTTCCTTTTCCTTCCCTTTTATCTTATTATATATCTCGTTAGCTTCTTCTTTTAATGTGTTTATTTTATTATATGTTTCTATTAGTTTTTGATGACTATCTGCACTTATTTTGGCATTATTTACCACTTCACTATGTTCTTCTGCGGATTTTTTTACGAGCTCAGATATTTCATCAGATATTCCATTTATTTTTTTACTTAATTCATCTGCAACATCACTTTTAGCATGAAGTTGCCTATAATATTCAACTTCTCCTATGAGCTCCCTTTCTTTTTCAATAGTTGGACATTGTGTTTCTATTATTTGTTCTATTCTTTCTATTTCTTTAACTATGGATTCCCTATTTAACATTAATCCTTTAAATTCATTTATTAATTCTGCTCGTTCCGCCTTTAATTTCCTTATTTCTTCTATTTTTTCCTTAACCATTTGGTTAATTTCTTCTCTTTTAATTTTATGGATTTTAACTTTTTCATTGGCATTATTTCTTTTTTCCTTTAATTCCTTTGTAAGTTCGTATAATCCTTTTACTTCGTTATTTATTTTATTTAATGTATCTTTTAGATTGGTAATTTCCATAATATGCACCCCAGATATTAATTAATATATACACCAATTATAACACATCTAATATATATTTTATTCTATATGCTATTTCTACTATTTCATACAATATTCTATGTAATATTATTCTACATACTTTAAAATTTCTCTTAAATCTCTTTTTTCTATGCACACATCGGCATTTTTCTTTAAAATATCTTTTGCACAAAAGGCTATTTTAAAACCTGCTACTTTAAACATACTTATGTCATTTGCTCCATCTCCTACAACAACAGTATCTTTTAAATCTATATTTTCCTTTTTTGCTATTTTTTGCAACATTTTGCCTTTTGCATCTTCCTTCATCATTACACCATTAACTTCCCCAGTTAATTTTCCATCTTTTTCTATGAGATTATTGGAATATGCGTAATCCATGCCCAATAGTTCTTTAATTTTATCCGTAGCCACAGTAAATCCACCACTTACAACTCCTACAATATGTCCCCTATTTTTTAACTCTTTAATGGTTTCTTCTGCACCTTCTGTTAATGTTAATGTGGATACTGCTTCTTTTATTTTATTGGTGGGAGCTCCCTTTATAAGTGCCACTCTTTTTTTAAGGGATTGTTCAAAATTTAATTTTCCATCCATGGCTTCTTTTGTTATTTTTTTTACTTCGTTTTCTGCCCCTGCAATTTTTGCAAATTCGTCGATTGTTTCATTTTCTATTAGTGTGCTATCAAGGTCAAATAATATTAATTTTTTAGTCATTTAATCACCAAATAGTATATATTGTGTATTAATAAAATAATATATTATAAGAAGTGTGAGATATGCTACATATATTCAATACTATAACATCTGATTAATATTATTTGTGGGATTATTTATGATTTTAGGATTAACCGATGGACATAATGCTAGTGCCTGTTTAATTGATAATAAAAATAATAAAAATAATATAGAATATGCCCTAAGCGAAGAAAGATTTACAAGAAAAAAAAATCAAAGGGGAGCTCCGATAAATTCAATAAATTATATACTAAACAACAATGATAATAAAAAACCAGAAATAATAACAGTAGGCGGAATGTTTAGAAAAGGAAAAAGATTAAAAGAATTAAAGGAGCTCCAAAATAAATTAAATATTCCTATGCTGTATTTTAATCACCATTTGTGCCATGCGTCATTATACAAATTATCAAATTTCAATAAAGAAGAATGTTTAATTATTACTATGGACGGCGGAGGAGACGGATTTTCTTCAACCGTGTCAATTGGAAATAAAAAAGGAATAGAAACAATAGCACAAAGTGATTTAATTGATTCAATGGGGGATTTTTATGCCTCTATTACGGAAGTATTGGGATTTAAACCGATGGAGGACGAAGGAAAAGTAATGAGTTTATCTACTTATGATGGCAACATAGAAAATATCGAGTTAAATAACTTAAAAATAATAGAATATAATAAAAAAACTAAAACGATTAATAATTATTTGGGCGTTGTGGGATTTGAAGCTACAAAGGCACTAAAAAGGATTTTTGAAAATAAAAATATAGTTTTAAATGATTTTAATGGTAAAATATTGATTTCAAAATATGCCCAAAAAACATTGGAAAGCGAAGTTTTAAAATTAATAAATGAGTTTTCAAATGAAACAGGTATAAAAAATATAGTTTTTAGCGGTGGAGTTGCTCAAAATGTTCAATTAAATAAAAAAATAATGGAAAATTATAATTTATTTGTTCCTCCGTTTATGGGAGATGAAGGGCTTTCTGTTGGTGCATCATTGTTATTTAATAATAAATTTGTAGATTTAAAAACTACATATTTAGGATACGATATAGAAAATAAAAATATAAATACAATTATTGAAAAAATAAAGTTAAATGAAAATCAATATACAATTAAATACATTGAGGAAAAAGAAATTCCAGAGATAATTGGTAATTTATTAATAAATAATAAAATTATATGTATTTGTAGAAATAAAATGGAGTTTGGAGCTCGGGCACTTGGCAATAGAAGTATATTGGCACTACCTAAAAAGGAAAATGCAAAAAAGATTAATAAAATGCTTAATAGGGATAGTTTTATGCCTTTTGCTCCAACAATGCTGTATGATTATGTTGGGGAATATTTTAAAAATCCGCACTACAATCCATTTATGACTACTTTATTTGATGTAAAAAAAGAATATATTAATAAGATAGACGGCGTAGTTCATAATGATGGCACTACTCGGGCTCAAACTCTGAAAAAGGAATTTAATCCAACCTACTATAATATTATTGATTTTGTAAATGAAGTTAAGGGAGCTCCCTTTGTTTTAAATACGAGTTTTAATTTACATGGAGCTCCGATAGTTTGCAATGAATATGATGCTTTAAAATCCTTTAAAGTTGTTGGTGATGTGTTGTTGTTGGGAAATTATTTATTTATGAAGAGGTAAAGGAGCTCCGATTTTTTTATGCTATCTATTTTTATATCCAAATTTTTTATTATACTTTTTATGGTCTAAAATATCTAAAAAAGAAGTATCCTGTTTATTATTGCTATTTTTTTAAATAATTATACGCTTAACGGCATTGGGGATAATTACCTAATTTTCATAGCTCAAACCCTTCCATAATTACTTTTTGTAGTTTTTCGTTGTTGTTATATATCCAAGAAATTCCTTTCTTTGATATTACAATTTTATTGGATTGTTCTAAATACTCAAGAATTTCTTTTAATATGGCAGAGTTTAAGTTTGTTTTTTTGGATAGTTCGTTAATTGTGATTATTGAATCTTTATTTAAAATATTCTCTATTAATAAGATATTATCTAATGTGGGGCTTATTTTTAGTTTTAAATTTCTTTTCTTTTTTGTCTGTGTTCTATGTCGTATGTTGTCTAATTTGGGACTTTTTAGTTTTGAATAGTCTATTGTCATGATATTCCCCCTTATTTTATATTATATCATTATTTGTAATATATCTTATATAAAGTTTTAATTTACATTGAGCTTAATTTACATGGAGCTCCGATAGTTTGCAATGAATATGATGCTTTAAAATCCTTTAAAGTTGTTGGTGATGTGTTGTTGTTGGGAAATTATTTAATTATTTTCTGCTCAATCTTCTTCTAAGTGCGATATAGAGATTACCCAATAAAATTAAAGATATTATTCTTATAATTCCTTCCCAATTTTTCATAAAGTGCTCATAATTACCATTTTTTGTATCATCAATACTTAATTGGAAAAATGCGGTAATTGTATCTCGCAACAATACTCCATAGGAAGGATAAATATACAGAGTATATATAAAAACTACGAAAGATATGATTAATAATAAAAAATAGAAACTATATGGAATTTTAGAAATTATATTGGATACCTTATTATGTATTTTAAGATATTCCGACCTTAATTTAGGCGTGCATACATATAAAATTCTAAACAGTATTATTATTTCTACCAAACTACAACACGATAATATGTAGTAATTACATAATAATGCAATTAGTGGAAGTAAAATAATAGCCAAAATAATCCATAAAACTGATTTTTCCACCGATTCCCCGTAGTTAGACAATATTTCATATAATTCAATAGCAATTTTTTCAAAATTATTATCTGAATATTTCTTTTTAAACTCCATTTCCAATTTATGGAGATTAGATGCTTCTTCATAAGTTATATTATTTTCAATAGACAGTCTTAAATTTCTATATTCTGCAAGAACAGAATTATATTTTATGTCGTCAATAAGTTCATTGAAATAGTAATAACCACTATTTAATATCTGATAATATGTATTATTCCCATTTTTCGTTTGTTCATTATCCCTGCTTTCATCTAGTTTATTTTTATTACCTTCCGTTTTTTCTTTATTTTTATTTTTATTTAAATTATCTTTATAAAGTGCATGGCTCAATATTTTTTCTTTTTCAATCTCGTATAAGAACATTACTTCCCTAACATCCGTCATTAAAAAGGATGTTTTAGATAATTGAAAATTTTTTATTTTGGAATGTTTGTTTAAAAATTGAGCATTGTTAAATATTGCTATATTATTGTATCTTTTTATTTCATTTAATATTTCTTCATTAACGCCCATATCTTTTAATTCTTTTTTGGATTTTATTTTATTTCTAAACTCCGCCATGCCTTTAAATATACAATCTACAAAAGATAATAAACCAAAATAAATATCTCTAAAATATGCAATATCTTCAAATGTCGATTTATCAAATTCTAATTTACCACTTATGGTATTTTTAAAGTCCGCATCCTTTTCAAATGTTGTATGGTTAAACTTAGCATGTTTAAATATCGCACTACCAAAATCAGCCTTTCCTTCAAATGTAATATGTTCAAAATCAGTTTTACCGTTAAATATAATTTTACTATCATCTTTTATAATACTTCTCATCCCTTCACCAAAATATAAATCCAAAAAACTCTTAAAATCACTATAGCTGTATCCATGATAATTAAGCTCTGTTTTGATATAGCCGATATCATTTACCAATTTATACATTTGTAAAAACATACTTTTACCAACTGCTTGATTTCCTACTAAAATAGTTATATCTTTAAAATCGACTTTTACATTCTTAATTTGACCCACATTTTTTAGTTGAAGTGATGGCATCTTCTATTCCTTTTTAAACTTTTGTTATCCCTTGCTGTTTTAAATTCTCTATTTTCATTTATTCTTTTGTAATTATATTTTTCAAGTATAGCCTTTATGGTAGCATAATCTATAATATGTGATTTTATATTTGCAAGCTCTTTATCTATTAAAATATCCATTTTGCCTCTTTTACATACTAAATCGGTTTATAACCGATTTGCTATGTAATTATAGCAAAATTTTAACACTTTATTTTTAAAACCTCTCTAATCCCAATGCAACCAAACTAAAAAAACTCTAAAATTGTTTTTAATACTTTCTCAGCCCCACCATTTGTAACAAGCCAATCG
>OFDI01000081.1_pt1 | contig 15293 bp, 18 predicted proteins | sample 1520301 | NCBI WGS metagenome assembly OFDI01 (sample SAMEA3696446, study PRJEB22514) | metagenome | biome: water; feature: marine; material: hydrothermal vent | place: Pacific Ocean | collected 2014-08-12 | depth 1521 m
TGATGAATATATTCTTGAATATTAATATTATTATCGCTATTAATATTGTATTATTGTTTATTTTATAATTATCCATAGTAAATCGACGAACTCTTTGAGCATAATTATGGTTAATTATGCCTAAACCTTGTGTTATTCCATTAAATTATTGGAATAATAAAAGGTATTTAATGTCGGATTAACTATATTATCTATGTTATGTTATATAACATTGCTATTTATTGTATTATGAGATATTAATTCAGTGTTATGTATTTTGAGGTGTATTAAATGATAGAAGTTAGATTTCATGGGCGAGGAGGACAAGGAGCCGTAACCGCAGCACAGCTTTTAGCAAAAGCAACATTCATAGATGGAAATTTTGCCCAAGCATTTCCATTTTTTGGTGTCGAAAGAAGGGGAGCTCCTGTAATAGCTTTCACAAGAATTGACGATAAAAAAATAAGAATAAGAAGTCAGATATATGAACCAGATTATGTTGTAGTTCAAGACTCTTCTTTATTGGATTCCGTAGATGTAAAAAGTGGATTAAAAGAAGGCGGTAAAATAATTATAAACACTACAAAGGACATAAAATTTGAGGGATATGAAGTATTCTGTGTGGATGCAACAGGAATTGCACTTGATGTGTTAGGTCTGCCCATTGTAAATACATCAATATTGGGGGCATTCGCAGGAGTGACTGGGGAAGTGAGTATAGAAGCACTTAAAGAAGCTATAATGGACTCATTCCCTAAAAAATTAGCTGAGAAAAACGCAAAAGCAGCAGAAGTTGCGTATAATGCTGTTAAAAAGTAAAAAATATAACAATAAATAAATTTGGTGATTTTATGACTACAATCGGTGCTATAATATATGAAGCAGGGAGCTCCCGAAATAATAAAACTGGAAGTTGGAGGGTATTTGTGCCTACAATGGATAGTGATAAATGTATTATGTGCGAAAATTGCTTTATATTTTGTCCAGATTCTTCAATTATAGAGGGCGAAGATGGTAAATTTAAAATAGATTATGATTATTGCAAAGGATGTTTGATTTGTGTAGAAGAATGTCCTGTTGATGCAATAACCAGTGCAAGAGAAGAGAAATAATTATAGTAATCAATAGCAATAATTTGTTATAATTAATGGGAATTTAATATGATTGTTTGTATTTTAAGCAATATTTTAACAATAGATAATAGAGATATACAGATAATATAAATATATAAATAAAAGGTGTGATTCATGAGTAAAGTTAAAATTATCACAGGAACATCCGCCGCTGCGGAAGCCGCACGATTATGTGATGTGGATGTTATTGCGGCATACCCAATAACACCTCAAACAACAGCAGTGGAAAAATTAGCTGATTTTGTTGCAAATGGGGAATTGGATGCTGAATATATTAAAGTAGAAAGCGAACATTCGGCAATGAGTGCCTGTATGGGGGCAAGTGCCGTAGGTGCAAGAACATTTACAGCAACTTCTTCTCAAGGATTGGCATTAATGCATGAAATGTTATTTGCTGCAAGTGGCATGAGGCTTCCAATTATTATGATGAATGCAAATAGGGCTTTATCTGCACCAATTAACATTTGGAATGACCAGCAAGACAGTATTTCACAAAGAGATACTGGATGGATTCAAATGTATGCAGAAGACAACCAAGAAACGCTTGATTTAATAGTACAGGCATTCAGAGTGGGGGAGCATGAAAATGTTTTATTACCTGTAATGGTTAATTTAGATGGATTTATATTAACCCATACAGTAGAACCTGTAACATTGCCTGATGAAGATGCAGTAAAAGAATTTGTTGGCATATACGAACCAAAACATACCTACATGGACCCAGATAGACCTATTACCCAAGGTGCGGTTGGTGTTCCAGAATACTATATGGAGTCTAAATATGATGTTCAAAAAGCTCTCGAAAATGCAGAAGGAGTAATCTTAAAAATAAATAAAGAATATTCTGAAAAATTCGGAAGAGTGAATGGAAACGGATTAATTGAAGAATATAATTTAGAAAATGCAAAAACTGTATTTGTGGCAATGGGTTCAATTTGTGGAACAATTAAAGAAGTAATTGATAGATTAAAAGAAAAAGGCGAAGAATACGGTTTATTAAGAATAATTACATACAGACCATTACCTACAAAACACATTAAAGAAGCCCTAAAAAATGCTGAAAATATAGCAATATTGGATAAAAACATCATTCTTGGTATGGATAAAGGAGCTTTATTTGTGGATTTGGCTCAAACCTTGAAAGATAAAAAAACCGCTAATTACATTATTGGATTAGGTGGAAGAGACATAAAACCAGAAGATATTGAAGGCATAATAAAACATGCTGAAAAGGCAGAAGACGGCGAAACAAAATGGGTTGGATTAAATCAATAAAAACATTATAAAAAATAAATAAAATTAGGTGATTATATGACAAATCAATTTCCACGAGAGGAGCTCCTTGCACCGGGACATAGGGGATGTGCTGGTTGTGGGGCATCAATTATTGTTAGACAGGCGTTAAAGGCAGCTGGAAAAGATACAATAGTAGCAAATGCAACAGGTTGTTTGGAGGTTATGACAACACCGTATCCTGAAACAGCTTGGAAGGTGCCTTGGATTCATGTTGCATTTGAAAATGCCGCAGCAGTTGCAAGTGGTATGGAAAGTGCTGTAAAAGCACTTAAAAGAAAAAGAGGTAAATTCCCCGATAAAAAAATAAATGTTATAGCATTTGGTGGAGATGGAGGGACCGCAGATATTGGATTCCAAGCATTAAGTGGGGCAATGGAAAGAGGTCATAATATGCTCTACATAATGTATGATAATGAAGCATACATGAATACAGGTATTCAAAGAAGTAGTTCTACACCGTTAATGGCTTCAACTACAACATCACCCGCAGGTAGTTTAATCAGAGGCGAGAACATGCCTAAAAAAGACATGCCCATGATTATAGCAGCCCATGGAGTTCCCTATGTGGCTACGGCATGTTTAAGTTATCCTGAGGACTTCATGAAAAAAGTTAAAAAAGCATGCGAAATAGATGGACCAGCTTTTATACATATATTCCAACCATGCACAACAGGATGGAGATATGAACCAAAAGATACGGTAAAAATGGGAAGATTGGCAGTAGAAACAGGAGTATTTCCGTTGTATGAAATTGAGAACGGAGATTTTAAAATAACATACAAACCTGCTAAAAGAAAATCATTAATTGAATATTTAAAACCACAAAAAAGATACAGACACTTAACAAGTGAAGATGTTGAAATGTTGCAAAAGGCAGTTGATGAAAAATGTAAATTATTAGGATATTAGATATTAAATATTAAAAATATAAAAAATTAATTTTTTATTTATATATTCTATGTATTATAATATTCTGTGTGGTGAAATTATGAAAAAAATAATGATGGTAAATAATGAATGCGATAATTGTGGGGACTGTGTAAAAGCATGTATGGAGCTCCACAAAATAGGCAGAATTGCAATATTAGAACATAAAGAAAAATATCTCCCAATAGTATGTCAGCACTGTGCTTCTGCACCATGTAAGGAGGTATGTCCAGTAGAAGCAATATATCACCTTGAAGACGGAACTGTTTATTTAGATGAAGAAAAATGTATTGGCTGTGGGTTATGTCCTATGGCATGTCCATTTGGGGCAATTGTTATGACCGAGGTAGCAAATAAATGTATTCTCTGTTTTGAACAAGACGAATGTGCCTGTGTGAAAGCATGTTCAAAAAGATGTTTAGAGGTTGTGGAAGTAAATGATACAATATTCTCCAAGAGGGACAAAGTTATTGAGAATTTTGCTAAATTGAACAAGGCTTCAAGTGGCAATATAGGCGGAGGAAATATTATCTCAAAAATAGCTAGTTCTGCAAAAGTAGGAAACCCATTAAAACAGTAAATAAATCATAATTAATAGATGATATTTATATTATAGTATATATTGATTAATATTATAATATATTAATTTATATTTACTTTTCTTTTTATTTTTATATAATTTCATATTATATTTTATATTTTTGGTGAAATAATGAAACTAATGCCAAATGTCAAAAATTGTGTGGATTGTAAAAGGTGCGAAAGAGTATGCCCAAATAATGGTATGATTGTAATAGATGGAGTGCCATTAAAATGTATGCACTGTGAAGACGCACCTTGTTTAAATATATGTCCAGAAGGGGCAATTAAAAGAATAAACGACAAAGTAGTAGTAATTAGCGAGGAATGTATCGGGTGTGAGTTATGTGTAAGTGTCTGTCCATTTGGAGCTATGAGAATGAATTTAAGTTCAAAAGTAGCATATAAATGTGATGGATGCTATGAATTAGATGAGGAATTATGTAAATTAGCATGTCCAACAAATGCCCTTGATTACATCGAAAAAGAAGTAGAGGAAAAACAAAAAATATATATTTCTAAACTTAAAAAAATATACTCCTATATTTAATTAATTTTATTTTTTTTATCTATCTTATTTTTTTATCTTGGTTTTTAGTCTGCTGATTACTACTGATTAACTTCTATATTATTGTAATTAATTCTGGTTTTAAAACATCTTTTTTAATTTCAAATGTCATAATTGTTTTTAATGGAAATCGTGGAACAGTTGGACTACCGGGATTTAATAATAATATATTTTTGTCCAATTCTGGAACGATTATTTCTTTTATAAGTGGTATGTGGGTATGTCCAGATATGAGAACATCTAATTCATTTTCCAAGCAATAATATTTCATTTTTAATAAATCTCCTCTTGGGTAGATTTTATCTCCGTGAAATATTCCAATTTTAAAACCTTGTATCTCCAAAAATATTTCTTTTGGGAGCTCCATGCAATCCATGTTGCCCTTAACTGCGATAACTTCGGATACACCATTAATGCTATTTAAATTATCTAATGTATTATTTGAAGTAATATCTCCACAATGTATTATTTTATCTACATTTTTAAATTTATCATATATAATGTCAGGGAGCTCCTTCACTCTATCTGTTATATGAGTGTCCGAAATAATTCCAAAAAGCATAAAATCACATCAATATTATTTTAAAAAAAGTGGCTTCCTTGGGATGGATATGCAATTTACCATCCATTGCCCCTAAGCCCTGCTCAATTCCGCTACCCCATGGGCGTCGGAGTTCCACCTACCGTTGCTCCCTTCCGGACCTAGCGGAGTTCGGCAAACAAAAAGGGTTTTCTCCATCCTTACAGATGGAGCTCCCTTACCACCTATACCCCATAGGACGAAATATCACAGCAAAGCTCAGGAATGAATGGTAAATATACATACCTCTCCCAAGTTTTCGGCTTCTGCATAAGGCGGTTTCAGATTACAAGGGACGCCTAACCCCCCAGCCTAGCCGTATTATACTTTATGTTATCACTATATATACTTTGCGATAAACATTAATAAACACTATATTATATATGCCAATAGGTAATAGAACATTATATAAATCATAATTATAATAATATAATATTAAAAATTATAAAAAAAGGAGGATATATTATGAGATTGGTTAATGAGGCATTATCAAGTAGTTCAGAAGAAATATATAATAAAAAAGCATCAAGAGATGAGTTTGGAAATGCAAGTATATTAGTAATAGGATGCGGAGGTGCAGGAAATAACACCATCCATAGATTAACGGAAATCGGTATTGAAGGAGCGGAAACGATGGCTTTAAATACTGATAAACAGCATTTGGAATATGTAAATGCAGATAAAAAAATTTTAATTGGCTCCACATTAACAAGAGGATTGGGGGCAGGAGGATATCCAGAAATAGGAAAAAAATCTGCTGAATTAGCAAAAAATGTATTAGAAGATGTTTTAAAAAATGCTGATTTAGTGTTTATCACGGCTGGAATGGGTGGAGGAACAGGAACAGGGTCCGCACCAGTTGTAGCAGAAATAGCAAAGGAAAATGGTGCCGTTGTTATTGGAATGGTTACTTACCCATTTAAAATAGAAAGAGCAAGATTAAAAAAGGCTGATGAAGGTCTTGCAAGATTAACAGAAGCTTGTGATACTGTTATTGTAATAGACAACAACAGATTGGTTGAGTTTGTTCCAAACTTACCTTTAAATGAGGCGTTTAAAGTTGCCGATGAAATTATTGCTCAGGCAGTAAAAGGAATTACGGAAACAATATCACAGAAGAGTCTTATCAATATTGACTATGCCGATGTTAGGTCAGTTATGACCAATGGCGGTGTTGCAATGATTGGGGTTGGAGAGGTAGATTATGAAACAAAAGGGGATAGAATAGAGAAAGTCATTAAAGATACTTTAAGCTGTCCGTTATTAGATGTTGATTATACGGGAGCAACTGGGGCAATAATCCACATAACAGGAGGCACAGATTTAACACTTGGTGAAGCAAATGCCATTGGGGAAGGCATAACCCAAAGTATGGACCCAAATGCAAATGTAATTTGGGGAGCTCGGCTTGACCCATCAATGGAAGGATGCATAAGAGTAATGACTATAATCACAGGAGTAAAATCTGCAAACATACTTGGGAAGGAAAATGACACAGGAAGAAGGATAATTCCAAAAAAGGTTCAAAAACCAAAATCCTCATTAAATATTGATTATATAGTATAATCAATTATAATTGATACTCATATACTATCTATTTATCATTCTTATTTATCATTCCTTTTTTATGTATATACATTTGTGTGAGAGATTATGAAAGCACATCAACGATTATTGTTAAGTTTGGATTCTGATAATTTTATAGATGAATTTAAAAAGATTCTTTTAGAATTAAATGTTCCTTTAAAGGAATTTTCAGAATTATCGGATATTCCATATAGCACATTATATAAGGTAATTCAGGGCAGGGATTTTAGAATATCTACTTTACTAAAAATAATAGATACAATTAAAACATTTGAACAAGCGGATAATGAATTGGATAAAATAGCCGTGATTGCCGCGAGACCTGCTTTAAATCAAATTCAACATAAAATATTTTCAGTGAATGGCAAGGATTATTTATTAAAAGAATATCCTTCAAATACTCTTGAAGAATGTATAACGGCATCAATACAGGCAGAACGAGAGGGTGTTAAGGCAATAATTTGTGCCCCTATCGTTAGTTCGAGTATTGAAAAAGTTGTAAGAATTCCTGTTGCAGTAGTTATTCCAAAAAAAGAAGAGTTTATAAATGCTCTTGAAATAGTGGCAAATAAAATATAATGGAGAGACATATTTTATTTTATTTTTTCAACATAAGAATATATCCTATCCATATTTTTTAATAATGTATTATTTATTTTATTTTCAAGGTCTTCGTCTAAACAACTTACTGTTATGGCAGGAGTATTTACTTCCTCTATAAATCTTCTAATATCTTTTTCGTGGAATAATATGCCTTCATAATATTTTAAATTAGGGATAGCATATAACACACCATCTAATTCTTTTAAGTCATTGCAGGAATCCACAACTGTATCTATTACAAGAGTCATACTTCCAGATGTTTTTGATACTTTTGAGGTTCTAAATGTGTTTAAAAGACCTCTTTTTACACCTTTGTTTAATCTATCTATTGAATTATCTACGCTATGTATCTCTTTATCAAATGTACCTTTTGGATTTTCTACAATTACCACAGAAGGATTTAATTTTGATATTATTTCAGGAGATATACCACCAATTCCTGTTAAATCCACTACTAAATCAGGATTTAAATCGCCATTCCTTAAACTTAAATTAAATTTTGAAGAATCCATAAAATTTATTTTTTCATTAAGTATAATTTCTTTTAAATGTGGATGAACATCTACAAGGATTACCTCATTACAATCTTTTGTAAGGGAGTCCGCAACAAAATTACCACATAAATATGCTCCAAATACAATCGCTTGGTTAAATTCTTCCCCTTCTAAAAAATATTTTATGGCATTTGCTTTTTTTTCGACTATATTGTATATAATATCATTAATTTTTATTTTTGAGTCTATCGTTTTTACAGTTTCAGTAATTCCATATTTCATAATATCACCAATAAAAGTAATATGTATAATAATATATTAAATAATGTATAAAATAATTAATACTAAATACCAATATTAATTCCAATTCGTTCAAGTGCTTCATTAAGTTCGTCTTTAACGGCATCTCCAATATCTTTTTTATGAATTAAAGATGTTGGGGAAAGAGATGCAGATAAACATCTACCTTTATTGTCCATGATTATTAGCATGGAGCCAGAGCCCGGAGCTCCAAGCCTACCTCTTGCTATAACAATGTCGGCATCAGAAATATCGACCGCAATTAATCCTTTATTTATGGCAGGTAATCTCGTTAAATCAACAGAATTTGTGTTGATGTTTAATTTTTCAATATTTGGCACAGGTTTGTTATAATTTTTAAATATTGATATTAGGATATTGTTTATTATGTTAAATTTCTTTTTATTATTTGTGGCAATTATAATTTTTTTAGCATTTAATATTTTATTTTGGATGGATAGGAGCTCCTCTTTTTTATCCCCGTATCTTTTATTATTTATGGACTCTAAATACGCATCTTTTATTATTTTATTATGATTTATGTTATTATTCATTATTTCTCTCTTTTAACTTTTTTCAACCAATTTAATTCATTTTTATGGAGCTCCCTAATATCTGTTAATCCCCATCTTAACATTGCCAATCTACTTAATCCAATTCCCCATGCTAAAACTGGTTTATTTATTCCCAACGGTTCTACTACTTCGGGTCTGAATATTCCTGCACCAAGGAGCTCCAACCAACCTTTACCTTCTACGAATACCTCAGCCTCTAATGATGGTTCTGTGAATGGGAAGTATGCAGGTCTAATTCTTACTTTTTCAAATCCTAACCGTTTTAAAAATTCTTTTAATAATCCAATTAAATTATCAAAACATATGTCGTCCGCCAATATTATGCCCTCACATTGATAAAACTCAGGTAAATGACTGTAATCTATTGCTTCATTTCTAAATACTCTATCTATGCAAAATATTTTATGGGATTTTTCTTTTTCTTCTTCGGCTAATAAAGCCAAATATTTTATTGAGGATACCGTTGTATGAGTTCTCAATACTATTTTTTTAGATATTTCCTCATCAAATTCATATCTCCAACCTTTGGATATTTTTTTATCTCCAACCATTCCTTTTTCATGTATGGATTTAATATCCTTCACCAGTTCAGGAAGATTTCCTTTATTTGGGTATCTTAAAAAGAATGTATCTTGCATATCTCTTGCAGGGTGGTCTTGTGGCTCAAATAAAACATCAAAATTCCAGAATTCTGTTTCTACAATTGGGTTTTTTACCTCTTTAAATCCCATTCCAATTAATACCTCTTTAACATCATTTATAATTCGTGTCATAGGGTGCAATTTAGCAGGATATACTTCTTCAGACGGTATTTTAGCATCATAAGGTCTTATATGGCATTCTTTCCATTTTCCACTTATAATATGCTCCCTTGTTAGTTGGGATATTTCTTCTTTTATTTCAATGATGTTGTTTTTTATAAATTCTTTTCCTTTTTCCGTTAATTCTATTTCCCTATCTACTTCTTCCTCAATTACTATAAATCCTCTTTTTTGAAGATTATTTATTAATTTCTTTTCTTCGTCGTTGTAGTTACTTAAATGGCTGTTTTCACTTTCTTCATTTATTTTTTTTAATATATTTTCTTCTTTATCTTCATATTGTAAATTTTCAATTATTATATTTCCTTTTTCTATTTTAGCTATATTTTTTTTCTTTAAATTACCTAATGCAGGATTTACTTCCGATTTGTCTAAAATATTACCTAATTCTTTAATTGGAATACTTTTTAAATTATTTTCAATCATATAATTTGCGACTTGTCTTTCTGGAAGTCCTTTTTCTACTACTTTTTTTCCTTCCTCAGTTAATTTAGCAATTTTTGATTTATTTTCAATAATATTAACTAATTGTTTATCGTCCGCAGATAACCAAAGAGCTGTTCTCATTACTTTTGTTTCTGAATCCATTCGTTTATCTTTTGCCAATTCTCCAACAGATAATTTTGTAGCATTTTTGTCTTGAAATATTTTTAAAAGTTTCTTCTCGTCATTGTGGAGCTCCATAGTTTCACCAAATATATAATATATATTATTAATATAATACAACATAATACAATATAGAATACAATATATAGGTAGGATATTTATTATTTATGGGTGAATTATTTGCATAATAATAATTACAATAATAATGTCAATATTATTAAAAAAAATATGGTAAATGAAATTTACTCCGAAGGGTATAAACTGGCTCAATATGGCGTATATATGAAAAAATTAAAGCCCTACAAAACATTTAAAATACCAGTTGATGCGAGATGCACCTGCCCAAATAAAGATGGGAGCATTGATACAAAAGGCTGTATTTTTTGTCCAAAGATGGGAAGGGATATTGTTCCCCCGTCCTGCAATTTAAAATATTCATTAAAGGAACAAATTGAAACTCAATTAACACACCATAAAACAAAAGGGCTAAAAAAATTTTATATATATTTTTATCCTGCAACAAATACATATGGCGATTTAGGCAAATTAAAAGAATTATGGGATTTTGCACTATCTTATCCTGATGTAATAGGGTTATCTTTGGGAACTAGACCAGACTGTTTAAATGGTGAGGTATTGGATATACTTGAAGAATATGTGAAGCAAGGCAAAGAAATTTGGATAGATTTGGGTATTCAAACTATGAACCAAAAAACATTGGATTATTTAAACCGTGGGCATACCGTAGAAGATATAGAAAATGCCATTAAAAACTGTAAAAAAAGAAATATTTCTGTTTGCGGTCATATTATATTGGGATTACCAAATGAATCTTGGAAAAATATGATGGAGACAGCACGCATATTGGGGAATTTAGAAATAGACGCTTTAAAAATATATCCGTTGTTGGTACTTAAAAATACGGAATTAGAGGAATTATATTGGAGGGGAGAATATAGCACACTTGATAAAGAACAATATGTTAAACTTGTTTGTGATTTTTTAGAAAGGAGCTCCCCATATACAATCATACAAAGAATATTAAAAGACAGAGCTCCGAAAAATATTGTCATATCTCCAAAGTGGAATATTGGTAGGTTGCCACTGTTAAATGAAATATCAAATGAATTGAAAAAAAGGGGTACAAAACAGGGATTTTATTTTAATAAATTATAATATACTATGATATAAATGGCGGGTCAAATAATTTCTCATTGAAGGAGTATGTTATTTATTTATTTATTTATTTATCGGAGCTCCGAGCAGACACATAACAAAAGAATATATAAAATGGATAACATAAATTATATTGAGGTGGAAATATGGATAATCAAACATTATTTATGATGTTAGTCATATTGTCCTTTGGATTAATGGTATTATTTTCAATAGGGTTGTATATATGGTATTTTAAATTAGGTGGTAAAAAGTTAATGGAAACATCTTAAAGTTTTATATACATGCTATATAATACAGGAACTAATAACCAAGAGATTATCAACATAGCAATTAAATCAATTACAATTAATGTAATTCCCATATCTGTATTTATACTTCCTGATGATGTCTGCAATATCGTAGCACCTAAAAATACCACACAATAACCTACAAATATTTTATACATGTCAAAAATGGTATTATAAAGTATTTTCTTTTTTTCATTCATATTATCGCCATATTTGGGATATGCTACATAAGTATAATTACTTTTTTTATAAATGCCATATCCATACATGGTTAATAATTATTTTTAACTAAAAGAATAAAATTAGTGTGGGTCAAATATAAGTCCCCATAAATTTTAAAGTTTTATTTATGAGTTTTATATATATTGGCAAGTATATTATCCAAATTATGTATCGATATTTAAAGAATGTGGTAAATGACCCACACTATATTATGATTTATATTAATTTTATATTATAATTTGTTTTTAATATACTCTGCAACTTCATCTATTTTCATTCTAATTTGTTCTCTTGAATCTCTTTCCCGTATTGTGATGGTATTGTCCTCTAATGTTTGACCATCTACGGTAATACAGTATGGAGCTCCTACCTCGTCCATTCTCATATATCTTCTTCCTATTGCTCCGCTGTCATCATATTCTGCAAGAATTCCGTTTTTTCTTAAATTGTTCTTTATATCCATGGCAATTTCAGGCATACCTTGTTTATTAACTAATGGAAATACGCCAACTTTAATGGGTGATACTGTTGGGTTAATACTTAAATAGGTTCTATCTTCTTCTTCATTAAAGGAATGTTCCAACAAACAGAATGTAATTCTATCTATTCCATAAGATGGTTCAATAACATGGGGCAAAACTTTCTCTCCCATAACTTTCTTTTTAACCTTTTTAGCTGTTAAATAGTCCTCTAATATTATAAACTCTTTATCCCCTACTTTTAATATATATTCTTCTCCATTTTTAATGGTATTTACTAATTTTTCCATTTCATTATTATCTAATTCATTTAAGGCATCGCTAACTAATTTCATATCTTTTTTAAATACTTTACCTACAACCTTATAATTTAATTCTATTTCATAGGTTTCAATCTCTTTTGGTTCGTCATATTCTACAAATATACTTAAATCTACACCACTGTTTTCAATGTGTGCCTTTAAGTCAAAATCGGTTCTATCTGCTATTCCTACGCACTCAATCCAGCCAAATCTATCCGTATATATTTCAGCGTCCCAACAGTCAATAGCATAATGTGCCATTTCATCTGGTAAATGCTGTCTAAATCTTAACTTGGAGTTATCAATACCAATATCCAACAAAAATCTTTTTGTAATTGCTACAAAATATGCAATTGTTTCATGCCTAATAATATTATTTTCTACGGCATCTTTTAAAGACATATTTATTACTTTCTCCCCTTTTGGCAGTGATTCGTCCATTTGCCTACTTGCTGGTAGTAGTGGAATTATGTCATTTTCAACTTCTTTAAATTTCTTATTTTCTTTAATGGTTGGATGCACGAAAAATTCAGCCTCCGCCTGTGTAAATTCTCTTAATCTAATTACTCCCTGTCTTGGTGAAATCTCATTCCTATACGCCTTTCCAATTTGTGCAACTCCAAAAGGAAGTTTATTTCTAAAAAACTGTGATAATCTTCTAAATTGTATAAATATTCCCTGTGCGGTTTCTGGTCTCATATATCCTATTCTATTTCCACTTGGACCTATTGAAGTAATGAACATTAAATTATAGCTTTTAACTTCTCCAAATCGTCCGCTACATTTTGGGCATGTGATTTTGTGAGTATCCATTAATGCCTGTAATTCTTCTAATGTTTTGCCCTCTGTGTCTATATCAATATTTTCCTCTATTATGTGGTCAGCTCTAAATGATTCTAAACATTCTTTACATTCTACCATGGGGTCTGTAAAGTTATCCACATGCCCAGAAGCTTTTAAAACATCATACGGCGTTATTGTAGGGCAATCTATTTCGTAAAATTCTTCATTTGTAATATAATGTTTTCTCCATGTGTTTATAATGTTATTTTTTAACATTGCTCCTAATGGGGCATAATCTACAAATCCAGCTATACCACCATAAATTTCAAAGGAGCTCCATAAATATCCTCTTCGTTTTGCCAAATCCATTACTTTTTCATATTTGTCTTTTGCATTTTCCATTTAATCACCATTTTAATAATTTTTTGTGATGCGATATATATGAATATTTTATATTATTTATATTATAATTACATTATTTATTTTATTATATGGTATATCTACCATAGCACCGTGTTTTTATTATTTATTCTATCCAATAAAAATATCATTAATGAGGAGGCTATTAAATCTGCCGTAGTTCCGGGATTTAATTTATTTCCTTCATTTGATAGAAATTTATCAAATTTTAATAACGATTCTTCATTAAAATTATTTAATACTTCTTTTGCTTTATCCGATACCATTTTTGAAGTGTTTTCGTCTTTTTTTCTTGCTATTAATGTATCTGGGTAATTTGAAAGTATATTTAAAAATGTTTTTGTTGTTGCTAAATTTATATTATTATATTGTTTATAATATTTATTTAATAAGTTATATCCTTCAAATGAAATATTAAATCCTTTTGTCCATTCATAAGATATACTATCCCAACTGGACGATATTTTAAAAACATCGTATAGCGTTAAGTTTTTTTCCCTTAATTCCTGTTTTGCATCGTTTTTTTGGGCATCAGGTCCTTCTTTTGGTGGGTTGATATTTGGCATGGCTATTTCAATTGCATCATAAACAGCAATTGCGTCATCTGTTGTGGTGTTTTTAACGGTGTTTTTTATTTCCTTTTTAAGAGTATTTATGTTAAATTCCTCCATTTGTCCCGTTGTAGTGGCTATTGGGGTATGTAGCATAATTATACCTAAATTTGCATTAGATGGCGACCATTTTTTTGATTCTATAACTGCTAATTTTATATATTGTCCTATGTTTCGGGGGTCTTTTGAAGCTTTATATATTATATCACCAAAAGCCACGCCCGAATTAAGGAAATGGTGGTATTTTATGTCGTCATAGTCTTTATTTCTATGGACATTTCCCGGTTTAAAACTGCTTACCTCTAAACAACAGGCTATTTGAGATGCTTTCATAATGTCAAATGAGTTCATAATTTCACCAAAATTATTATAAAATTAATATATAATAGAAAATAAAGTATATTAGATATGCATTATTATATTGTAATTGTATTTTATGTTCTATGTTTATATTATTATAGATAAATAGGTGTGCGAGATTATGAAAAATTTTCAAAAATGCCACAATGGTATATGATACCGGATAACAAGGTAACTGAAGAAGACAGAGAAAACTTCAAAAAGAAAGTTATAAAATTTAAAGAAGAAAAAGTAGTAGTTAAAGAAAACTTTAAAAACCATGAACAAGGAATTCATAAGTTATTAGAAGTTCTAAAAGAAAACAACTTAATTAATGATTTAAATGAAATAATTAGCATATTAGTAAAAGTTGTAAAAAATGCAAACTGAAAAACTTTTCACTTTACATTTTTCACTTTTAATTTTGTTAGTTATTACCGGTGCTTTCATGGCCGTTTTAGATACAACTGTAGTCGATATTATAGTCCCGAGGCTCAAGGGGCCTTTATCAACAGATATGTATGGAGTGCAGTGGGAAATTACGGCTTATATGATAGCGGCGGCTGTGGGGTTACTTGTAACGGAGTGGTTAATAAAAAGATTCGGTAATAAGTGGGTGTATA
>OFDI01000083.1_pt1 | contig 14996 bp, 12 predicted proteins | sample 1520301 | NCBI WGS metagenome assembly OFDI01 (sample SAMEA3696446, study PRJEB22514) | metagenome | biome: water; feature: marine; material: hydrothermal vent | place: Pacific Ocean | collected 2014-08-12 | depth 1521 m
CGGTAACCATTGTCGCAGCATGGATTAAAGCTGAAACAGGAGTTGGTCCTTCCATCGCATCTGCCAACCAAGTGTGAAATGGAAATTGTGCAGATTTACCCATTGCACCGATAAATAAGAAAATACCAATCCAAGTAATTAAACTTATATCAAGATTTCCAATATTTGCGAAAACCTCATCGTATTGAAGAGTTCCTAAGTTCCAATAAATTAAGAAAAGTCCAATAAGCATTCCTAAATCGGCAATTCTATTCATAATAAAAGCTTCGTTTGCAGCCCAGCTTGCAGATTCTTTGTGATACCAGAACCCGATTAAAAGCCATGAACAAACTCCAACACCTTCCCAACCGATAAATAATCCTAAGAAATTATCACTCATTACCAAAATAAGCATTGAGAAAACAAAAGCTGAAAGGTATGAGAAAAATCTGTTAAAACTTTTATCGTGCTCCATGTAGCCAATAGAATAAACATGAACAACAGTAGAAACTAAAGTAACTACTAACATCATTACAACGGAAACATTATCAGCTACAAATCCAAATGGAACATAGAAATCTCCCGCTTTAATCCATTCCATCATTTCAACATGGATAATATTTCCACCTTGATAAAGATGAATAAAAAGAATTAAAGAAGCGGAAAATGATACAAAAATTAAAAATGATGTAACAATTCCAACAAAAAGTTTTTTAGGATTCGCACCAAAAATCCCTGCAAACAGTGAGCCAACTAATGGCGAAAATAGTGCTAAATATAGAAATTTTTCCATATTTTCTTAACCTTTCATAGATTGTAGAGAGTGAATATCAATTGTGTTATGTCGTTTGAACCAAAGAATTAAAAGTCCAAGACCAACAGCAACTTCACTCGCTGCAATTGCAATAATAAAGAAAGCGAACATTTGACCTGTCAAATCACCGTAATAATTTGAAAGAGCGGTCAAACTAATATTTACGGCATTAAGCATAATCTCCGTAGCAAAAAATAGCATAAGAAGATTTTTTCTCACAACAACCCCGTAAAGTCCAATCATAAAAAGAATTGCAGATAAGACTAAATAATGTTCTAAAGACATTTTTAACTTCGAGACTCAAAAATAAAAATGAGTCTTCGCCCTCCTTTCATAAATTTATTCTGCATCTTGAAAAGATTTTTCAAGTTTTTTACCTGCCATAATAATTCCACCAATCATCGCAACTAAAAGCATAACTGCGGCAACTTCGAATGGAAGCAGATATTTTGTAAATAGCACCATACCAACATCTTTTGTGTTTCCAATTCCTTGATGAATTGGATAAAGTGCTTCTGGAGTATTTATAGTCATTGGAGTTATTAAAATTAAAACTAAAAGTAGTGAGCCAAGACCACTTAAAAGAAAAATCCATCTACCACTTTTTTTCTCTTCAATATCTTTTGCGGTATTGAAAAAAATCATAGCAAAAGCATAAAGTGCAATCACCGCACCTGTATAAACAATTAATTGAACAACACCCAAAAAGTCTGCATTCAAGGTAAAAAATATTCCAGAAATTAAAATCATTCCTGAAGCCAAAGCCGACATTGAATAAAGAGCATTTTTAGATGTAACAACAATTACAAACGAGACAGTAATTAATATCGCGAATGTATAAAAGGCGATTGATTCAATCATTTACAATTTCGACACCAAAACCCAAAAACGAGTTAAGTTGTCCTCCTCCTTTCATAAAATTAAAATTAATAAGCTAATGGAGTTTTCTTAACTAACTCATCAGCATTTGGAGATAAAGCACCAAAGCCAGGGAACTCTTTTTGTTGTTTTATAAAATCAATTGGAGTTAGCATATCATCTTTTAAAACAAAATGAGCTCTTTGCTCACTAATATTTTCAAATCTGCTACTATGAACAATTGCAAGTTCAGGACAAACTTCCGCACAATATCCGCAGAAAATACATCGTCCCAAATTGATAGAATATTCCGTTACAACTTTTCGACCATTTTCATCAACTTTCGTTTCCATTCGGATACAATTTGCAACACAAATTTTTTCGCACAAACCGCATCCGATACATCTTTCATTTCCACTTTCAAGCAATCTTAAAAGTTTATGAACTGCTCGATATCGTGGTCCAATCGGTAAAACTTGTTCAGGATATTGAACTGTATGAATATTGAATTTAATCATTTCTCTCAAAACAACCCAAAGTCCAACAAACAGTTCTTTTCCAAAACTTCGTTTTACAACTTGTTTGAATTTATCCCAACCAGTCGTTGGATAATCTTCAATCTCAACAGGCACATAATTTTGAGAGCCAACATTTCTATTTTTAAAAGTATCTAAACTCATTTTTATTTATGAGACTCAGTCTCCTCCTTTCAGAATTTTAATTTATTATTATAGCTTATCTTTAATTCTCTTCGCTTCCCTGCAGATTAAAAATAAAAAACAGAGGAAGCGAAAAAAGATTATTGATTTATAAGATTACAACAAAACCAGTAATTAAAATATTAATTACCGCTAGAGGCATTAATACTTTCCAAGTTAGCCACATCAATTGATCTGGTCGGATATGAGGCCAAGCAGCTCGAGTCCAAAGAAATAAGAAAATCAGAAATAAAGATTTTAAAATGTAATTTACACCATCGATAAATGTTCCTTCACCAAAACCACCAAAGAAAACAAGAGCTGTTAAAAATGAAACAATATACATATTAACATATTCACCGATAAAGAACATTCCCCATCTCATTCCTGAATATTCAGTTGCATACCCAGAAACAACTTCAGCTTCATGCTCTAATAAATCAAATGGAGTTCTGTTTGTTTCAGCATATCCAGCAATCAAGAAAAGAATAAAAGCAAGAGGTTGAGAACAAACTAACCACCCATTTTCAATTTGATAATTATTAATATCGATGAGGTTCATTGAACCAACTAACATTAACGGAGCTAAAATCGCAAGACCTGTAACAACTTCAAATGATAAAAGTTGAATTGCGGTTCTCGCACCTCCAAGTAAAGACCATTTATTTGAAGAACTCAAACCTGCTAAAAGCGGAGCGAACATTCCAATTGCCATTATTCCTAAAACGAAAAGAATTCCAACATCGCTATCAACAATTAACGGCTGGAAAGTTGTTCCGAAAATCTCAAATTCAGGTAAAATCGGAACTGCTCCAATCGCGATAAAAGCTGTAACTGGTAAAATAATTGGTGCAATTTGAAAAATAGGTTTAATTGCATTTATTGGGATAATATCCTCTTTTGTAAAAAGTTTAATCCCGTCAGCTGCAACTTGAAGAAGCCCAAAAGGACCAACATACATTGGACCTAATCTTCTCTGCATAAAAGCTAAAACTTTTCTTTCAATATATGTTGTGAAACCTGCGAGAGCTGAAAAAATTGACAAGACAATAATAACTTTAATAATTGTCTGGAATATAAAAGTCGATAATTCCATTGTTTTTTCCTTTCATTAAATTAAGTTTTAAACTTTTGTGATTTTCAGTTCTGTAAATCTGCAATCTTTAAAAAAGTTTTCCCCATGCAATGTTGGAGAAAAAGTTGGAAGATATGCAAAATCTCCTGAAATTGTTTTATCAACAACAGCTGAAACTCTTGTATTTTTATGAAACTTGGTTGATATTTTTACAAGTCCTCCAGAATGAAGTCCAACTTTTTGAGCGAGAGTTTCTGAAAGATAAAGTTTTGCTGATGCTTCATGAAGTTGATGAGTTTTATTTGTGAATTTACCAAATTGTAAAATTGGATTTGCTCGATAAACAAAAATTTCTCCATTTAAATCAGCAATTTTATCAGAATTTAAATCCACCTCATCGAGAGAAATTTTTTCAACATCTTTATTTTGAACAGGATAACCTGGATAACCGTCAAACAAATTATCCGATGAGGTATTTGCTTTTGATAAGATTTTATTATCAAAACTCACAGAAATATCGTCAAAAGCGACTTTTTCAAAAAGTTCTTTTGTCCAATCAATTGTCCATTTTTTCGGTTCATCTAAAATTTGAGATGCAATATCATTTAACGAATATCCGTCAAAATCCAATGCAGGATTTAATCTTACAACTCGTTTATTAATATTTAAAAATGTTCCTTCTTGTTGATTTAAAGCTGGAACTTGCAAATCACCTAAACCAAGAGATGTAATTACAAAATCCCCCTCTTCATTATAAGCAACTGTTTTTCCTGAAACCTCATCGTCCAATTCACAAATTTGAGAAACTCCCAAAGTATTACTATTTGACGGAATTAAAACAGTTTTAAAATCAGTGTAAAGTTCGATTAATGCTAAAAGTTCAGCTAAAGTTTTCCAATTTGGAGAAGTATATAAATCTTCACCAGCAATTAAACCAAAAGTATCTTTTTTCTTCAATAATTTTTCTAAAGTCGCATCAAAATTTTCAGGCAGATTTAAATCTGTGAAATCTGTATTTTCTATAACTTCTTTGATTTTTTCTGGTAAATCTTTACCAAATTTTGCAAGAATAAATTTTAAAACTACCTCATCGGCTAAAGGTTTATGTGCAATTTGAACAAGATTTTTAGAAAGTGCTTGAACTGTTTTATCTTCGATTGGGTGGAAATATAATCCTGCACCTTTATTAACTTTCATTGAATTATTAAAAGCATATCTTGAATTTGGAGAATCATATTTAATAAAACTTCCAACCGAAATTACAAAATTGCATTCTCTAATATATCTTAAATCTCCATCGTAAAACTCTTTTCCTCGAACTTTAGAAAAAGTTTTTAAGAAATCTTGGTATCTTTTCGCTTCTTTATTTACAAGTTTAAAGCCAAGTTTTTCTTTTAATTTTTGAAGAATTAAAGCTTCTTCATTTGTAATTTGTGAATTGAAAATAAATGTATCTGCATTTTTAACTGCTTCAACTGCTTTTGCTAATTTTTCAGGATCTTTTTCAGCATGTTTATTTTCAAAATCATAACCATATCTTCCAGCACCGCAAAGACTTTCAAAATGTGTTTCATTTGTAACTCGATAAATCTTTTTAGTGCTATCTGAAATACTGGTTTGTTTAACTTCGTAATAAAGTTGGCATCCGACCGAGCAATGCACACAAGTTGAAGGAATTTTTTTAAGTTCCCAAGCATTTGAAGTATATTTAAAATCTGTTGAAACTAAAGCTCCAACTGGACAAACTGCCGAACATTCCCCACAGCTTGAGCAATCTAAAGTTTCTCCCGTAACCGTGCCGATAAGCGATTTATTAAGTTTATTCCACATCGCATAAGAATCTTTTGGCATCGTTTCTTTAAAAGTTAAATCTAATTTATCAGCACCTCGAGGAATAGTTTTTAAAGCTGCATCACCAACCATATCTTTACAAACTGTAACACATTTTTCGCAAACAATACATAATCCTGGGTCATATTGAATATGTCCCCAATTTTTCACAGGACGATGAACATCTCTAACCGCATAATTTTGAGTTTTAATCCCTTCGTAAAGAGTATAATTTTGTAATTCACACTCTCCAGATTGGTCGCAAACTCCACATTGCAAAGGATGATTTACATCATAAACCTGCATAATTGATTGTCGCTCTTTTTTAATGTTGTCAGTAACAGTATTTACAATCATTCCATCTTTAACTTTAGCATTGCAGGAATAAGACTGTTTGCCGTTAGCTTCAACTAAACACAATCGACAAGCTAAAGTTGGCGAACATCTATCTAAATAACAAATTCCAGGAATAAAAATATCATTCGCTCTTGCAACATTTAGAATGGTTTCGCCTTCGTTTGCAATGCACTCTTTACCGTCAATAATGACTTTTACTTGAGCCATTTATAAGCTCCTTTCTGAAAATTAAATTTTCTCAATTTTAACTTTGGCAAATCGATAATTTGAAATAATTTTATAAATATCCAAAGATTTATCAAAGAATGGATTTATTCCAACTACACCTTTTAATTTATTGTTAAGTTTAAATATTCGCTCAAAACTTATTCCATTAACTTCAAATTTAACTTTATCGCCATTTTTCAGTTTTGAAGCTCTTGCAAATTGTTCAGAACCAATTAAATTTAACGGTTCCTCAAAATGTTTTGATAAAGCTTTTGCAGTTGCAGGATTAAATTGTAAAGGTGGATTTAGGAAATAAATAACCGTTCCATCGTAAGATGGCAAATCATCGATTTCATCAATTTCAACCTCATCGGCAGAAATATTTTGAGTTTCCAAACTAAGATTTTCTAAATCATCAAACTCAATATCAAAAATCTCTTTTGTCCAATTAATTGTCCATTTTTTCGGAGTATCCAAGATTTCAGAAGCAATATCATTTAAAGTTTTTCCATTAAAATCAACAGCTGGATATAATTTCACAACTTTTTTATCAATCGTTGTAAAAGTTCCCTCTTGCTGATTTAAAGCTGGAACACTGAAATCACCGTCAAAAGCTGAAATAGTTGTTTGAGCTTTAATATTGTAACCAACACTATTTTTAAACTCAGAATTATAATCCAAATCTGAAATATCACAAATTTGAGAAACCCCAAGAGTATTCGTTTGAGTTGGAATAATTACAACTTTCCAATCTGAATATTTCTGAATTAAACCAATAAACTTAGCGATATTTTCAGAGTTTTCATGGGCGATGAGGTCAGCTCCAATAATTAAAGTTTTATTTTTTGCTCTTTTTTCAACTGTTTTAATTTGAGCTAATTCCTCTTCAGCAACATTGGTTTCTCCAGAAAGATAACCAATATCTAAATCTAAATCTTTTTTATCGCCAATAAATAAATCTGCTAAAAGTGCGGTTACTCCGTCCTCTGTGCCAACTTCATAATTTACAAATTGTTTAATTGTATTTTGTAAAATTGGTTCATAAATCGGATGGAAATATGAAATAAAAGCTCGATGTTTTTTATAAGCTTGAGTTAATTTATATCGAACTCCCGGATTATCACTTACAACTTTAGAACCAAAAACAATAATTTGATTTGAGTTTTCAATATCGTTTAAAGTTCCGTTGTAAAGATTAGTTCCCGAAGTTTTTGAAAAAGCATTTAAGAATTTTTGATAATTTCTTGCATCTGGATTTACAAGTTTAGCACCAATTTTCTTTGCAATTTCATTTAAAATCTTTGCTTCCTCATTTGTGATTTCAGAATTAAATAGGATTGCATCGCTATTTTTAAATCTTTCAACAACCTCATCGAAACTTAATTCATTTTGAGAAGTTGTCGCAAAATCAAAAGCAAATCTTCCAGCACCACAAAGAGTTTCAGTTTCAAAATCATTGGTAACTCTACGAATTTTGCCATGTTTAACTTCATAATAAAGTTGGCAACCAGATGAACAATGGGAACAAGTTGAAGGGATTTTTGTTAATTCCCAACTATTCGCAGAATATTTAAAATCTTTTGAAATCAAAGCACCAACCGGACAAACCGCAATACATTCTCCACAAAAAGTGCAATCAAGAGGTTCACCTGTTTTTGTAATAATAGATGATGAATATCCTCCAAATTTAACTTTAATTGCATCGTCTCCAATTATTTCGTTACAAGTTGAAACACATTTCTCGCAAACGATGCAAAGTGAAGGGTCATATTGAATAAAGTTCCAATCCTCAATTTTTCGATACTGCTCTTTTATTGCAAACTCTTGAGAATTAACTGCAAATTCAAGATTTTTATTTTGTAAATCACAAGCTCCAGATTTATCGCAAACTCCACATTCCAACGGATGATTTACATTGTAAAACTTCATAATATTTTGACGATGCTTAAAAAGTTTTTCTGTATCCGTTTGAACTTCAATGTTTGCAATTGCCGGAGTTTGACAAGATAAAACCAAATCCGATGAGGTGCTCTCTGGATATTTAACTTCAACCAAACATAAACGACAAGAACCAATTGGAGAAACCTTTTCAAGATAACACATTGTTGGAATATAAATCCCATTTCTCCGAGCAACTTGTAAAATAGTCTCCCCTTTTTTTCCACTAACCTTTTTCCCGTTTATAACAAAATCTAACATCTTTTATCCTTTTTTAAACTTCGGAATTGGTTGTGGAATTATCAACCTGAACCATCGAAATATAATAACATCTCATGCATCGTTCAGCTTCAGCAATAGCTTCCTCTTGAGTAAATCCTAAATTAACTTCTCGATTATTATCTTTTCGTTCATCAGCTTCTAATTTTTCACTAACTTGACGAGGCAAACCTTTTAACCAACCTTGAACTTCATTACCTTTTTGATAAACTTTAAGGTTTCTCAAATGGTCTTCCATGATTTCTTCATCAGTTAAAGTAATTTCGCCAGTTTGAACATATCGACTAATTACAGAAGCAGCTCGACGAGCTTGACCAACAGCATTAACAATTGTCATTGGACCATATTCACAATCTCCAGCCGCAAAAACACCTTTTCGAGAAGTCATATAATCTTTACCGTTAGTTTTAATTGTTTTCCAACTTGTCATTTCGATATTCCACTCTTCAGGTAAAAAGCTTAAATCTGCACTTTGACTAACCGCTGGAATTAAATAATCAGTTTCAATTTCGTAGTCGGCACCTTCGATTTTCACAAGTTTCGGTCTTCCGCCATCAGGGTTTGGTTGCATTTCGAATTTACTAATAATTAGTTTTTTCAAAACATCATTTTCATCAACAATTTTTGAAACTGCAGAGAAAAATCTAAATTCAACTCCCTCTTCTACCGCTTCATGATATTCTTCGTAAGTTGTATTTCGGATAATGGTTTTTTCATCTCGACGGTAAAGCATAATTACTTTTTTAGCTCCTGCACGAATTGAACATCGCACAACATCCATCGAAGTAAAACCACCACCAACACAAACCACAGTTTTGCCGGTTAAATCAACGAAATCATTATCAATATTATTCGCCTTTTTTTCCTCTTCAGTTAATTTAATTCCATATTTTTCATATAAATTAATCTTATCAAGGAAATTAATAGCACTCCAATAACCAATGATTTCGTCTCGTTCATTATCAGCATAAATTCTTTTAGAAATTCTTGTTCCAGAAGCAATTAAAATAGCATCATAATCTTTTTCAAATTGCCGCATCATTTCAGCATCAACAGGAGAATTGGTATAAAAATTAACACCTAAACTTTTAATTAGTTCAATATCTTTGTTGTATTTATCAATTGGCATTCGATATTCAGGAACTCCAACTGCAACTTCACCGCCTAAAACTGGTAAAGCTTCATAAACATCAACATCAATTCCTTCAAGAGCTAAATAATATGCTCCTGTTAATCCCGCTGGACCTGCACCAATAATTACGACTTTTTTACCGATTTTTTCTTTCGGTTTAGTAGAATAAATAAATGGTAAAAGGTGGTCAGTTTCAAAATTAGCACCAATTCGTTTTAATTCCATAATTGAAATTGGTTCATCTAAATCTTTTCGACGACAAGCATCTTCGCAAGGGTGAGGGCAAACTCTTCCACAAACATGAGCCAACGGCATTGATTGTCGGGTTGCTTTTAAACTGTCATCAAATCTTAAATCTCGAACTCCTTCAATATATGCTGGAATATCAACATGAGTTGGACAAGCATCGGTGCAAGGAGCAGTAACTTTAGAAATATAATTTATATCTTTTTGATAATCTGGACTCTGTTTTTTATTGTTAATAAGTTCTAAAAACTCATTTTCAAAATTCTCGATGAGGTCTAAAATTGGAACTGGAACTGTTTTTCCAATTTCACATTTAGTTGTCTGCTTCATTGTTTTGCAAACTTCTTTAAGATGATCTAAATCTTTTAGCTCACCTTCACCTCTCGCAATTTTATCCAGCATATCGTAAAGAATTCTACCGCCCCACCTTCCCGGTGTGCATCGACCACAAGCTTCAGAATATTTCTGATATTGAGCTGCATATTCCGTAGCAAGTCGAACAACATCTACCTCATCGGAAAAAAGAACAACTCCTTCCCAACCAATAAAAGCCTTAGAATCGTTGTTTTCAGAATATTTAACAGGAAATTTATAATTAGATTCCTGCCAACTTTCTAAACTCTCTTTTCCTCGATTATCGATATTTTCGCCTTGCCAAGTTGAAAAATAAACTTGAGTTCCCATTGCTAAATTTACTCTTCAGCCTTTTCTAAATTTGTATTAGGTTCTTCTGGAGAACTTTTTTTAACAACAATTGTCCAATCAACTTCATTATATTTTAAGGAGTTCATTAAAGTATAACCAGCTTCCTTAATTACATTTGCACTTTTTTGAATTGGAGAAAAATCACCAATCTCAAACATAAAGATTGCAATTTCATCATTTGCAACCTCATCTTTCATAATTTCTAACATTCTGTCATAGAAATTATTTTTTAAATGTCTTAAATCATATCTTTGCATTTTTTATTTTACTCCAGTTTAGGAAATTTATAGCATTTCTTCTATTTATTAAAAGCCGGAATTAACCGGCAAAAATTTAAAATTGAATTAATTTAAGTTATCTATCAATTTCACCAAATACAATATTTGTCGAACCAATAATTGTTACAACATCTGCTAATTGACAACCAACTAACATATCTTGCAAAATCCCAGTATGGAAAAAGCTTGGAGCTCTAATTTTTAATCGATATGGATAAGGGTCTCCCTGTGAATTAATATAGAATCCTAATTCTCCTTTTGGTGATTCAGTTGCAACATAAACTTCACCAACTGGTGGTCTCATACCTTGAGTTACCAAAACAAAATGTTGCATCAAAGAATAATTTTGAGTCATTAGTTGTTCTTTTGGAGCGGAAATATATTGTGGAACATCTGCTCTAAGTTGAGGTTCAGTTTCATGATACATTGGAATTAATTGTCTTAAAATTCGAACAGATTGTCGAATTTCTTCCATATATAATTTATACCGACCGTAACTATCCATTTTGTCAGTTACAGGAATATCAAAATCTACCTCATCGTAAAGTTCATAAGGCATCTCTTTTCGTAAATCCCATTTATAACCAGACCCTCTTAACATTACTCCGCTGGTTGCCCAACTTCTTGCTAATTCTTCATCGACAATTCCAACATTTTCAAGTCGCATTTTCCAAATTCTATTAGCATCAAGAAGAGCTTCATAATCATCTTTAACTGCTTTTTCAACTCGATTTAAATATTCATCAAGTTGTTCAGTCCAACCTTTTGGTAAATCCAATGGAACTCCACCAATTCGAATTGCAGAATGAGTTAATCTCGCTCCGCAGTAATCTTCGATGAGGTCTAAAGCCCATTCTCTTTCTCGAAAAGCATAAAGAAAAATAGACATTGCTCCAACATCTAAAGCATGGGTTGCTAACCAGAACTCATGAGAAATAATTCTGTTTAACTCTAATAACATCATTCGAATAACTTTAGCTCTTCGAGGAACTTTATTTTCAATTCCCAAAAGTTTTTCAACCGCTAAAGCAAATCCATAGTTGTTTGAAGATGAAGCAATATAATCCATTCGGTCTGTTGTCGGCAAGAATTCATTATAAATCATGTTTTCTGCCATTTTCTCCATTCCACGATGAAGATAACCAATGTCTGGATTTGCCTTTACAACCTCTTCACCGTCAAGCTCTAAAATTAATCTTAATTGTCCGTGAGCTGACGGATGTTGAGGACCAAAGTTAATAATCATGTGATTATCTTCTCGGTCAAAAGATAAATTCTCAAAAAATGGTCTTAATCTATTAGTTTGTTGCATATTTTGTCCAACATTTAATTAAAATGTTGCCTCCTTTCTTAATCCAATTTATTAATTCAATTGAAGAGTTAAAAATCTTTTTTAGCTAAAGTATCTTGCTCTTTTTTATCAAGGTTTTTAACTAAGAAAACTCCCTTATCTTCTTGGAATTTAATAGCAGTTTCCTCTGGTTCATTTTGAGAAATATCCGTTCCAAAAGGAACTTCTTTTCCAAGTCGAGCAAACCGTTTTGTATCATATCGATCAATATGTCCAGAATCTCGAATTTCTGGTCCAATAACTTCTCGATACTCTTTTCCAAAGATTTTATCAACTTCATACCATTGAGCAAACTCATCTCCCTGCAGTGGGTAAGTTTTTCTAAGTGGGTAACCTTCCCAATCATCTGGCATTAAAATTCGTTTTAAATATGAATGGTTATTAACTTGAATACCAAACATATCAAACATTTCTCTTTCAGAAAAATTAGCTGAACGATGAATTTTTTCAACAGTTTCGATAGCTTCATTTTCTTTAATAAATGTTTTTACTCGAACTCTTTTTCTTTTGCTTAACGATAAAAGTTCATAAAAAATCTCAAATCCACCTTTTTTCGCAAGAAAATCAACAGCACTCATTTCAACTAAAAAATTATAATCGAGTTCATCTCTCATAAATTTTAATACTTCAACATTATCTTTGGCATTTATCCAAATCACCAATTCATCTCGTTGAATATAGTTTTCGCCAAGTTCAAATTTTGATTTTAGCTGTTCAATATCTTTGCTATAAACCTCATCGCTATTAGGATCATCTTTTGGAAGTTCAGGAACAACATAAAATCTATTATTGTAATATGCTTGTTTTTGAACATTCTCTTTATTTTGATATTTTCTAATACTCATTTTTTTACTGAATACCCAATTGAGTATTTTCTCCTTTCCTAAAGTCGTTTTTGTTTTAAACTACGATTTCTATTAGCAGGTTCTCGTCGAATTTTTTGCTGTAACATCATAACTGCATATTGCAAAGTTTCTGGACGAGGTGCACAACCAGGTAAATATAAATCAACTGGAATAATTCTATCAACTCCTTGCACTGTTGCATAAGTGTTAAACATTCCTCCAGTATTCGCACAACTTCCCATTGAAATAACCCATTTAGGTTCTGCCATTTGATCGTAAAGTCGTCGAATAAATTCAGAATGTTTTTTCGTTAAAGTTCCCGCAACAACCATAACTTCAGCCTGTCGAGGAGAAGCTCGGAAAATAGTTCCAAATCGGTCAAAATCATATCGACTTGCACCTGTCGCCATCATTTCAATTCCGCAACATGCCAAACCATAAGTTAAAGCCCAAAGAGAATTACTTCGTCCCCAATTTACAATTTTATCAACAGTTGTAAGAACAACTGGTAAACCATTTTCTTTTGTAAAATCTACTTGATGCTGTGCCATTCTAAAGCTCCTTTTTTCCAAGCATAAATAAAGCCAATTGCTAAAAGTAAAATAAATGAAATCATTTCAACAAAACCAAACCAACCAAGTAGTTTGAAATCTACCGCCCAAGGAAACATAAAAATAATTTCTACATCAAACAAAATAAAAAGCAATGCAAAAAGATAAAATTGAGCTGAAAGTTTGTTAGGTTGTTTTGTAGCCTCTGGACCGCATTCATAAATTGTCAGTTTTAGCTTTTCTGTATCTTTCCGAGCAAAATGTCTGCCCACGATTCGAGATAAAACTGTTGTAGCAATAAATGCAACTGTCGTTAAAGTAAATAAAACAAATGCCCCAAAATATGGATGAGCCACTTCAATGTGTTCCATAATTTACCCCTCTTTTTAAATTTTTAAATATTATTATATCTTTTTTAATAATTTAAAGTAATTATTAAAAGTATCTAATTACGAATTTAATGATTTCTCTAAACCATAAGCAACTTTTAAAATTGAAAGTTCATCAAAACCTTTTCCAATTAATTGCAATCCTACTGGTAATCCGTTAAACCAATTTACAGGAATTGAAATCGCAGGTAACCCAGCAAGATTTACCGAAATCGTGTAAATATCGCTTAAATACATATCCAACGGATCATTTTTTTCTCCAAATTTAAATGGTAAAGTCGGAGTTACAGGCGATAAAATCATGTCTGCTTTTTCAAAAACTTCTCGATATTGTTTTTGAATTAAGTTTCTAACTTGTTGAGCTTTCACATAATAAGCATCATAATATCCGCTTGATAAAACAAAATTCCCAATTAAAATTCTTCGTTTTACCTCATCGCCAAAACCTTTCGAACGAGTTTGAATATATGTATCTTTTAGGTTTTTACCTTTAATTTGAGTTCCGTATCGAATACCGTCATATCTCGCCAAGTTCGAACTCGCTTCAGCCATCGCAGTAATATAATATGCTGAAATATCATATTTTGCATTTCCTAAATCAACTTTCACGATTTCATGACCAAGTTTTTCTAAATCTCTAATTGTTTTTTCATAACTTGTTTGGATTTCAGGCGAAGCATCTTTCAAATAATTTTCTACAATCGCAATTTTAAATTTCTGTTTATCCTGAAGTTTATCCGCAGTTTTCACCTTTTCAATATTTGCACTTGTTGAATCTCGATGGTCATATCCAGAAATAATATCAAACAAAATTGCGGCATCTTCGGCATTTTGAGTTAATGTTCCAATTTGATCCAAGCTCGAACCATAAGCACCTAAACCGTATCGGCTCACTCGTCCATAAGTTGGTTTTAATCCCACAACTCCGCAAAATGCAGCAGGTTGCCGAATACTTCCGCCCGTATCACTTCCCAGAGAAGCAATTGCGATTTTTCCTCCAACCGCGGCTGCTGACCCTCCAGAACTTCCTCCTGGAACTCGTTCGTTATCGTGTGGATTTAAAGTTTTGCCGTAAAAACTCGTTTCAGTGGAACTTCCCATTGCAAATTCATCCATGTTTGCTCGACCAAACGGCGACAAATTATTTTCCAACAATTTATCAATTACGGTTGCATTGTAAGGAGAAATATATCCTTGCAAAATTCCACTACCAGAAGTTACACTCCAATTTTTAACTTGGATATTATCCTTAATTAAAATCGGAACTCCTTCTCCGCTTGTTTCAAAACCAATATAAGCATTAAGATTGCTTTCTTTAGCTTTTTTAAGTAAGTCTTGTCTAACTTCTTTTAATTCATTTTTTGAAAGTTTTAAAGCCTCTTTTAATGTAATCAATTTATATTTTTGAGTTAAAATATATTTATTTAAACTCACTCCTTTCATAAAATTATTAATTTTTTTAGT
>OFDI01000084.1_pt1 | contig 14992 bp, 14 predicted proteins | sample 1520301 | NCBI WGS metagenome assembly OFDI01 (sample SAMEA3696446, study PRJEB22514) | metagenome | biome: water; feature: marine; material: hydrothermal vent | place: Pacific Ocean | collected 2014-08-12 | depth 1521 m
TTTATTAGATCGTTTCCGGAAAATGGAATATCTTTTCGATATTGTTTTGTAATCTGCTGAAAAGATTAAACATTTTTTACAACTCAGAAAGTTGAGGGATATAATCAATGCCGGAAGCAGCAAAAATTATTGAGCAAAAAAAAGAGTTTACCTATGAGGATTACCTTGAGTTTGATGATGATGTAAGGGTGGAGCTTATTGATGGCAAAGTGTGGGACATGAGTCCCGCGCCAACAACAGTTCATCAGGAAATTTTAATTAATTTATCAGGATTAATTGTTGATAAATTAAATAAGAAAGGGTGTAAAATTTATCCCGCCCCTACTGATGTCAAATTAAGTGCCAGAGATGTTGTGCAGCCTGATTTGCTGGTTGTCTGTCGCAGGGAGATTATAACAGAGCGTTGCATAGAAGGAGCGCCTGATCTGGTGGTGGAAATTTTGTCTCCAGCTACTGAGTTGAAGGATAGGAATGTTAAATTTAAGTTGTATCAGAAGCATGGTGTGAGAGAGTATTGGCTGGTATCACCAGCAGGTTATGTGGATGTGTATTATTTAAATGCTGGTCAATATAATTTTCATGGCAATTTTGGCGTAAATGATGTTTTAACCAGTGTTCTTTTTGCTGATTTGCAAATAGAGGTAAAAAATATTTTCAGGGGAATAAACTATGTTGCAGGTGCCTGAAGGATATTTATTCGCTACAGTGAGTGCTGGTTTAAGATACCAGAAGAGAGATGATCTGGCTTTGATCTTGAGTAATGTTCCTGCAAGGGCGGCTGCTGTTTTTACAAAAAATAAATTTCAGGCTGCTCCAATATTAGTTGCTAAAAAGATATTGGAGAAAAAATCCAGAGTTCGAGGGATACTGGTAAATGCTGGCCAGGCTAACGCGTGTACAGGAGAGACAGGATATAGCAACTGCTGTCAGACATTACAGATGGTAAAAAGAGTTTTTGGCCTGGGAGAAGATGATATTTTGCCAGCCTCAACAGGGGTTATTGGAGAACAGTTTGATTTAGAAAAGTGGGAAAAGGCAGTGCCGGAACTCAAGAAAACTCTGGGACAGACAGACCCTGTGCAGGTAGCCAGGGCTATTATGACTACAGATACTTTTCCCAAATTGTCCTGGAAAAGAATAAAGTTACAGGCAGGAGAGGTGACTTTTCTGGGTTTTGCCAAAGGCGCGGGGATGATTTGCCCTGATATGGCTACTATGCTTGGGTTTGTGCTCTGTGATGCTCAGATTGATGGCAACTGGTGGAGAGAAGCATTGAAAATGGCTGTTGATGCGAGCTTTAATGCCATTACCGTAGATGGAGACACAAGCACCAATGATTGTGTTTTTGCTTTAGCCAATGGAGCGTCTGGAGTATGCGTAGCTCAGGACGAGGAAGATATGATAAGAGAAACCTTAAAAAGTATCTGTCAGGATCTGGCCTATCAGATTGTCCAGGACGCTGAAGGCGGAACAAAGGTTATTCATATTCATGTTACAGGCGCAAAAAATAAAACCCAGGCTGAACTGGTTGCCAGAACCATTGGGCATTCGCTACTGGTAAAGACAGCCCTTTATGGTCAGGACCCTAATTGGGGACGCATTGTTGCGGCCCTGGGCCGCAGTGGTGCTGAGTTTAATCCAGATCAGGTAGAGGTACGGATTGCCGGTATAACTATTTTTGCCCAGGGACAGCCCGTCAATATGGATATAGATAACATCATGGCCCGGCACTTGCGCAAACAAGACGTGCACATTCAGGTCAGTTTAGGCGATGGAAATGGAGAATACACTTTATTAAGCTCAGATTTGACAGAAGAATATGTTCGGATCAATGCCTGTTACAGGACGTGATGGAGAGAGTGAAAGAAGCGTAAGGAGAGTAAGAAGCGCAAGAAGCGCAAGAGGGAAAAGAAAGGAGTTGAATATTATGAAAGGCAATAAAAAAAATACACCAATAACCAATCACCAATCCTCCAACAACCAATCCGCCAATAACCAATATACCAATAACCATAATTTGAAAAGGATTGCTGATTTTTTGTTTGAGGTGGGGATGCTCAGGAAGACTCCCCGTACAGGTTATCAATTTCTGGGTAGTGGTAAAGAAAATGTTGCAGAACATTCATACAGGACAGCGGTTATTGGCTATGTTCTGGCTGGAATTAGCGGCGCTGATAAGGCCAAAACCGCTTTATTGTGTTTATTTCATGATTTGCAGGAGACCAGGATTGGCGATTTTAACTATGTGTATAGAATTTATAATAAATGTGATTCTGAACGCGCATTGGCTGATGCCCTGGAAGGCACTGGATTTAAAAATGAAATTTTAAATCTGTGGCGCGAGCTGGAAATGGTTGACAGCAGGGAAGCAGCCCTGGCCCAGGATGCCGACCAGATCGACCTTATTTTAAACCTGAAAGAGGAATTGGACCTGGGTAACAAATATGCAGCCAGATGGCTGGAATGTGCCCTGGAAAGATTGCGAACGGAAGAGGGCAAGGCACTGGCCAGGCAGATTATGCAAACAGATCATACTGATTGGTGGTTTAAGGGACCGGATGAATCCTGGTGGAAAAAAGGAAATGGTAAGGATGGATAAAAATAAATTTTCTCCTTTTTTGATAACAGCGGTTATTTGTTTTTTGACCTGTTTTTTTTACCTGAACAGGATTGAATTTTTAGACTTACTGGAGCTTAAAGCCTATGATTTACGCTTAAGAGCGCGTGGTAAGATAGAAACATCAAAACAGGTAGCTATTGTAGCCATTGATGAACAAAGTCTGGAAAAGATTGGGCGCTGGCCCTGGACAAGAAGTAAAATGGCTGAACTGGTTGAAAAGATTGCTCAGTTTGGCCCAAAAGTAGTTGGTTATGATATTAGTTTTTTCGATCCAGAGAAAACTGCCGCGCAAAAAGAGCTTGTGTTGCTGGCTAAAAAGGCCAGAGACCTGAATTTATTACCAAATCCAAAACTCAGGCAATATATCAAAGAGAGGTTAATTAAGACAAACCCTGATTTGACTCTGGCTTTAACCCTACAAAAGGCTGCTTCTCCTCAAATATTGGGCTATTATTTTAATCTTGATCCACAATCTGTAAAAAATGCAACTTCCAGCAACAACCATTCAACATTACCTGAGGCGGCCTGTTATTTAGCGCAAAAATTTGTGGGCCAATCAAAAGAAGTGAACTTTTCTGTTCATGTTGGTTACAAGGTAAGGCATAATATTCCTTTACTGGCAAAAGTTGCTGCGGCAGAAGCGTATTTTAATGTTATTCCTGACATGGACGGCGTAATTCGAAGATATAATTTAGCCATTAAGTATGGAGAAAAGTATTATCAGCCCCTTGCTGCTGCCATGATCAGTCTGACCAACAGGGGTAAAATACCTACCCTGGTACTCTCTTCTGCTGGACTTATGGGTGTTGAAATTGGAGATTTTTTTGTCCCAACAGATGAGCAGGGCAGGATGCTTGTAAATTATCGAGGCCCTGAAAAAAGTATAACTCATATTCCAGCCTGGAAATTTTTCACTTCGCAGGTGCAGGAACAGGAAGTAAAGAACAAATGGATTTTAATAGGTGTAACAGCGCCCGCTGTTTATGATTTGCGCGTGACACCCTATGGAGTGGCGTATCCTGGAGCTGAAATTCAGGCCACAGCCCTGGACACCATGCTCAGGGGTGATTTTTTGCTTCGTCCCAACTGGGCGCCTTTGTTTGATCTGGGAGCCATTGTCTTGCTGGGGCTTATTAGCCTGTTTTTTTTATGGCGGGCAGGAGCCTTCTGGACCTTGATTGGCTTTTCAGGCACGGCCATGTTGTATCTGGGTCTGAATTTTTACCTGTTTAAAATAGGGCGCTACTGGTTGAATGTGGTCTATCCTTTGCTTGGGTTTGGCCTGAATTATTTAAGTCTGAATGTTTATCGGTTTATTTTTGCTGATCGCCAGAAAAGGCAGATACGCCAGGCATTTAGCAAGTATCTTGATCCAAACGTGGTTGAGCAGGTGGTCTCAAATCCGGACAAGCTGAAACTGGGTGGAGAAAAGCTGGAGCTTAGTGTTTTATTCTCTGATATTCGCGGTTTTACCTCTATTTCAGAGAAGTTAAAGCCAGAGCAACTGGTCAGTTTGCTTAATGAATACCTGACTGAGATGACAGGGATAGTGCTGGAAAACAAGGGACTTCTGGATAAGTATATAGGTGATGCTGTCATGGCTGTTTTTGGAGCGCCATTGCATAACGACCGCCATGCTTATGATGCCTGTAATGCTGCCCTTGAAATGATGTCCAGGTTAAAAAAATTGAATGAGCAATGGAAAGAGAGAGGTATTCCTGTGCTGGATATTGGTATTGGGATAAATACCGGTGAAATGGTAGCTGGAAATATGGGGTCTGTTGAGCGTTTTGATTATACTGTTATGGGTGACAATGTAAATCTTGCCTCGCGGCTGGAAGGTTTGAATAAGGCCTACGGAACAAATATTATTATCAGTGAATATACAAAGAATAAGGTTGAAAATGAGTTCTGGTTCAGAAGTTTAGATCTGGTGAGAGTAAAAGGCAAAAAAAAGGCAGTGGAGATTTTTGAGCTGCTGGGTTCAAGAAAAGAGACCTGCCCTATTCCTTATATGGAAGAGTATAATTTGTTTATGAAGCACTATCGTCTGGGAGAATTTAAAAAGGCCAAAGATATAGTAGATAAAATTTTAGAAAAGCATGAGCAAGATAAAGTAGTTCAGCTTTACAGACAGCGGCTTGATCTGTTACTTGAAAATCCACCTGCGCACTGGGACGGTGTATATACTTTTACGACGAAATGAGTGAACAGTGATCAGTGAACAGTGATCAGTGAACAGTGAACAGTGATCAGTGAACAGTGATCAGTGATCAGTGATCAGTGAACAGTGATCAGTGAGTAGTGAAAGAGATAGGATCCTGAACATCAAAAGACTGTTCACTGAAGACTGTTCACTGTTCTACTGTTCACTGTTCACTGATTTACTTTCTAAGTCCTAATCGTTTGATGAGATTTCGATACCTTTCGATGTCTTTATTTTTTAGATACTTGAGCAGGTTTCTTCTTTTACCAACCAGTTTTAAGAGGCCGGTGCGAGAATGAAAGTCTTTTTTATGCACTTTAAAGTGTTCGGTCAGGTAGTTAATCCTGGCGGTTAAAAGAGCAACCTGCACTTCAGGAGAACCAGTGTCTCCATCATGTTGTTTGAACTCATCAATAATTTTTGCCTTTTCTTCAGGGGTCATTACCACAGCAATATCCTCCTTAAGTTTAGTGTTTAGTTCTGCGCCCATAGTCCGCGCAATATTGTCCACTTAAGCCGCCCATCCTTTAACCTGGCCTCTACCAAAGCCAGCTCCTGTCCTTCTTCATTAACAAGTAGCGCCCTGGAATTCTCCTTAAGCGGCAAGTTCGGAACCAGTTCCGGGTCCAGGGCCTGTCCATGACGGATAAGCTTTTCTACCTCTATAGCAACAGAGGTTTGTGGCCAGTAAGACAGGACCCTGGGTATGGACAGGATAAATGGTTCCAACTGTTCTGCTTTTAAGATGTCCTCCAGGGCAAAAGCTTGATCAAGGCCAAAAGGATGGCATTTTTCCCGGGTGAGTTCGGTTAGAACTGCTCCGCACCCTAAGCGCTTCCCCAGGCTGTGGGCCAGGGAGCGTATATAAGTGCCCTGAGAGCAAGTCACCCGAAAATTTACTTCTGGCAAGTTTATGTCTATTATTTGTGCCTCAAAAATTTTTATTGGTTTTGTCTTTAAAGGGACTTTTTGTCCAGCCCTTTTTAGGGCATAAAGGGGTTTTCCTTTATATTTTGCCGCTGATACCGGAGGAACCTCCTGATTTTGGAGGTTTTTCCAGTCTCCGATTTCCCGGACAATATCATCTTCTCCGATATTATCCCAGGGAAGTTCTGCTTCTACTCTTCCTGTAATGTCGTAGGTATCAGTAATCAGCCCAAGCCGTAATGACCCTCTATATGTTTTTTTCCCTTCAACTAAGTAGGGGGCAAGTTTGGTCGCCTGTCCCAATAAGACAATAAGCACTCCTTCAGCTAGAGGATCCAGAGTTCCGGCATGGCCGATTTTCCGTGGCTTAAATCTTTTTTTTATTTTGTTTAAACACGCGGTAGAAGTAGGCCCTTTGGGTTTGTTTAAGACTAGCACACCGTTCATTTATCGTTCAATATTCAAAGTTCAAAGTTGTCCTTACCCCTTTTACCCCTTACCCCTTAATCCTTACCCCTTACCCCTACCAAGATAACGTCTTACAGTATCTAGAATTTTTTCTCTGGCCTGAGTTAAGGACATTTCCAGGGTCCCGCCGGATGCATTTCTGTGTCCCCCACCGCCTAAGCTGGAAGCCATTTGTTGTACATTTACATTGCCGTATGAGCGCAGACTGAATTTGATTTTGTCTGGTTCATCTTCGCGTAAACTAATGGCCACCTTTACACTTTTTATATTGCGTATATAGTTGATCAGACCTTCACAGTCTTCAATGGTAGTTTCTGTTTTTTTTAATATTTCCTGTGTAATAGTGATGAGGCCAATCTGGCCATTTAAATGTAGTTCGGCATTTTTTAGTACATGGCCGTGTAATTTGACCTTATTTAGGGACCATTGTTTTTGCATCTGCGCGTTGATTTGCGCATAGTCCAGTCCCTGACGAATGAGATGGGCTGTCAGTTCCAGGACTTCCGGGGTTGTGTTGCCAAAGGAAAAGCCTCCTGTGTCACTGGCTATTGATAAAAATATGGCCTCAGCCAGGGCCCCCTGGAGGGGGATATCCAATTTTTTGGCAAGCCTGGCCACCATTTCTCCAACAGAAGAGGATTGTGGCTCTACCCAATTGATTAATCCAAAGCCTGGATTGCCCAGGTGATGGTCAATATTGATTGTTTTGACCCTGCCTATTAGATCTTTGATTTTTTCCCCAGGACGACTGCTATCACCGCTATCAAGGACGATCAGCCACTGCGGGTCTGTTTCCGGCAGTTCCTGGATAATTGGAGCAGGCAACTTTAGCCAGGCAAGCCTCTGGGGTAGTCCAGATTCGTTAAATAGAACGAAATCTTTTTGCAGGCTTTGTAAAATATAGCCCATGGCAGCCATGGCACCAATAGCATCGCCATCCGGGTTGATATGAGACGTAACCAAAAAGTGATCGTTTTCTTTAATAGTTGTAAGAACTTGTTCAAGATTTTTGTTCATAGACCATTTTCTCCAGGAAAATGTCCCAGGTAAAGCGCAACTCTGGCACAAAACGCAGGCGCAGGTTTTGGCCAAGGTTAAAGCGTAAAAATCCTCTGGCTTTAGTTAAAGCCTGAGTAAGTTCCTCTGATTGACCATGAATATGGGTGTAAAGCACTTCTGCCACGCTCATATCCCGGTTTAAACGCACTCCGCTTATGGTTATGAGCTGTAGTCGAGGATCCTGGATGTCCTCGACCATAATTCTGGCCAACTCGTGCATGATCATGTCAGCCAGCCTTGCGGCTCGTCTTGAAGTTGCTCTACGCATATTTTACGCTCCAAATACTTCCATCTGCACGTCAATTATTTCCTCTGTAGTAATGGCCTCAATCATAGCCAGGGCCTTATTCAGTAGTGATTCTACTCTCCTGGTTTCGTTGGCTACAGTGACAATGCCTAATGTCAGGAAATCCAGACTATCCAGATGAGAAATTTCAGCGACAGCTACGTTGAATTTATTTTTTATCTTTTGCTTTAAGCTGTTGGCGATCTGTCGCTTTCCTTTCAGGGAAAATATGCCATGTAGTCTGAATTCGATGGTTAAAGTGCCGATGATCATAAAGTTATAATGTTGCTTTTTCTTCTATTTCTTCAAAGGCCTCAATTACATCTCCAACTTTGATGTCATTGTAGTTTTCCAGACCTACGCCACATTCAAAGCCTTTTTGAACCTCTTTGACATCGTCTTTAAATCTTTTCAAAGAGCTTAAGTTTCCAGTATAGATGACCACTCCGTCCCTGAGCAATCTGACCCTGGCATTGCGCATAAGTTTTCCATCTACAACCACACAACCGGCTACTGTACCCACTTTGGGGACATTAAAGGTCTGCCGTACTTCGGCCTGGCCAAGATATTGCTCCTTGATGACTGGAGCAAGCATCCCTGCCATAGCGTCTTTGATCTCATTAACGAGGTCGTAAATGATATTATAGAATCTGATTTCAACCTTTTCCTTTTCAGCAACTTCCTTAATCCTGGCTGTAGGACGGACATTAAAACCAATGATAATGGCCGAGGATGCCGAAGCAAGCATTATATCAGACTCTGAAATAGCTCCTGTACCACCGTGGATGATGTTAATCTTGACTTCATCCGTGGAGAGTTTGCGCAAGGCTTCGGAAATTGCTTCCAGAGAGCCCTGAACATCGGCCTTGAGAATAAGGTTGAGGCTCCGGGTCTCGCCTTTCATCTTGGCTGCAAGCAGGCTCTCCAGTGTGATTTTATTTTCCCTGGCCAGTTCCCTTTCTCTCTGCTTGATTTGCCTTGTTTCGGCAATGCGTCTGGCAACTTTTTCGTCTTTGACAACTACAAACTCATCACCAGCCTCAGGCACGCCATCAAAGCCCTGTACCTCTACAGGATATGCCGGAGGTGCTTCTTTTATTTTTTTACCCTGATCATTAAACATGGCTCTGACTTTTCCATGTTTAAGACCGCAGACAAAGGCATCGCCCTGACGCAGGGTACCACTCTGGATGAGGACTGTTCCGACCGGGCCGCGGCCTTTATCCAATCTGGCTTCAATTATGTGTCCATGGGCTGGTTTGTTTGGATTGGCCTTTAGTTCTAACACCTCAGCCTGCAAGAGGATCATTTCCAGAAGTTCGTCAATACCGATCTTCTTTTTAGCTGAGACATTAGTGAAGATGGTGTCGCCACCCCAGTCTTCAGGTACCAGACCCAGTTCAGCCAGTTCTCTTTTGACCCGATCAGGATTGGCCCCCTCCTTGTCGATTTTGTTTACAGCCACGACAATGGGCACATTAGCAGCCCTGGAGTGGTTAATGGCTTCCCTTGTCTGATCCATAACGCCGTCGTCAGCAGCTACAACCAGAACGACTATGTCTGTGACCTGTGCACCGCGAGCGCGCATGGCTGTGAAAGCTTCGTGACCTGGCGTATCCAGGAAGACCAGATCTCCCTTTGGGGTGGAGACATAATAGGCTCCAATGTGTTGGGTTATGCCGCCTGCTTCTGCCGCAGTGATGTTGGACTTTCTAATAGCATCCAGAAGAGAAGTTTTACCATGGTCAACATGGCCCATAATGGTCACAACAGGAGGCCTGGGACGCAGATCCTCTGGTTTGTCTTCTTCTTTGGGCAAGATAAATTCATCTTCAGAAAAGCCCACTTTCTCCACTTCATAATCAAATTCAGCCGCCACTATGCTAGCTGTGTCAATATCAATGGACTGGTTAATGGTGGCCATGATGCCCAGAGAAAGTAAAGTTTTGATAATTTCCTGGGCCTTGATGCCCATTTGTTTGGCCAAATCCGCCACCCTGATGGCCTCGTCAATTTTTACTTTGCGTTTGGAAGCCTTGATGGGCTGGGTGGCTTTGACAGGGGCCTTAGAAGTTTCTTTCTCTTTCTTTGTCGATGATTCTGACTTTCCCCGGCCTTTGTCTTTTTTCTTCTTTTGGGCCTTTTTATCTTCCTTTTCTTCGTCGTGATAGAAGTCGGAAAAATCAACAACCCGTTTTTCTTTTCTACATTTTTTCTTTTTTCTGCGTTTTTTCTTTCCCTCTTCTTTTGGTTCTTCTGGAACCTGGACAATTTCTTTAATATCTACTTCTGGTAGGGGTTCGATTACTGCTGTTTCAGGCTCTGGTGAAGGCTCAGAAACAGGATGTTCAGGCCTGGCAATAACTTTGACTTGCGGTGGAGTAACTTTTTTCTTCTTTTTAAACTTTTTCCTGGCTTTTTTACGTGGTTTCAGTTGTTTTTTTTCTTTCTCAAGCTGTCCTTTAGTCTTTTTTAGAGGTTTTTCAGGGGGTGCTTTTTTGGTCTTTTTTTTCGGGGGCATGGCTTCCTGGGGCAATTCTTCATCTGAAATTGTTTCAGGCACTGTATCCAAAACAGGCTTTTTCGTTATCTCTCTTTTTAATTCAGGTTCAGGCTGGACTTTTTCCTTCTTTTTTGGAAGCGCAGCTTTCTTTTCTGGTTTGAGTTTGGCTTTTTTTCTACGTCTGACAATAACTCCAGAGTGAGCTTTTCTCTGTAGTACTGTCTCCTGAGGAGCTTTGCTTATTTTCTCTCGCACCAGTTGTACCTCTTCATCTGTCAAGCCACTCATATGGCTTTTGACATGAATGTCTAGCCCCCTCAGTATCTGGATCAGTTCCTTGTTGGAAATTCCAAGCTCTGTAGATAATTCTCTAACGCGCATTTTAGACATGCCTTACCCCCTTACATTTATTTCGCCATCCCCTGAATCTGGATATATTCTTCTGGCATCTCTCTTTAAAGCAAACATAAAAACCCCGGCCCGGACTTTTCCCGGTAGGATCAATTTGAAGCTCAGTTCCTGTCTCAGGACAGGTGAAACGGACAAGTTCATGTTTGGGATATTTTTGCCGGCATATAACACAAGTTCTAATAGGGATATGTTTGTTATCTTTTTTCATTTAATTTTTTAAGTCCTCTTATGAAGATGAAGAATTTTCTTCTGTTTTTTCCTCTTCTTTCTTTTCTTTACTTGGTCTCAAAAGATTTATAGCTGCTCTTAAATCTGAGATTTTGTCCAGATTGAATCCTGGTATTTGCAGGAGTTCATCATCACTGGCCTGTGCTAACTGCTCCAGAGATTCAAAACCAGCCTGGAGAAAATCTTGCATAGAAACTTCTGCGGCACTGGCCAGTTGTTCGAGCACTTTTTTATGCTCATTTATCTGATTGTATCTGGTTTCGGTATATACATCTATCTTCCAGCCCAAAAGTTTAGAAGCAAGTTTGACATTTTGGCCTTTTTTACCAATAGCCGGAGTAAGCTGGTCATCAGGCACAATCACTTCCAGGTTTTTTTCATCTTCGTCAACGAAAATCTTGGAGATACGTGCCGGAGATAGGGCGTTGGCCGCATATGTAGCTATATCCGGGCTCCAGACAACTATGTCAATCCTTTCCCCTTTAAGCTCCTGGACTATATTATGGATACGAGAGCCCTTGACGCCTACACATGCGCCAACAGGATCTACATCCATATCTTGAGTCATAACAGCTACTTTGGCTCGTTTGCCTGGGTCTCTGGCTACACCCATGATCTTGACCGTGCCGTCAGCTACTTCTGGAACCTCGCGATGAAACAGAGCGATCATATAGTCTGGATGAGAGCGAGAGACAATGATTTGGGGGCCACGTCCTTCTTTGCGTACATCTATTATATATGCCTGGATTCTGTCTCCACGACGATATCTTTCTTTTGGAATTTGTTCCTTTCTGGGTAAAAGGGCTTCAGTCCGGCCTAAATTGATGATCCAGCCTTCCTTGTCTCTGCGCTGGATAATACCGCTTATGATTTCGCCTTTTCGGTCTTTATATTCTTCATAAATGATTTCCTGTTCTGCATCGCGCATCCTCTGAATTATGACCTGTTTGGCTGATTGGGCAGCAATGCGGCCCAGGTCTTCTACTTTCAGCTTGAAGCCCAATTCATCATCCAGTTGCACATTGGGGTCATGTTTCCTGGCTTCTTCCAGGGAGATTTCCGTGTCCGGGTCATTTACTTCTTCGACAATAATCTTGAACTGATAGACATCAATTTCCCCGGTTTCTTCATTGTAGCTGACCTCAATATCCAGATGGTCACCGTATCTTTTGGCCACTGAAGATCGGACTGCCTCTTCCAGGGTGTCAACAAGTAAATCTCGATCAATACCTTTATCTTTGCTAATCTGGTCTATGGCCTTTTTAAGCTCTAAACCCATTGTTGTCCTCCGCTCTTCTTAAATATAGTCCGAAATTTCTATATATTTAATCGTTAAACTCAAATTTTAACTGCACCCTTTGCGTATCGGCAAAGTCGAATTGCCATTTTTCGCCTGAATCCGAGATAATAGTAAAAATATTATCCTTTACTTCCTGCAGGGTTCCAGAGAAGTTTCTTCGATTATCAATAGGATTAATTAGTTTTACTTTCAATTTTTGACCAATATAACCAGTTAGTTGCTCTGGAGAAAAAAAGATGCGGTCAAGACCTGGAGAAGATATTTCCAGATTATAAGAACCAGGTATAATATCTTCTACATCCAAAATCACGCTTAGTTCCCGGCTGAGCCTGGCACATTGGTCCACATTAACTCCCTGCGGTGCATCTACATAAATCCTGAGAAGACCACGCCTTTTGCCTGCTCCAGGGGCAAACTCAATGCCCCATAGAGAAAGTCCAAACAGCTGACATTGAGCCTTAACCAACCGGGAGATCTTTTCCTTGATCCATTCAAGTTCCATAACTCAACTTTCGGAGTTGCGGAAAGCACGTTTTCTTCCATGCTGAACAAAGGTTTGGACACGTCTAAGCTCGTTTTCGGGCTGTGCATAAACTGATCTGGTCGGATAATGTTACTCAATCCTTTAAATCTATTTCAGTTGTGTATCGATAATCTGGGAGTATAAATACCGTATGCACAGCTTTTCCGAAAACTTCGCTAAGACGTGTTACCCAAACCGTTTGTAATGCATGTCAGAAAACGTGCTTTCTAAAATAGTTGTAATATCAGCAAGTTAACGAACTCAGAAAGTTGAGTATAAAGTATAGACAAAACAGGCATAAATAGGGCAGGATAATCCTGCCCTTTTTTGTATGAATGGGAAAAGAGGGAAAATAAATTTCTCAACTTTCGGAACTCCGAAAGTTGAGTTATGAAGGAGAGAAGATGAAAATTTTATGTCTGGATATAGGTAGCGGCACTCAGGATGTCTTGTATTATTTTCCTGACCGGGAGATTGAGAACTGTCCAAAATTTATTCTCCCGTCGCCTGCTGTTATGGTTGCTCAGAAAATTGCAACCCTGACAGAGCAGAAGAAAAATATTTATCTTTATGGGCAAAACATGGGCGGTGGCTTTAAAATTGCCCTGAGAGATCATTTAAATAAAGGATTGCAGGTAGCGGTTCACCCTGTAGCGGCCCTGGCCCTGGCTGATAACCTCCAGAAGGTGGAGGGACTTGGCGTTAAAATAACTGAAAGTTGTCCGTCAGGGTTTAGCCCTGTGTATTTGACTGACTTTGATCCGGGATTCTGGCAGTCATTTCTGGCTTTGAGCGGACTTGATTATCCTGATTTTGTCCTGGCCTGTGTTCAGGACCATGGGTTTCACCCGCAAACCAGTAACCGTAAAGGCCGCTTTGAGCTATGGGAAGAATTTTTACAGAAGTCACAGGGGCGGTTAGAGGAGCTTATATTTTCTGAACCGCCGCAGCAACTGACCCGTTTAAAAAGTCTCAAAGATATGATTGGAGCAGGCATGGTAGCTGACACAGGGGCTGCTGCCCTTCTGGGTGCTTTGTTTGTCCCGGAAGTGGAGGAAATGACTTTCAGGCAGGGTATTTGCGTGGTTAATATCGGTAATAGTCATACCATTGTTTTTCTGGTTTATAAGCAAAAGGTGTGGGGGATATATGAACATCATACCAGGTTGCTGGACGGGCAAAAGCTTATGCGTCAATTAGAGCTGTTTAGACAGGGCAAATTGACCAATGACCAGGTTTTTGCGGACAATGGTCATGGCTGTCTGGTGCTGGATTTGCCTGCTGAAGCCAGAGGGTTTGAGTCTGTTTTTGTGCTTGGGCCTAAACGGAGAATGGTGGAAAATTTTGATGTCCAGTTTTTAAGTCCTGGCGGGGATATGATGCTGGCTGGTTGTTTTGGATTGCTTAAGGGAATGGAATATCAAAGGAAATAAAAATATGTCTCAAAAAATAGGTTTGGCTTTGGGCAGTGGGTCTGCCAGGGGGTGGGCCCATATTGGAGTTATAGAGGCTTTGCAGGAAGAGGGTATAGATATTGATGTGGTAGCTGGCACCAGTATAGGTGCCCTGGTTGGGGCCGTGTTTGCCGCCGGCAAGATCAAGGAATTCAAAGGAGTTATTCTGGATTTTGACTGGAAAAGATTATTGTCCATGCTGGATGTGGTTTTTCCCAGAACAGGGTTGTTGGATGGAAAAAAGGTGGCAGAATTTGTGCGTAATTATGTAGAGGACAGGGATATTGAGGATTTTATTTTACCATTTTGCGCGGTGTGCACTGATTTAAGGACAGGAGAAGAGATACGCATTTTTCAGGGTGGAGTGATTGAGGCTGTAAGGGCAAGCATTGCTGTACCGGGAATTTTTACGCCAGTAATAATAGGAGAAAAGTATCTGGTTGATGGTGGATTGGTTAACCCTGTGCCTGTAAGTGTGGCACGGCAGATGGGATCGGATATAGTTATTGCCGTGGATTTAAACCATGATATTATTGGCAAAAATTTAAAAATAGGCCCAAAGAGGAGAGATAAATCCTGGCGCAAGAAAAAAAAGTTTAGTAATAAGGTCTCAGTAAAGGACAGGGTTCTTCATGAGGTAAAGGAAAAGATTAAAAATATAGATGTACCTTTGTTTGATTCTATGAGACAGTGGCTGGTAAAAGAGCATATGCCTAATATTTTTGATATTATGCTGACATCCATAAACATTATGGAAAATCGGATTACCCAGGCTAACTTGCGTTTGGAACCACCAGACATCCTTATTCGACCCAACTTAGGCTATATCAGGTTCATGGATTTTCACCGCGCAGAAGAAGCTATTTTTGAAGGATATCAGGCAGCAAAAAAAGCAATTTGTGAATGGAAAAGTTTGAAAAAAGCATAGAGGTGCTTTGTTATTTTTAATATCTAACTCAACTTTCGGAGTTCCGAAAGTTGAGAAATTCGAAATTCGAATATCGAAA
>OFDI01000086.1_pt1 | contig 14356 bp, 12 predicted proteins | sample 1520301 | NCBI WGS metagenome assembly OFDI01 (sample SAMEA3696446, study PRJEB22514) | metagenome | biome: water; feature: marine; material: hydrothermal vent | place: Pacific Ocean | collected 2014-08-12 | depth 1521 m
TTATTAGTATTGGCGATGTGCTCGCAGCTTAAGCACCTTACCATGGATACTTCGACAGAAGGTTTTTTGCATGAAACCGATCCGATGCGTCTGGCTTATGATGATTTTCGAGACCAGTTCGGCCGCGATGAGAAGTTGTTGATTGCGGTTAAGACAAAAGATATTTTTGATCTTGATTTTTTGAAAAAACTTGAAAAACTCCACAAAAGGCTTGAGAATGAACTGCCTTATATTGAAGAAGTTAACTCTTTAATTAATGCCAGAAATACTTACGGCAATGAAGACAGCTTGATTGTTGAAGACTTATTTGAAGCGCTGCCAAAGGCTCAGGCTGATATCACACCACAAAAGCAAAGGGCGATAAGTAACCCATTATTTAAAAATTTGCTTTATAGTGAAGACCTGACTTTTACTACTCTGGTGATTGACACCCAAACTTACTCATCCTTTGATGCTGACGGCAATCTAATTGTTGTTGACGAGGAAGATGAATTTGCAGAAGATGCAAGTGATTCAGAGCCCCAGTTATATTTGAGTGATGATGAAAACACTGAAATTGTTGCTAAAACACAAGCCATTATTAAAGACTTTCAGTCTGATGATTTTGACATCTATTTGACGGGATCTGCTGTCATTGCCGGCACTTTAAAACAAAGCATGAGGGCAGACACCAAGCAATTTATTCAGAAGATGGTGGTTGTGATTATCCTTGTTTTATTTCTCCTGTTTAAAAGGTTGTCGGGCGTATTTTTACCGATTATTGCGGTGTTGTTCACGGTTATTTCTACCTTGTCAATGATGGCAATGTCTGGCGCCCCATTTACCATTGTGACCCAGATTATGCCTTCATTTTTACTGGCAGTGATTACCAGTGGTGTGATTCATTTATTGGCAATTTTTTATAAGGATTTCACTGAATCGAAAAATACAAAAGCGTCTTTGCGCTATGCGATGGGTCACTCAGGCCTTGCCATTGTTATGACTTCATTGACAACGGCGGCAGGATTATGGTCGTTCTCATTTTCAGATGTGGCCCCAGTGGCTGATTTGGGCACTTTTGCAAGTCTTGGCGTATTGGTTGGCTTGTTGTTTACCTTGGTGCTGGTACCAGCACTGCTGAGTGTGATGAAAATAAAGCACAAACCAGCCAAACAAGATCCGCATGGCAATACTAAAATGGACGCTTTGTTATTAGGCATTAGCAACATTGCTACCGGATATCCAAAAGCCATTGTTGCGGTTAGTGCTTTAATTATTTTGGTGGCAATATTCTTCGCTTCTCAATTGAGATTTTCCCACCTACCGCTTAACTGGTTTCCTGAGGATAGCCCTTCAAGAGTCGCAACTGAGGTGGTTGACGACAAGCTTAGAGGTTCAATTACGCTTGAGGTGATTATTGATACCGGTAAAGAGAACGGACTATACGAGCCAAACGTATTAAACAAGATTGAAAAGTCTAGTGCGTATCTTGATAGCATTCAAACCGATGCTTACTTTGTGGGCAAGACACTTAGCTTGGTAGATGTCATTAAAGAGACTAACAAGGCATTAAATGAGAATAAATCTGAGTTTTATGCCATTCCACAAAATAGAGATTTGATCGCTCAAGAGTTGTTTTTATTTGAGAATAGTGGCAGTGATGACTTACAAGACTTTGTTAGTTCTGATTTTTCTAAGGCGAGATTGACCGTTAAGGTGCCGTATGTTGATGCGTTGGCCTACAATCAATTCATTAACCAAGTACAGACTCAACTAGACAAGGAGTTTGAAGGGATTGCCAAAGTATCATTAACCGGTGTTTCTGTTTTGTTGGCGACCATTATGGAAAAATCTATTTATTCAAGCGCAGTGAGCTATGTGTTGGCATTCGGACTAATATCAATTATGATGGTTGTGTTGATTGGTAATTTAAAGATTGGACTCATTAGTATGATTCCAAACGTACTACCAATTTTATTCTTATCCACTATTATGGTGGTTTTAGACATGCCACTGGATATGTTTACCATGTTGATTGGCGCGATTGCACTGGGTTTGGCGGTGGATGATACCGTGCACTTTATGCATAATTTTAGGCGTTATGAGCTTGAATATAACGATGTCGATAAGGCGGTAAGGCTAACCTTGCTGGGTACCGGTAGAGCGATCGTGGTGACCTCAATTGTACCGTCCTTGGGATTTTTAGTGCTGACGACAGCGACCATGAGCAACATGTTTAATTTTGGCATCTTAACTGCCAGTGCTATTTTTATTGCATTATTGGCTGATTTTTTCTTGGTGCCGGCTATCCTGAAGCTGATGATTCACAACAAAGGAGATTTGTAATGAACAACCGGTTATTAATTGCACTAAGTGTGCTGCTGGGTACATCAAGTGCTTTTGCTGGAGAAAGCGCCAGAAGCATTATGGAAAAGGCTGATGCCAGAGATGATGGCGCTAGTTTGATTTCAACCATGCAAATGACCTTAATTGATAAAAAAGGTAAAAAACGCACGCGCCAATTGCGAACTTTTGCCAAAGATGTGGATGCCAACACTGAGCATAAAACCATCTTTTTCTTATCACCAAGTGATGTGAAGAATACCGCGTTTTTAACTTATGACTATAGTGGTGATGATAAAGACGATGATCAGTGGATGTATTTGCCAGCGCTGAAAAAAACCAAGCGCATTCCAGCAGTGATAAGGATGCCGCCTTTATGGGTAGTGATTTCTCTTATTCGGATATGACCGATAAAGAGCTAGATGACTACACCTTTAAGCTATTGAAAGAAGTCACAATCAAGCGCAAGGGCGGAAACGAGAAGGTGTGGGTGATTGAATCAACCCCTGTAAGTCAGGCAGTTATTGATGAAACCGGTTATATCAAAAGTATCTTGTATGTGCGTAAAGATAATTATGTGTTGACGCGGGCTAAGTTTTATTTGAAAAAAGCCAAACGTATTAAATACATGGATGTGCGTAAATTGGAAGAAATTGACGGCATCTGGGTGGCCATGACTACTACCATGACCACCAAGCAAGGCAAACGAACACTACATAAGACTGTCTTAAGCAATTCCAACGTTGAGATTAATCAAGACATCAGCGATGATATGTTTACCATTCGTACGATCGAAAAAGGCTTGTAAGTGACAAAGTGGTTTTTAGCCAGTATTGCACTGGCAGCATCTATATCGATTAGCGCAGAAGAAGGTTTTGACGATGATGGTTTTGACGACGAAGACATTGAAATAATTGTTGAAAATACTCAGCCCGACAAAGGGGTTTTATATGGGTCAGTTGATTTAGAAACACATTACAACTTTAATAATGACAAGGATTTATCATCCTTCAAAACTTTGATTGATATTCTTGGTGAATACAAGCTTGATAACGGCATAAAATTATCCGGCAACCTTAAAGGCTATCATGATTTTATTTATGAGCTAGAAAACAGAACCGTTCCAGATGGCTATGAAAATGAAATTAACCTAAACGAGCTCAATATTGAAGTCGAAATTTCCCCAAGTTTGGATTTTAAGCTTGGTAGGCAGATCGTCGTATGGGGCAAGTCAGATTCGATACGAATAACGGATATTCTAAACCCATTAGACAACCGAACACCAGGTTTGGTTGATATTAAGAATTTGCGTCTGGGTAGAGTCATGAGTAAATTGGATTATTATTTTGACAATTTGAATTTGTCGGTTATTGCTTTGCATGAAAATCGTTTTACTAAGAATGCAATGCAGTATTCTGACTTTAAACCAACTGAAGCAAATAAGCCTACCAGCAAGCCCGATGATTCTTTGGATAATACTGGTATTGCGCTGAGTTTAACGGGTGCATTTTCTGGCTATGATCTGGGGCTATATTTTGCCGACACTTATGTCGATAAGCCTTATTTAGTAGAAAGCAATACGATATTGAGCCATGATAACAAATCAAAAATGTTGGGTGCGGCCTACAACAAGGTTGCCGGCAGTTATTTGTTAAAGGCTGAAATTGCCCATTTTGATCATATTAAATATAACGGGGTGAGTGACGCCAAGGCTAGAACAGATGCTTTATTAGGCTTTGAGTATAATGGTATTACTGACGGATCAATTGGCTATGAAATCGCAATGAGAAATATCCATAATTATTCCACTGCAATTAATATTAAATCAAACGGCTATAAGCCAGAAAAAGAAGTTCAGCAAGTGGTACGTTTTAACCAATCCTATCTAAATCAAACGCTAGATTTAAGTGCGGTGCTCAGTGTGTTTGGTAGTCATGGGCAAGATGGCGGCTCTGCTAGAATATCTCTCGATTATGCACTAGATGATCAAACATCAGTTAGTGGCGGCATCATTGATTATATTGGCGGTGACAATCTAATTATTAACGCTTACAAAAATAACGATCGAATTTTTGCCAAAATGAGCTATTTGTTTTAACGCCATCGTTGATGGTGGGCGTTATATGATGATATAATGATATACAAGTTAAACCTAATAATTGAATCCCATGAGAAGAATGAAGTTTTTAGCCGCTATATTGGTCATATCCTCAAGCACGGTTAGTGCGTTTTGGAATGGAAATAACACCAGTTGGTCGCCTTTTGGTATGGGCACTGGTTATAACAATCAAGCGCCTTGGGCTAACAACTCTGATTGGAACCCTTTTGGCACTAGCGGTAGCTGGGGGCCTAGAAATGATGCGGCAAATTTAAGTCGTTACGGTGCTCGCCCTGTGTCATTAACGCAGTATAGGCAAAACCCAGTGTTTCGACCGGTTGATACCATGTCTAGTTTTCAAGACAGAGTTAAGCCAAGTAACTGGCTAAAGGAAACAGACTTTGCTTCAACATTACAACAGGCTGGCGGCCAAGATAAAACATTTATTGTTGATGATTTTGCAGCTTTTGGCTTGTCAGATGGCTATGTGCGTGCCAAGGCTGAGACTTTTGGTGTTGGCAGAGTGCTTAGAGATCATGCTTTACAGCAGACAAACGATGCCTTTGGTGATACAAGCACTATTTATGGAAAGCAAGGTTATGCGCTTTCACCAGCTGCATCATCAACACGAAAAATTAATAATTAATTATATCCTTTAAAACATGACTATAAAAAACCAGCCCTTGTGGCTGGTTTTTTATCGTCTATTAATGCCAACCCTCACTTAATTAACAAAAAGATCTTTCCATATTATTCCCTTCCTTCTTCCCTTAATTATTATTTAACTATTACCCACCTTTATATATTACCCACCCTTATAGATTACTCACCCTTATAGATAGACTGCTCTTTACCAAAGCAAACCCATCATCTTCAATATTTCTATTATTTCTAAAATACCCTCCTCAACACCACTGTTTTTAAGCAAAAACCCTACTAATAGACCATTAAGCACCTTAAATTAAGGTCTCTTTAGCTGTTTTTGGCCATTTTTGAGTATTTTTATTGGGTTTTTCGGGTTGTTTTGAATATTTTCAAACTTTTATTATTATACGAATTGTTGTCTTAGTAGGGTGTGTAGAGATACTTGTGGCTTTTTTGCAAATATATATTAGAATATTATTGACTTCTAATATAGTTTGTGTATAATGCACACCTATCAAGACGGCTCAAGTCTGATACTTAAAACATCCCAATAATGAGGGTGTTAAATTTAAAAACAATTAATCTAGGAGATTAACATGAAAAAAATTATCGCTATCGCTACTTTAGTAGCTGCTACATCAGCTTCAGCTGGTTTCTTTGGTAACAACGGTTCTAACGACTTCGGTCCTTTTAACGGTTCTAACAACTGGGGTCCTTTCGATTCAGGTTCTAACATGGGTCCATTTACTGGTGGAAACAACATGGGTCCATTTACTGGTGGAAACAACATGGGTCCATTCAACGGTGGTTCTAACATGGGTCCTTTTAACGGCGCTCAAAACTGGGGTCCTTTCCAGGGTGGTAACAAGTGGTTGAACAACACTGACTTCGGTTTAAACTTTGACACTAAGAACTCTACTGACACTAACGCTTCTGGCGCTGCTGACGGTTCTGCAACTGGTGTTGCTGATGCTAACGCTAAAGGTACTGCTGATGCATACGCTAAAGGCGCTGCTGATGCATACGCTAAAGCTCAAGCTGACGCTTACGCTAAAGGTTTTGCTGATGCACAAGCTACAGGTACTGTAACTGAAGTTGCTAAGTAATTTATTACTTAACCTTGCTAGCATCGTCTAGTGGACTAAGCCTCGCTTAGACCGCTAAACAAGCCAAGCTAAAACCACCCGAGAGGGTGGTTTTTTATTGGGCGATTGTAAATTTAAAATGTAAAATATGATGTAAAAATTACCATCAATTCTACATTGGTAGCTGCTACATCAGCCTCAGTTGACTATTATTAAAATGTGTATGATTGGAACAACGATGCTATTGCAACCGTAGTCAAAACAACGACTGTCGTTGCCAAACCGGTTATTTCTAAGCAGCCGATGCTTGCTTAATAACGGCAACTTTGGATACAACCCATACCATGTTATGGGTCCTCGGGGGATGATGGAATAAATGAGCAATGTTATTGACTGAATAAACAATGCGTTAAATTAAAAGCCACAATGATTTGTGACTTTTAATATTACTATTTATTTGAGGCAATATGGATTCTTTAGTATCGAAATTAATCGCGCTATCATTTGGGGTTGTGTTGTTGCTAGCATTAGTATTACTGACTATTACTATATAAATCGTTTGATTTTTTTCTATAAAAAAAGGCGCTTTCGCGCCTTTTTTATTTGCTTAAGTTTTGTACTAGCCTTTCATTTGGGCCGCTACTTCTTCTGCAAAGTTTTCTTCTTTTCTCTCAATGCCTTCGCCTACTTCAAAACGGATGAAAGACTTAACTTCAGCCCCATTTGATTTTGCAAGTGCACCTACAGTTGTGTCAGGATCTTTAACAAAAGCTTGACCATAAAGCGTTACTTCGTTTACAAACTTTTTCATGCGCCCAACAATCATTTTCTCGATGATGTTGTCTGGCTTGCCAGATTCTCTTGCTTGCTCGACAAAAATAGCTTTCTCTCTTTCTAAAAGATCAGCACTTAGTTCGTCTTCGGTGACACACTCAGGGCGTGTTGCCGCAACATGCATAGCAATGTCTTTAGCTAGCGCTTCATCACCACCCTCTAGGATGGCTAATACTGCGATACGTTCACCGTGCTTGTAAGCACCAATAATGCCATTACCACTAACAGTGACAGTTTGTACGCGTCGAATAGCAATGTTCTCACCAACTTTAGCGATAATGTCTTCTCTAGACTTCTCTAACGAATCACCGTTGTCTAATGTTTGAGTTAAAAACTCGTCAATGTTGACAGGGGTTGTCTTAAGCGCTAACGCAGCTAAGGCATCAACAAAACCAATAAAGGCATCGCCTTTAGTAACAAAGTCAGTCTCAGAGTTAACCTCTAAGATGGTTGCTGTTTTTCCATCATCACTGATGTTAACTTTAACAAGACCTTCTGCAGCGATACGGCCTGATTTTTTAGCAGCTTTAGCAGCACCCGATGTACGCATAAGGTCAATCGCTGCCTCCATATCACCATTGGTTTCTGTTAGAGCTTTCTTGCAGTCCATCATGCCTGCACCGGTTCTTTCTCTTAATTCTTTAACTGAAGCGGCTGTAATTGCTGCCATAAGTGTCTCCTATGTGTATTGCACTCACCGTTGTAGGAAAGCGCTTTAATATGTGCTTGTCTTATGTAAGCTTTTCAATCATTTGAGCTTTAGTATCACTAGCGTTAACTTCAACACCTTGAGTGCTTGCATAATCAGCTAGCTCTGCTTTTTTCATTGCATTAAGTGCTGTTTTGCCAAGCTTTTCTGCTTCAGCAGGCGCTTTTTCAGCAACGGCTTTTTTAGCAGGAGCTTCTTTAGTCTCTTCTTTAGGTGCTACTACAGTTTCAGTCTTTGCTTCTTCTTTCTTAGCGGCAGGCTTTTTAGCAGGTGCTTTCTTAGCAGGTGCGGCTTTAGTCTGTGTGCCGGCAGCAGCCTTCGCTTCTAAAACGGCGTTAGCAATCTCTCTAGCGTAGAAACCAATGGCTCTGATTGAATCGTCATTGCCAGGAATAACGTAGTCAATACCTTCTGGATTATGATTGGTGTCTACAATACCAATAAGCGGTAAGTGAAGCTTTTGCGCTTCTTTAATAGCATTTTTTTCATGACCAATGTCAATAACAAAAACCACATCAGGAATGCCGCCCAAGTCTTTAATACCACCTAAACTGCGTTCTAATTTTTCCATTTCACGCGTCATCATTAGCGCTTCTTTTTTACCAAATTGGGTAAAGTTTTCTTCGGCTAAAAACTCAAGATCTTTTAAGCGCTTAATAGAAGCCTTAATAGTCTTGTAGTTTGTCATCATGCCGCCTAACCAGCGGTGATTTACGTATGGCATGCCACAACGAATCGCCTCTTCCTTGATGATATCAGTAGCAGCTCTCTTGGTGCCAACGAATAAGATCGAACGACCTGCAGCCGCTGTTTTTGATGCAAAATTCAGCACATCATTAAACATGGGCAGGGTTTTTTCTAGGTTGATGATATGCACACCATTGCGAGTGCCATAGATGTAGCGCTCCATTTTTGGGTGCCAAAAACGGCTACGGTGACCAAAGTGTACACCAGCCTCTAACATTTTCTTCATGGACGTTTTTGCCATAATATTTTCTCCGGGGTTAATAAAGAATGCTGATTTCAGTCAACTTCTTTCTTCCACAGCTTCTGCTAGCCAACCCTTTATTTTGCAAAAGGGCACCCTGACTAACATGTCAAGCTGTGTGATACATTAAAACAAGTTGGGCGCCCATTATTGTAACTGGACGCCCAACTCAACTTTTTGATTTTTTATTACTTAGAAAGTAACTAAAATCGTAAAACGCATTATTATACCGCAGCAGTGTTGATACGACAAGCCTATGCGTTAATCATCTTATGCTTTTGCGAGCTCTGCACGCATTGCATCAATAGTGGCCTTGTAATCATCAGTACTGAAGATTGCAGAACCAGCAACAAACGTATCAGCGCCTGCTTCAGCCACTTCGCGAATGTTGTCAATTTTGACACCACCATCAATCTCTAAACGAATGTCTCTACCGCTAGCATCAATCAGCTTGCGCACTTGACGACATTTTTCTAAGGTGTGTGGAATAAATGATTGTCCACCAAAACCAGGGTTAACTGACATGAGTAAGATCATATCTACTTTATCCATGACATTGTCTAGCACGTGTAAAGGTGTGGCTGGGTTAAACACCAAGCCAGCTTTACAACCGCTTTCTTGAATCATGCCGAGAGTTCTGTCGATATGCTCAGAAGCCTCTGGATGAAAAGTAATGTATGAAGCGCCTGCAGCCACAAAATCAGGAATGATTCTGTCAACCGGCTTCACCATTAAATGCACATCAATTGGTGCTGTTACGCCATGATTTCTAAGTGCTTCACACACCAATGGACCAATGGTTAGATTAGGTACGTAGTGGTTGTCCATTACGTCAAAGTGAACGATGTCAGCACCATCACGTAGAACGTTATCAACTTCTTCACCTAGTCTAGCAAAGTCAGCAGCTAAGATAGAAGGTGCGATAAAATTAGATTGTTTCATTTTTCTCTCCTGTTTTTAAATTCAATTATATAAGGGTTGTTACTCAAAGGTTAGTAAGCTAGTGCCCGTCATTTCATCCGGCTGTTCGACATCCATCATTGTCAACAATGTTGGCGCAATGTCAGACAAAGAGCCTGTGCCAGGTTCGGCAATTGTGGCAGCGCGAGTACTAACAAAAAGTAACGGCACCAAGTTGTTGGTGTGTGCCGTATGTACTTCACCCGTTTCTGGATTAACCATTTGTTCTGCATTACCATGATCAGCGGTGATTAACATCTCACCATTAATTTCATGCATGGCTTGGTAGACGATACCCAAGCAAGCATCAACCGCTTCAACGGCTTTAATAGCAGCATCGAGTTTGCCAGAGTGTCCAACCATATCGGTGTTGGCAAAATTACAAATAATGAGATCGTATTTTTGGCTTTCAATGTGCTCTACCAGCTCGTCTGTAAGTTCAAAAGCACTCATTTCTGGTTTAAGGTCGTAAGTGGCCACATCAGGCGATGGAATCAAAACCCGGTCTTCGCCATAAAAAGGGCTTTCAACACCACCGTTAAGGAAAAAAGTGACATGGGCGTATTTTTCAGTCTCTGCAATTCTAAGTTGAGTCATGCCTAAGTTAGACAGGTATTTGCCCAATACGTTGTTTAGCTTGGTTGAAGGATAAGCCGCCGGCAAGTTAAAATCTTTTTTGTATTCAGTCAAACAAACAAATTGAGTTGGCACGAAGGTTCCACGTGAAAACCCTTGGAAATTTTCATCAAAAAATGCTTGGGTGATTTGTCGAGCACGATCTGCACGGTAGTTCATAAAGATAAGTACGTCGCCTTTTTTGATTTTGGTTGGTGCTTTAATCACGGTGGATTGCACAAACTCATCGGTTTCACCGCGTTCATAAGCCATATCAATTGCATCAACGGCAGACTGGGCTAAAAATTTCCCCTTGCCTTTGGCGATAAGTTCATAGGCGCAGCGTACACGAGCCCAGCGGTTGTCACGGTCCATTGAAAAGTAACGACCAATGACGCTGGCAATTTCACCAATACCAATTTCACTAATTTTGTCTTCTAATGTTTGTATGTATTTTTTTGCGCTTTTTTGCGCACAGTCTCGACCATCAACAAAAATGTGTAAGTACACTTCTTTGCACTCATGTTTTTTGGTCATTTCCAACATAGCATGGATTTGTTCTTCATGTGAATGAACACCACCATCTGACAATAAGCCCATAATATGAACGGCTTTGTTGTTGTCATTGGCGTATTCTAGTGAATTTTTTAAAATGGGGTTTCTAAGGAAGTCGCCATTTTTAATTTCATTGTGAATGCGGGTAAAGTCTTGTTTAACAACACGACCTGCACCTAAATTCAAATGACCAACTTCTGAATTGCCCATTTGTTCACCAGGCAGACCCACTTCTTTGCCGCTGGTGCTGATTAAAGAATGAGGAAAGTCTTCGTTAAATTGATCCCATACCGGGGTTTTGGCCTGGGCGATTGCGTTGTTTTCAACAACATCAGAGTGCCCCCAGCCGTCAAGAATAATGAGTAATTTGGTTTGTTTTTTAGCGATCATTGACTAGGTTTGTTGAGGGTTAAACATTAAATAAGAAGTGTACCACATCGCCGTCTTGGACAATGTATTCCTTGCCTTCTGAACGTAGTTTACCTACTTCTTTGGCGCCTTTTTCACCACCATACTGAATAAAATCATCAAAGGCAATCGTTTCAGCACGAATAAAGCCCTTTTCAAAATCACCATGAATTTTACCTGCCGCTTGTGGCGCACTATCACCAGCATTAATGGTCCAAGCACGAACTTCTTGGACGCCAGCAGTAAAGTAGGTTTGTAGACCCAGTAGGGCATATCCAGATTTAATCAGACGATCTAAACCAGATTCGCTTTGACCCATCTCTGACAAAAACTCTTGCTTTTCTTCAAGCTCAAGTTCAGAGATTTCAGCCTCAATATCAGCGCAAATTGCCACCACTTGTGCGCCTTCTGCTTTGGAAAAATTAGCCACAACATCGAGATGAGGGTTGTCATTAAACCCTTCTTCGCTGACGTTGGCAACGTAGAGCACAGGCTTAATGGTTAACAGCTGGAAGCCTTTGAGTAGTTTGAGCTCCTCCTCATCGTAAGATAGCGTTCTTGCGCTATCACCCGCTTCAAGAGTTGGTAATATTTTTTCTAATAAATCTCTAAGAGGTAGTCCGTCTTTCTGGCCAGACTTGGTATTTTTAACGGCTTTTTGATAAAGTTTTTCAACCGCGGCTAGATCAGCCAACACAAGCTCAGTGTTAATGATTTCAATATCATCGAGCGGCGATATTTTGCCGGCAACATGGATAATGTCTTCGTCTTCAAAACAACGAACCACATGAACAATAGCATCGGTTTCGCGAATATTAGTCAAAAACTGGTTGCCCAATCCTTCCCCTTTCGATGCGCCTTCTACCAAGCCGGCAATGTCGACAAACTCCATGGTAGTGGGCAGGATCTTTTCAGGATTGACGATATCAGCCAGTTGTTGTAGGCGTTTATCATTGATGGGCACGATACCGACATTCGGCTCAATGGTACAGAAAGGATAATTTTCTGATGCAATTCCTGCTTGTGTTAATGCATTAAATAGAGTTGATTTCCCGACGTTGGGCAAGCCAACAATACCACATTTAAATCCCATTTTTTATCCTTGTGTATGCAATGTTTTCATGGCGGGCTCAATATCGCCTTTAACCACTTGCTCAATAATATTTAACGAATTAACCAGGGCTGTTTGTATTGGCTCAACCTCTGATTTATTAGGCGTATGCAAAACAAAATCAGCCACTTTTGACCTATCACCCGGGTGACCAATGCCAATTCTTAATCGGTAAAAATCATTACTGTTAAGTGCTTTAATAGTATCTCTAAGGCCGTTATGACCCCCGTGCCCTCCGCTAAATTTGATTCGAGCGACACCTGGGTTGAGATCTAACTCATCATGTGCAATCAGAATTTCATCAGCGTTAATTTGGTAGAATTTGGCAATACTTTGAATTGATTGACCCGAGCGGTTCATATAAGTATTTGGTTTTAGTAGGCGCAGGTTTGACCCCGCAATATTAACTTGCGCTACCTCACCAAAAAACTCGGTTTCTTTTTTGAAAGGACCTGAGTATAAATGCGCAAGCGCATCACAAAACCAAAAACCAACATTGTGGCGATGAGGCTGATAGTCTTTGCCTGGGTTACCTAGGCCAACAATCAGTTTAATCGCCATAATGTTTTAGCTCAAATTAAGAATCTGAATCGTTTTTCTCAGCATCTCCGCCTTCAGCAGACTCATCGCCTTCATCGCCTTCAGCTTCAACAATTTCTTCTTCGACTTCTTCAGCCATTAGTTTCGCTTCTTGAACAGCAACAACGCTTTGGTCGTGCGCTTCGATATCACCATGTGTGAGCGCAGTAAGGGTTACACCTTCTGGCATATTAAGGCCAGTTAAGCTAATGTGATCACCGATAGCAAGATTACTAATGTCGACTTCAATGCCATTCGGCATATCTGCTGGCAGACAAGAAACTTCAACAGCATTAATAAACTGGTTAAGAATAGCGCCTAGACGAATTTCTTCGTTGTCATCAGAGCCAGTAAAGTTCAGTGGAATACTGGTAACAATAGCTTGCTTCATGTTAATACGTAATAAATCAACATGAGTAACGGTGTTTTTAGCAGGGTGGCGCTGTAAGTCTTTAATAATAACAGGCTCTACTTTTTTATCAATCGACAAATCTAAAACTGACGTGAATGCATCGTCGTTTTCTAATAGATGTGTGATCTCGTGTATGTTTAGTGAAATTGCACTAGGTTCTTTGCCTGCACCGTAAACGATAGCAGGTAATTTCTCTTCACGACGCAGGCGGCGGCTCGCACCTTTGCCCTGGTCATCTCTTGTTGTTGCATTAATGATCATGCCCATTTTGACTCTCCAAAAAATAAAAAAACACCACCAATTGGGTGTTATATAAACTAAAAATAAAACTAACTATATAAACAATATGCTTTGCGACCAAACATATCGAGGTGATAATTTTACCCGAAAACAGAGCTAAAGAAAACGTTATCTAGACTTGATCCAGAACACCAAGCCAACTGCTGCACTGACACCACTAGCCAACCATAAAGCATTGGTAGCTAAAACACCTGAAAGGATGACCAGTGCCCCTGCAAAAATAGCCGATGTTTGTTTGTTGGCGTTGTCTTTTAGTTGTTTAACAATTGAATCTGTTTGTTGGGTGTATAGGCCAGACAGGTCTTTCATTTTGTCGAGTTTCTTTAGAGCACTAATGGCTAGTGCCGGCAATTCTGGAATGTCTTTTAACAGTTGTGGCGCTTGTTCTTTGAGTTTTTCAAATGTGTTTTTCATGCTGTATTTCTCTTTGACTAAGTCTTCTAAAAAAGGTTTTGCTGTTGCCCATAAATCAAGTTGTGGGTAAAGTTGTCTACCCAACCCTTCAATGTTCAATAAGGTTTTGTCTAATAATAACAGTTGTGGCTGAACAGTGATATCAAAATTTTTCGCCTCAGCCATCAAGTCCATCAGTACTTGTCCAAAGGAAATCTCACCTAAAGACTTTTCAAACATAGGTTCGCAGATTCTACCGATGGCTTTTTCAAAGGCGGCCACATCGGTACTAGCACTTGCCCAGCCTGATTCAATGTAAGCACGAGCCACACCGTGATAAGA
>OFDI01000087.1_pt1 | contig 14098 bp, 23 predicted proteins | sample 1520301 | NCBI WGS metagenome assembly OFDI01 (sample SAMEA3696446, study PRJEB22514) | metagenome | biome: water; feature: marine; material: hydrothermal vent | place: Pacific Ocean | collected 2014-08-12 | depth 1521 m
ATAGTCATTGATGAACCAATATAAAATATAGTTATTATTTATTAATTATTATTTTGATTATTAGATATACATTGAAAAATTATTTTTATTTTTTCCTATATTATTATCTTCTTCTTGCTATTTTTCTTGCTATTGCCACTTCCCCAATTTTAATTAGTCCTGCAAAGAATTTTTCCAGCCCTCCGCATGCCCATATTGCTTGACCAAAGGTAGTATTTTTTAATCTTTTTTCATATTCTTTGGCAGTGATTTCTTCGTTTGTGGTTTGTTTTGTAATTACTGTTGATGCGTCCATAAGCTCCTCCCAAGTTATGCCTTTTAACTCTTTTTGGAGTGTGTTAAACAAACTATCAAGTGGTATGTCATATAATTTTGCAAGAGTTTTTGTTATATCGCAGTTTCTAACCATTCCTATAACATTTCTCTCATTATTTAGCACAGGGATACTAATTACTTTATATTTTACAATTTTTACAACGGCATCTCGTGCAGGGTCATTTTCATGCAAAGTTATTATTTTATCTACTGGGTGCATGATATCCTTTATCAAAACATTTTTATCATCAAGTATTGCCAAATCAAGAGACATAATCCATCCAATTAACCTATCTTCATCGTCAAGAACTGCTGTGCTGAATCTTTTTCTTTTATACATTAATTCAATAGTTTTTTTTGCGGTGAAGTCAGGATAAATTTTTAAAATATTTGTATCCATTAAATTTTTTACTTTCATATTTTCCCCCAAAAAATATTTTTATTATCTTTATTATTTTTTATATTATTTTTTATTATTTTTAATTTCAATCGCATGAACTGGACAGGCACCTTCACATTTCCCACAATACATACAATTTGATTTATCTATTTCTACTCCTTCGGTTATCTCTTTAATTATGTTAATTGGACATTCTTCTACACATACAAGACATTTAACACATACATCATTATCTACGCTAATTGATTTATTAAATGGGAGCTCCCCTAAATCATTATTAACAGTTATAATTTTTTTAGGACATACATTGGCACAGGCATTACAGCCCACACATTTATTTAAATCAATATCAAAACTTTTTCGTCTTTCTACCGTTATGGCATTTGTGGGGCAGAATTTATCGCATAAGCCACAAAATATGCACTTTTCAATATCAATATCATATTTAATTAATTTTATGGTTCTATGTTCTATTTCTTGCTCTTTAATAGTATAAACTACATTATCGCTTTCAATTTTGGCATTGGCATCTAATACTTTTATTGTATCAACTGGACAAGTCATAGCACATATTTCACATTTAATACATTTGTCAGGAATAATCTCCGCAGGTTTTCTTACGGTTGGTTTTGTAATGGCATCAACGGGACATTCAATATAACATAGATTACATCTTATACAGTCATCAGGCACTATGTATATATATTTTTCAGTAATATCTGAATTTTTTAAAATCCCTTCAAATGATTTATTTTCACCGCCTACTTTTTCAGATACGGTGCTTATAATATCATCCAGTGGTTTTTTTACAGTAATCATAATCCCACCTAAACAATAAATTAAATAAATTAATAATTCTAATAATTTCTCTTAATAATATATATAAACATTAAAATTAAATAATTTTGTTATAATATGAATTTAATGGCTTTCGAAGGGCATAATTTTCCACAATGTCCGCATAATTTACATTTTTCCATATCAAATTTTACCTTCTGCCCTGCTTTACTAATGGCACAAAATGGACAGTTTTTTAAACAAACCATACAAGCAAGACATTTCTTTTGATTGTATATTAATTCCTTATTTTCCGTAGATTCTTCTAATATGATAGTATTGTCCTTGAATTTACCTGCTATCCGAGTAATATTTATGGCACCAACTGGACATGCTTTTTTGCACATTCCGCAATATATACATTTATCGCTTATATGTGGGGCATTTAACACGCCTATAACCATGGCATCAACGGGACATACTTCTGTGCAAATATTACAGCAAATACATACCGAATCATCTATTTTAATTGTCCTTTTTGGCAAGGGTGTTTCCAGTTGCATACCCACTTCCAAATTATTAAAGCGTTTTTTTATCACTTTATTTAGGTTTAGAGTATTGGTCGGCATAAAAATCATTTTTATATTTATTAAGTTATATTTATTAAACTACATACTTAAAATATTAAATATTAAATATTATGTATAAATCCTTATGAAGTAGATTTATTAATGGTCTTTTCCATTGTCTTTTTAATTTCTGATTTAGATGCCATGTATTTCTTTGAAAACTCATCTAAATCTCGCCTTATAACATTTCTAAATTCATCTTTTACTTTTCTTATTTCGTATGTATTTTCAACAACTTTTGTATCTATTAAATCTATGGCATTAACAGGACACTCACTCTCACAAAGTCCGCACCTTACACATAATTTGGGATTAATATATGGCATACGGGTTTCAGATGATATGTTTATTGTATTATCTACGCCACATACCTTATAACAAATCCTACAACCAATACATGCATCTTCATTGACGATATAGCATTTATCTGTTATTTTAGCAATTCTTTCGGCGGTTCCAATTCTCATTGCAGTTGTAGGGCATACTTCTAAACAAATATTATCCCAATTGTCAGTATTCACCGTGTAATTGTCCAAATCTACTCCATCGGGACATACATCTACACAATTATAGCATTTGATACATAGACTTTTTACTATTCTCGGCATGTCCTCGTTATTCATAGTAGTAATATCTGCGTCTATATCTCCATTGCTATTATCGGTGTTATTAGTATTATTATTGGTTTCAGCATCTTCATTAGAATCGTTTAATTTAATCAATCTGTCATATTTTAAATATTGGGTTTTGTCGAATTTTTCTTTCAATAGTTTTTCATCATAAGTCTTTATGGCATATTGGACAGGGCATACTTTGATACATTCCATACATTCAATACAGTCGTTATCGATAATATAATGGGATTTTTCATTATAATCTATGGCATTAACGGGACATGCCTTTTTACATAATCCGCAATTAACACACAATTCTTCATCAATTATTAAATTTGTATATTTAGGAATACTAAAAGCTCTACCATCTGTATCTTCTCTAACTGTTCCAATATCCAAAACTCCTGTTGGACATGATTCCACACATAACGCACATGTAATACATGAATTATCATCAATTACAGGGAGCTCCTTGTTATGTTCATCATTTTTAACCATTTCAATAGCAAAACATGGACATGCACCAGCACATGCTCCACAACTTATACATTTCTCAGGGAGCTCCACTATTACAGGTATTTTTCTATATCTTTTCTGTGGAATTGTGCTTTCTATGTCTGTTTTAGCACAAGTAAAGTTAGATACCCATTTTTTTCTTACAAACTCGTAAAGATACCACAATGAGGAGGACATAATATCTCAACTCTTTTTTAGTTTTAATTAAAGCATATTAAATGAATAATTATTAATTTTTCCAGTTTTTTTATCTTTCAATACAATTGTTCGTTCTGTGCATGATATACAGGGGTCTATTGAGGTATAGGTTGTTACCGCATCGGAGATAGTAGGGCATGTTTTAAACATTATTTTCATAGCTTCAAGATTCATCACAGTAGGTGTTCTTATCATTATTCTTTTAATTAATCCATTATTTGTAGTAGCTATTTTATAACATACCTCACCCCTTGGTGCCTCATGTCTCCATTCTCCTTCGCCTCCTTTAATCTCTGGTTTTACTCTGACTTTTCCAGAACACTCATTATATAACTCAATAGCTTTATCTATTAAATCAATACTTGTTAATACTTCATGATGTCTAACCATCATACGAGCATGATTATCCCCTTCTTCAAACCAAACTGGCTTAAATTTAAGTTCTTTATATACTGGATGTCTTAATCTCCAATCACATTCTGGAAGTGCCGAAGCTCTTGCAACGGGACCAACTGCACGAGTTTTCATAATGTCGGCATATTTTAAAACTCCAATTCCTTTGCCTCTTAATCCAATTAATGGACCAGTTTCAAATGCTGATACGAGGTTTTTAAGGTCTTCTTTTAAGTCATTTAATTTTTTATGAATTTTATCAATCATTTCTTTATTTATATCCGCTCTAACACCACCTACTAAATTATAGCCCATATTTACTCTATTCCCTGTTATCATCTCCAATAAATCCATAACATGTTCCCTTGCACTTAATCCCCACATAGCAAGAGTTTCATGTTCAATAGAAATATTATAGACTGCGGAAGCGATTAAATGACTGTGTATCCGTTCTAATTCGCAAGTGATTAATCTTAAATATTTTGCTTTATCGGGGACTTCTATTTTTGAATAATTTTCTATGCACTCTGCAAAGGTGTATGTATGAACATATGAACAAATACCACATACTCTTTCAGCAAGGTGAATACCTTTTAGGTGATGTTTTCCTTCCATTATCCTTTCAATTCCCCTATGAACATACCCCATTTCAAGTTCAGAACCGATTACTTTTTCTCCTTCGACTATTAATTTTAATCTTATCGGTTCTTTTAGAACAGGGTGTATCGGTCCTACTGGCACTACATTCATATTATCACAGTTTTTTAATTTTTCTTATCAATACCAATTTATAATTCTTACTCTATATTGCTACTTTCTCAAAATCTCTTCGAGATTTTTACATTTTAGCCTTTTTAAGAGCTATTCCTTTTGCTGCAAGGGCATCTGGTGCTACTTTTAGCACCGCTTCAATAATTTCAGAAGGTCTTGGCGGACAGCCTACAATTTTGGCATCAACAGGGATAAATTTATCAACAGGAGCATATACATGCCCTTCTTTAAATATTCCCCCACTTAATGCACAAGCACCAACTGCCACCACAATTTTTGGTTCTGGTGTCTTTTCATATATCTCTACAAGTTTATCTTTCCACGGGAGAGTAACGGGTCCAGTAATTACCAATATATCAGCCTCCCGTGGATTGTTATGGACATAAACACCATATTGTTCTATATCATACCGAGGTGCAAGTGTGGATACAAGTTCTATATCGCAACCATTACAACCGCCAGTATTTACTATACAGAGGTTTATTGACCGTTTTCTAAAAAACTCTTTTATCATAATTACACCGCACATTATTTCAACAGTTCCACAACTATCTTTCTACCGTTTTCCAGTGCTACTTTATATGGTATTTTTTTCATAAGGGTATCTTCAACAACTTTTTTTCGTATTAGGTCGGCATCTTTTTTTGAGATTAAACCAAAGAAATCACAAACCCAGCAAAGCCCCAAATCAATATCTACTTTTCGCCCTAAACATCCCATTCGTGCCTGTTCCCCATAAGCGTGGGTTTCATACAATCCAACCCCATCATATTTATTTATAAATATATCTATGACTTCTTCAAGAGGCAATTTTAGAGCATTTGCAATGGGAATTATCACATCTTCCATAATATATCTATTATCTTTAATAGAATTATATTTTTGCTCTAAATGTTCTTTGTATTTATCTTTCTCCATAGTTTTTAAATCACAGTCCATAATATCACTTTTTATAATAAGAATGATTTTAATGGAGCTCCGAGAATTAATATTATAAGCCCAATATACAATTCAATGTTGCCGTACCCTGGTCTCATACCAAAAGGTATCCCAAGGAGTGGAGCTCCGATTATGAAATTTAAATAATATGGAAGATTTAGCAATAATACAATTGCTCCACTCACAGAGCAAATTAAAGCCAACATATCAATTTTTTTTATTGCATAAGGAAGGTTATATTTGTTGTAGCTATAATTTAATCCAACAAATCCCCCAACTACAAGCCCTATCGCACCAAATAATAAATGAATTGGCACTTCATTCATAGAACCACCTATATTTATCTGCTACTTTTTTTATTATAATTGTATTCCTGTTGTAAATATGGTATATCCAACATACAAAAGTCCAATAAATACTCCAAACATAAATAATAATTCCAATTGTTCAATTATATGGGATATTTTTTTATTTCCTACCAATAATATTGTTGTTAATATTAATCCTATTAGAAATAACGCCACAACAGGCAAAATACTCATTTGAATTGCGTTTATTGCTATAAGAACCCCAATAATAGTAATTGAAGAAATTAATAATAAATAAATATAGTTTTTCATTGGTATCACCATTAGTGAGTTGCCCTATAAAGCAAGTCGATTATTGTTAGTGATGCAATTAATATTTGAATCATTACTGAATGATTTGGAGTTAATAATGGAGTGGTGGCACAAATTATAGATATTATAAATGTTAATATTGCCATTCCTATTAGTGTTAAAATTGGGCTCATAATTATGACGGGACCTATAAATAGTGCTATAAATAACCACAATAATACAAACCAAGCAATAGCATCAGATATTAATATAATAGATTCAAGTGTTCCAAAATGTTCCGTAATATATCCGCTAACCGTTGCTTTATCTTTTACTATACTAAACGGACTGGTCGGGGCTTTTGATATCAATAATACGAAAAATGCAAATGCTGCAAGTGGTAATTTAAATAATAATGGTCCATTTATTGCCTGATAATTTAATATATCTCCAACCAATAGGGAATTTGTTAATATAAATATAATACCCACCACCGCAAACAATGGAACCTCTGCTGCGGCAGAAAATACACTTCTAACTCCACCAATTTTTCCATATGGCGAACCACTACTAAGCCCACATCCATGCTCAACTATTTTTTGAAGGACATACAATCCAACGATAATTAATAATGAATAGTTAAATACCACAGCCACAAACAACGCACTTAGCCATACCATTAAGTCCATTAATGCCATAAATAAATAAAGTGGATTAGCAGAAGTAATGGGGAAAGTTATTTCTTTTATATAAAATTTAAAAACATTAATTATATACTGCAATATTGGAGGACCTGGTCTTCCATGAACTCTTGCCAATATTTTTCTGTGGAATCCTAACAATAATCCACCAATTAAAAAGGCATACAGCCCATAACTCAAAGCACTTACAATTTGCATAATTGTTGTAGTCATTGCACTCAATATTACCACCCTCTAAATGGCAATTGTCCAATCTTTTTTCTTCGTGTTGGGGGATTTAATCCTATTCCAATTCCAAATATTATAAATGGAACAAATAGGGCAGTTCCCATGTATGTAATAAATGCACTATTTGAATACAATATTATAAGGGCAAGCCCGATAATTCCTATAATTATGGACATTATTCCGCTTTTTTTCTCTGGTGTCATATCTAATCACCAATTATATATTAAGTAATATTTCCGCTGTTCTAACTATTACAAGCAACGAGGATAAATGTATCATTAAAATATATGGAGCTCCCGGTGCCCTAAACATTTCAGCCTTAGCAGCGTAAAATGGAGCAATACCAGTTTCTCCAACCATACCCACTGCATAAAGAATTTTTTGATAAAATATGTCATAGGAGTGGCGAGATAATTCAAATATCGATAGCGTACCAGTTTTTGCAAGAATAATGGAGGCAGCCCCAAATAATGGGAGTGTGGATATCATTGCAATTATTCCGTAATGGAAAGCCGCCGTTAATACCCACTCTTTTTTCACCGCTGATACAATACCAATATTTGCCATACCAATTACAGCAAGGAATAATGCAAAATTAAACACATCACCAGTTAGCATGGCAAATGCCGTAGTTATTCCGCAAATAACTGCCATTAATCGCCTTGCCTTCATTTCTTTTAAAGATACTGTGTTAAATTTATCTCCGAATTCTCCAATTTGAGATTCTATTTGTTTTTCAGGTTTTGTAAGTGCTACAATTATTGTAAAAAATAATGCAACAACAAATGCAATCATTGAAAAATCCGTCATATAAAATACAATATCCCCAAAAGGAATATGTCCATATAACGACCCAGCAATTGATTCTAACATATAATCACCAATTTAATATATACCGTCCATATGCCGCTATGTTGTATTATTTATCTATCCAATAAATCTCCAATTAGTCCCAATTTTGAGCCAACTTTAAGTGCTAATGCACAACCTGCAATCAATAGGAAATATAAATATCGTTGTGGGAACAAATACAATCCAATAAATCCAAATATCCATATCGCCCACATAATTCCAGAAAATCCAGAGACGCCCTCCCAATATACTTTTAATTTATGGAATGGCACTTCTTTTTCAAGAACTCTTTGAGACAATAGATAGAATAACAATCCACATGCAATAACTGCCCCGCCTGTAAATCCTGTCAATATTGCACCATAGATTACCAATATAATTGCCATAAATTTAGGTGCAGTATGTAGGACTTCCATTTTATTGATGGATACTTTTGTGTGGGGCTCTCCCTTAGCCAAAAATTCTTCAAGAAGTCTGGGTTGTTTTATATTATTTATGTTGATTGAATTATATCTTTGATTAATACCAATAATCTCTTTATTTTTTTGTCTGTGCTCATTTCTATTAACTAAAACTTCGGAAACTGCTAATAGTTCTGCCATTCCAATAACAAGACCTGGGAGTATAAGAGCCTCTGCAAGGTCAGTCCCTACTGCGGCTATAATTACAACCATGGCACATTCTACGATATTGGTGTAAATTACCATTTCTAAATCAGAATTATTATTTTTCCCACTATTGGAAATGGCAAATAAAGATAATATTCCAACAATAAAACCTGTAAATACGGTGCTGTTATATAATACTGTAATATCCATTATTCCACCTCATTTCTACCGAGGTAGATATAACTAAATATCATGAATGAAATCAATAATGTTAAAGATTCTAATATTGTATCAAATCCCCTAGTATAGTATAATATCTCATCAATAATTCCCCCCGGAGTTGCTACAATGGTAGTTCCAAAATAAGGGGTTTTTTCTGCTATCCATATCGACAGTGGAGATAAATATGCCGTTATTTTTCCAATTGTTGGTTCAAACTGCGGATATTGGGATTTGATATTTGCAGGTTGTTCTAATGGTATCCCTCCCCTATCATATGGTGCAAGAGAGGACATGAATATTTGCTCCTGAGGAAGGGCTTTTGGATATAGCTGGTCATCATTTAATTGAGTTGGAGCAAAAAATTCAATAAACATGACAATACACAAAAATCCCGCAAACATTCGAGGGACTACTGAGGGTTTAGATATATAATTTAATAATTTACCAAGATTTAGGTTCATAATTATCTCCCTATTTCCTCATTTTTAATTATTGCTCTAACAAATACTATTATAAGTATTGTATTTACTGTAAGAAATGTCATCAGTGCCAATGTATGATTATAAGACAATAATATCAATGCCACTCCCATAGCAGGAACTTCCATATTTAAAAGTTTTTTAAATGGGTCGGTAGCCATAGGTCCAAATATTGCACCTAATGTGCCCCCAATTAGCATAATATAACCACAATACATCGTTAGGGTGATTAAATCGGGTATCATAACACTCACCTTTTATTTAGAAAGTATAGGGAGCTCCGAGCTGTATCGTTTCTTAGTTTTTATAATATATGTATATTTTATTGCTCCAAGTAGTAATACTATGGTAGATATAGGTTCCAACATAGCAGAAATCATTGCCACATCTAAATAATGGAATGAAGCTACAAGACCTATAAGTCCTGCCTCTAAAAAGGCAAACATAATTATTTTATTAATCATATCGGTATGGAGAATTACACCAATTCCGCCAAAAACACAGCAGAATAATGCCACAAGTGGTAGAATTTCCATAAAATCACCGTTTATATTTTTAATTTATTTATCATGTTTTATTTTTATTATTTTTTTATTGTCTTTCTTATATCTTTTTTATTTAATTTTTTATTTTTTATTTTTTATTTTATTTTCTTAATCTCTCCAATACTATGGGCAATAGCATTAGAAGATATCGTAGAAAATATAAAATAAGCCATAGCTACAATTGCACCCATTGGACTTTTTATATATAGACCTATTAAAGCAGCAATACAAAAATTTAAATTACAAATATACAATAGTTTCAAAGCCCTACTTCGAGTAATGAACACTTTAACAGCTATAACAATAGCAATAATCTCAATTATTACAGGAGCAATATCCATTATATCACCCTCATCTTTTTAGCTATTGAACCCAACAATTTCGATGCCATTACTGGGTAAGCTCCTTGAATTGTAAATATTGCAAGCACCATTCCAGCTATGAAATATCGGGGTGCAATAATACCAATAGCATCACTAAATATCCATATTAAAATTGTAGCGGTTATGGTTCCAATTGTTCCAGCATATCCCGGGTCATTGCATAATCTATTACCAATATACACAAATAGTGCGGCAATAAGTCCTCCTTCAAAACCTATTGCATAATAAAATATACCTGCCATCAAGGTTCCAGCCGATGCATCGGGAGAACATACAATATTTCCCATAAAATAACCGCCATTAATATTTCCTCCACTTTTTGCCAACTTATTGCCTATTACATCAGCACCTGCAACACCCGGTTTTTTTGGTAGTCCAAATATTGTATCCACCATCACAAAATTCAACCAGCAAATAATTCCTGCTATAAATACATAGACAAGTTTAGTTATTATTTCAATTACTTCCATAATCTACACCAGAAAATATATTCATCGAATATTTTGAGAATAATGCTGAAATAAATCCAATAATTATGCCCATTATAAGATTTGAACTAAACAAAAATTCAACCAATGCACATAGCCCCAATGCAATAAATACAGGTGGAAAAATGGCATTCGCTTCAAATGAATCAATATCTATTTTCAATGGTAATCTTAACAATAAACCAATAATTATTGATACTACAATAGCTACGCCATAATATATTAAATCGTTAAACATGGGAGCTCCCATAATATCGCCCACAATATCACCATTACCAACAATGAATTATAATACTATCCTTTTTAATTGAATAAATAGGAGGAATTTCCTCTTTTGGAAATATCTGTATAATTATTTTTTTACCGATACTATTTGATATTTTTGTTTCCAGTCGTCTTATCTCTGAACAATCCAATGATATATCTGCTTGTTTGCTATCAGAATATTGTCCTTTTCCTTTAATTTTCCCTCTTTGAAACTCAATACTCAATATATCTATTACCTTTAAGTTTTTTTTTACATATTCTGTAAAGTAATGTTTATCGATAATAACAACAGGATACCCATCAATTAACTTGCAGAATCTATTATTTTTATTAGTTATGCTATCGCCGAGCAATTCTATAATAAAATTAATTATTGTAGATTCAAATTTTGTCAATGAAAGCACATCCAACAAATATAGTATTGGGTCTTCATTTTCCCAAATATTACTACATTTTAATAATCCCAATGTTATCGCCGCGGCATTAGATTTTGTGGCTTCTCTCTTTCCTTTTTCAAGCATACTTAAATGCGATTGACTTACTCCACTTTCTTCCGCAAGTTTTGACTGGGTTATTTTTAATTTTGTTCGGAATATTTTTATATATTCTGGATTTAATAAAATGGCATGTTCAATAACATCGAGTTTTTCATACATATTACCACAATAGGAATATATCTTCCGTCATATATAATGATTAATAATTAAGTATCACATAGGAATAATATTATTCATAGTGGATATAATATATATAGTTTTGCACAGTTGGAAAAGTAATTGACATATAAATATGTATAATATGATTATATATTATGTATATTAATATTATTTCATTATCTATTTGTATTTTTAATATATATTTATCAGGTGAAAATATGGAATTAGGAGAAAGTGAAACAGTGAAATCAGTGAATACAATTGATTGTCCAATATGTGGTTCAAAGGATTCATTAAAGATAATAGTTAATGAATTGGATATTCCATATATAGGAAAAGTTCTTGAAACTACAATGGTATGTAGTAAGTGCAATTACAAAAATAGCGATATAATGCCAACAGATGTTAAAGAACCAAAAAGATATATTTTAAAAATACAAAGTGAAGAAGATTTAAATAAAAGAGTAGTAAGGAGCTCCACAGGATTTATAAGAATACCTGAATTGGGGTTTGAAGTTAAACCAGGTGTAGCTTCTCAGGGATATGTATCCAATGTAGAGGGGGTATTAAATAGATTAGAAGAATCTCTAATGATGTTATCAAGAGGGGCTGAAACAGAGGAAAAAAAACAAAAGGCAAAAGAAGTAGCCAAAAAATTAGATGCAATAAAACAGGGAAAGGAAACTGCAACCTTGATAATTGAAGACCCTACTGGGCATAGTTTAATAATCGGAGATGGAGTAATTGACGAAAAACTAACAGAGGAAGAAGTTAAAACATTGAATAAAGGGGAATTTATTGAGTTAAAAAAATAAAATATAAAATACTATATTTTTTTTATATTTTTTCTTTGACCATTTTTATTAATTATATGCGGACAATTCTCAAAATTTGCGAAGCAAATTTTTACGCCTTTTTCAAAATCTCAAATTTGTTTTGGGCATCGTTGGATAAAAAACGAAGGTTTTAACATATAAGGTATTTGTCGATTCACCGTATTTTTTACCATTGTATCTACAAATAGTTTAAATACTATGTTATATAGATGTATTATCTCAATTATTTTATATGGGGTATATTTTACCATATATGCTTTTTATTGGTGATACTGTGCATCTCTTAACTCTTGAAAATTTAAAAAGAAACGACATTGAAAATATATTAAATGATGCAGCGTATTTTAAAAAAAATAGAAAATCTGAAGATATTTTAAAGGATAAAAATGTGGCTTTAATATTTGAAAGTCCATCGACAAGAACGAGAATAAGCTTTGATATTGCTGTAAATGAATTGGGAGGACATTCTCTAACATTAAACACAGGAGAAACTCATGTGGGCAAGAAAGAAAGTACAAAAGATACCGCAAAAGTATTAAGTAGATTCATAGATGTAATTGTTGCACGAGTTAAAGAACATAAAACACTTGAAGAATTTACCAAATATGGAAATGTTCCAGTTATAAATGCTTTAAGTGATTTATCCCACCCATGCCAAATATTGGCAGACCTTTTAACAATCAAAGAACATAAAAATAAACTAACCGGTCTTAAATTTGCATACTTCGGAGATGGAAATAATGTTTGCAATTCTCTTATTTTAGGGTGTGCTATTATGGGCATGGATATATTTGTTGCTACTCCCGAAGGTTATGAACCAAATGAAAAATTTGTTAAAATGGCACAAGAAATAATAAATAAACAGGGCGGGGAAGGTAGTATAACTATAACAAATGATGCAATAATATGTGCGAAAGATGCCGATGTGCTTTATACTGATGTATGGGTAAGTATGAGCGATAAAAATAAAAATATCGATGAAGTTTTAAAAATATTCCCGCCTTACCAAATAAATAAAAAACTTTTAAGTTATGCTAAAAAAGATGCCATTGTAATGCACTGCCTACCTGCAAATAGAGGTATGGAAATAACTGATGAAGTAATCGATGGAGAACAATCTGTTGTATATGATGAAGCTGAAAATAGACTTCATGCCCAAAAAGCAGTATTTAAATATATTTTTAGCGAATAATGTTATTATTTCTCATTTTATTTATTTTATTTTTAAAGTAGTGGTTTATTTTTAAATTAATAGTAAAATAGAAAAATAGTAGTAATATAATATATAATATACAATTTAATTAAATATAAAAATCGCCTTTAACGACGGGTAATTCATCATTTGGAGTAATTAATATCGGTCTTTCCAAATCTTTCATTCGTTCCATTATTAATTCTTTCCCATTTTGAGAAAGTGCAAATATCGGAATGGATTTTCCAACTTGAACCTTTACATGACCTTTTACTGCCTTCATCACACCTTTTGAAGCACAGCATGTGGTTAAATCAAAATATTTGACAAATTTTTCAAATTCTAATTTACTATATCCTGTTGTATGGATACCAAATGTTATTATTGAAGATTCGATATTGCTGACCTACTCCCACGACTGAAGTCGTGGGGTTCTTTTAGCAGGGTTTAACCCTACAAGGGTGGCCAAGCCCACTACCCCTACCCATTA
>OFDI01000088.1_pt1 | contig 13989 bp, 10 predicted proteins | sample 1520301 | NCBI WGS metagenome assembly OFDI01 (sample SAMEA3696446, study PRJEB22514) | metagenome | biome: water; feature: marine; material: hydrothermal vent | place: Pacific Ocean | collected 2014-08-12 | depth 1521 m
CTTCCGATCTACAGGATATTTATATGAATGGAGAAATCAAAAAGAGACATTTGCTGACAGAATTTTTGAATTTTCTGGTCAGTTTGACCAAGGAGACGCACCTGGCGCATGTGGTGGTAATGACTTCAGAGACATTATTTGTGGAGAAGTTGTACAATCATTCCAGACTGGCCGAGACCAGTGATTTTTATTTGATAGGTCATCTGGAATTTGAGCAGGTTGAACAGTGGCTGAAGCATGAAGGGATAGAGGATAAGGAGGTTGTCAATTTAATCTGGGAGTATGTGGGTGGTAGCGCGCACCGTATCAATGATGCCATCAGGATTTTTAAAAACGGTGAAGACCTGGAAAGTTTTTTACTGAAAGAGGCCAGATTATACAGAGGAAAGTTATCGCATTTTATGGCAGAGAAACTGGATACAGTATCTGAGATGGATAAGTTTGAAGAGATATTAAACACAATTTTAGAAAATGGTTTTCTGATCAGGAACCAGAGAGATAAACTTCAGACTAAGATTTTAAACAGAGCAATAGAATATGAGTTTCTGTTTTTTGATCCAGCAGATGAGAAAATAGTTTTTAATTCACAGATCGTAAGAAAAGGGGCGGAGTTGTTTTGTAAGAGATGTTGTTGATGTATTGGTTCATTATTTTGCAGGCGACTTTATGAAGGAGTAGTGTGTTTATGCAAGATTTTGAGCGGTTGTTCAGGCAACCTGCATTGTTGCGTGAGGTCAATTTTAAGCTTTTAAAAGGATGTAATATTTCTGTTCAGGATATACGACTGTTTCATTTTGTGGAAGAACACCTGGAAGAGTTGAGACAATTTTATGAAATACTTGGTTATCGTTTGATAATGAAACATAGCACCGGGTATTGTTATTTAGAAGCTGTATCTGCTCATGCGCCAAAAGGAAGGTTTTCCAGATCAGAGACCTTTGTTGGTATGTTTCTGGGTTTGAAATTTCTGGAATCAGGCCTGATGGAAACAGAGTTTATTGTCAAAAACCTTTTGCAAGAATTATTTCAGCTTTTAAATTTTAATGATCTCTACACAGGCCTGGTCAAAGGTATGAAACGCGGTTCAAGCGCTACAGAAAGCAAAAACGCAATGATTCAACAAAAATTCTGTACTGCTATTAAAAATCTGGCTAAATATGGCTTTCTTATTATCCTTGATGAAGGGAAAATGGATTTTCTGGAAACTCGAATCAAGCTGTTACCTTCGCTGGAGCGTTTTTATGAGCTGGCAAGACGCCTCGTTACCCTGCCAGAAGAACATGCCAGGGATGCCCTTCTGGTCTATCTGGAAGAATGTGGATTTGAACTGGAAGAAAGTTCGGATGAGATAGAAGAAGGTGGACTATATGCGCATTAAAGACAAAATTTTATCACCCATCATACTGGATGAATTATTAATCTTTGGTTTTCGGCTTTATCCCAGAGCTTCATTTAAGATACACAGGGTTTTTACGGCCTTTTTTGGCCGTAATGGCACTGGCAAGACAACAATTCTGGATGCTGTCCAGATTGCATTAATCGCCAATCAGAAATACATTCGTTTAAATCCAACAGCCCAGAAGGAAGAAGAACGCACTTTAGATGATTACCTTGGCAGTGATGTAGGTTATATTGTGCTGGCATTAAGAGGCCATGAAAGGATCAAAAATCTGGGCATTCGTCTGGAAAAGCGGTTTGATGGCCGGGTCATGTTTCAACCTTTTGTGGTAGAAAATGTGCCTTTAAAACAGGACGATTTTTTAGAAGGCAATGTTTTACGCAATGATTTGCCATCTATTGCCAGATCCTTGCGTATGCGTGATGATGGCACAGGTAATATACGCTCCTTTGAGAATACAAAAGATTATCATCGTGCATTATTTCAGGAAGGCATTTTACCTTTTGACCTTTCTTCGCCCAAAGTTTTGCGCGAGTTTGCAACGATCTTTACAGCAGTTTCAACCGGTCTGAGTGAAAAGACAAAATTATTAAAAGATGTGTTGTGTCCTGCCAGGAAACGGACAGCTAATTTTTTGCATCAACTGGAAGAAAATTTTGCACGGCGTCAGGATGTCAAGCGAAGGATACAGGATCTTCAAAAGGCCAGAGAAGAAATTACAAATTTACAGAACTATCTTGAAGAAACAGAAAATACAGGGTTAAAGTTTTTTGGCAGTGCATTATTCAGGGCCAAAAGTGAATTAAAAAGGATTGCCACAGAGTTAAATGGCTGGAGGCAAAAGCAGGATGCTGCCACTTCAGCTCTTAAAAGACTGGGAGAGCATTTAGCAGGGCTGGAACAGGCAAAAGCAAAAGCTACAGAAGAGCAGGAAAAGCTTTTAATGAATTTGCGGGAACAACAAAAACTTGTGCGCGCCAGAAAAAGATACCAGACTCTTGGTTTGCAGCTTAAGGACCTTGATTCGAAGCAAACAGAACTGGAACAGACCTTTCAGAGAATTATAAAAGATTATGAGAACAGTTTTAATGACCTTCAGAGATATGAACATAAGGAAAGTGAACTGCAAAAAGAGCGTTATATTTTGCAAAAGAAGCTAGAAGAAAAAAAACAATTCCTTGCGCAAGCAAATAAGCTGGATCAGGCGCGCAAAAAAATGGAGGCAGAACTGGGCAGGGAATTTAATACTTTTGAGGAATTATCCAGGGAAGCTGAAAACCTTAGCGCTATAAACAGGTTTGCCAGACAAAGGGATACGTTATTGCAATTAATAACTGAAAAAAAGACAAGGCTTACCAAACAACAACAGGCCATCAATCTGGTCAGAGAACTGGAGATGATGGGTCTAAATGAATTTAGTGACTCTGCTTTGCAGAGAGTAAAGGAACAGTTAAATGAACAGCAGCAGAGAATTAATTTAGAAAAGCAGAAATTAGAGCAACAGATCCAGAAAAACAGAACTCTTTTACATAACCTGCAAAATTATCAGGCAGATTTGCCAGATGTGTTTAAAAATTCAAAGGGCAGATATCTGTTTGAACAATACGAGGATGTTTCCTGGGAGGAAGCTGCACGTCTGGAAATGATTCTTGGGCCTTTGACAACTGCCAGGATAATCCAGAGTGAAGATGAAGCCTATGCTTTGTGCCGTGGCAGGCAAAGGCTTTATTTTATTTCAGATAGTGAAAACCTGGAAGCTAAAAATGATGTCCTGGAATGTGCACAAGGTGTTTTAGTTCGTGAGGGAAAGGTTTTGCGTTATGAGCCACGGCCTGAAGCACCTATTCTGGGCAAAAAAGCCAGGCAAAAAAGAATTGAAAATTTGACGCAGGAAGTGAGCAAGCTAATAGAAACAGACAGGCAATTGACCGGAGAACTGACCAGTATAGAGGATAAAAGACAGAGAATTGATAAGCTCTTGCCTTTGCTGGAATACTTACAGGATGAGAATTTAGAAGCAGAGATTCTGGCTTTACAAAAGCGTTTAGATGAATTTGAGGAAAATCTCAGGATAGCAGCACGTCTTAAAGGTGAACTTTCAGTTATTAGACAGAGCAGTGCGTTACATTTTGATGTTCAGCAATTATCAAAACAGGCTGAGGGTCTGGAGCAGGATTTAAAAAGAATAGCAAAAAAGCATGATGAATATATCAACAAAATACAACACTTAAAAAATAAAGTTCAGAAATCAAGCGTAGAAAAACAGCAGATTGAAAAAGCAAAGACAGAGCTTATAACAGAAATGAGTGAGCTTAAAGGCCAGATAAAGGCATTAATGCAGGAATATCCTTTAAGTGTTCTGGAACAGGAAATAGGCGAGGAAGAAGAGCAATTACAGGATGAGTTGGATAAATCAAAAGCAAGAGTACAGGAACTGGATAGACAAATCAGGCGTGTTGAGAGAGAAATAGTAACTAACGAGCATTTTATTCAGGAGGCACAGCAGCATAGAAAATTATTGCAGGAAGAAGAAGAAAAGTGGAAAACAAAAGAGCAGGAACTTAAAGAAGAAGTAAAATTTTATTTTGAGAATATTGATCCACCACTTCAGGATACAGGAACCAGCCGGGTAGATTTTGAAAATAAGCTGGTTCTTTTAAAGAGAGAAATGAGCGCTTTTGCCAGTGAGCACGGACAAAACATGCCTTCTCAGACAGTTTTAAAGAGGTGGTTAGAAGAATTAATATCTTTAGTTTATCCTGAATATGCAAATTTTGACAAACTAAAAGAAACATTAAGCCTGCTGGAAACAGAGCTGGGTAAAATAGAGCATTCTATTCGTCAGGTAGTGGGAAATTTTAAAAATGAAGTGTATGAGCAGGTGGCAAAGATAGAGAGAAAAGTGCGCAAAGTAAATGCAAGGATGGAGCATTTGCGCTTTGGCCGTGTAAGGCAGGTAAAGTTGCAGGTCTTGCGCCGCGAAGCATATCATAAATTAAATAATCTGGCAGCCAGCAATACTTTACTTCGTTTTATGCAAAATACGCAGATGAGTTTTGAAGAATTTATTAAGGCAATGGCCAGAGAACTGGGATATTTGCGTACTGACCCAACTTATGAAGAAATAGTTGACTATCGTTATTATATTGATCTGGATTTCACAGTTGTTGATGAACATAATAAGGAGCGCAAAACAGGGCTTTCCAATGGTGAAAGCCTGGGAGTAAATCTGGCCATTATTACAGCATTGTTTGAAAACATGGCGCAGGATGATACAGGAGAGAGATTTAAGACAGGACTGGCTGTGCTTATCCTGGATGAAGCAGACCGCTTGGACCATACAGCCATTGAAACAGTTTATAATCTGATGGAGCAAAGTGGTATTCAAATGCTAACAGCTTTGCCTAATGTACCGCTTTTCAGACAGGGATTTTTATATCAACTTTTGCCCACGCCAGAAGGGTTGGTGTGGGTAAGTAGTGCAATTGATTGAAGGGGTAAGGGATAAGGGGTAAGGGATAAGGGGTAGAGGTTGTAGAGGGGGAGAGACAATTGTTTATGAAGATAAGAAGATAGCTTCTTATCTTTAATTAAGATGCGATAGCCCTGGATGGAGGAGTTGATTGCGCAATAAACTTCGTTTTTGTCTTGCCCTGAAAAGACTGCTTGAGCAGGGAGAATGCAGGCTGACAAAGGATTTAGCAGATTTTGCATCCAGTGAAACTATTCAGATAGATGGTAAGCGTGTAATTTTACAGGACAGAGAATATGTTGAGCAGTATTTTCAAAAACATTGTCAGGGTGTGTGTTCGGATTATGATAGGCTTGTAAAACTTGGCTATGAGCCACGCTCAGAAAGTGACCTGCAAGATGGGCTTAGTTTGATAGCTCATTTGAACAAATCCCCACATATAGAAGATGTTAAACTTTTATCAGCATCGCTGTTTGGCCAGGCAAAACGAATAGAAAGGTCATCTTTTTTAAGCCGTATTTTGCGTGATTATTGGCCAAAAAAACAGGATATTGTGCTTCTGCGCTGTTTTTCCCCTTTTTATATCAATCAGCAAATAGAACTGTTTCAACTTACTGCCCTGTTAGGTGCTGTTGCCTTGCGTTTAAGCTATTTGCAGCCATTAGACAATCTGCAAAAACAGCAAAATAAGCAGGTGATAGCAGTAACATCTGAAAACCTTGCTCCATTTTTGCATCTTAATTTGCCAGAAGGATTTTTGATTTACACTGAAGGATTTGCCATGCTGGAGTCTGTTGTTTCTTTTTTAAAGGCTATAAAACCTGCTGTTGTTGTGCATTTTGGTGATGTTGATGTAAAAGGTTTGCAGATTTATGAAAAAATAGCGACTCGTATGCCAGGATGCAGATTTTATCCTGACAAAGAAATACTGGCAGAGATTCTGGCAAAGATGCAGTTTGATAGTAGAAGTGTAGAGTATCCTGATACTGAATATCAGACAGAAGAGGTAAAAGAATTGGCAAAGTTTTTAAATACAATGGGCGGGCCTGTCATTGAACAGGAAACTTTGTTGCATTTGCGCCCTGATGGTCTTCTAAAATTTATCAGGGGATGAGGATAATTTATTGCGGAGATGCATTATGTCTCACTTTGTATTTGTTTATGGCACGTTAAAAAAAGGCTATAGCAACCATCATTTTTTATTGGACGCCAGTTTTATAGGGGTGCATCCGCCAGTAGCGGGAAACCATCAATTTCAACCGCACTCCAGGGACAGGCGCAAGCGCCTGTCCCCGCCACGCAAGCACATTTGCGGCAAGTGCATCCAGGTTGCTAACGATCATCCCGCTACTGGCGGATGCACCCCCAAGGAGGTAAACATGGAAAAGGTTTTAATCATTGGCTGTAAAAGAGCCATGAATGATGTTTGTATTGGATGTTCAAGGTGTATGGTGGCCTTTAACCGCAGGGAAGGGGAGTTTTCCCGTTATGGAGAGGATGCCGAACTCATCGGGCTTTTGAATTGCGGTGATTGTCCAGGCGCAACAATCGTGACCAGGCTGGTACAGCTTAATCTCTGGAACAAACCAGTAAATGAGAAGGTAACAAAGATTCATATTGCTGCCTGCATTGTTGACCATTGTCCGCATAAAGAAATACTTATCAATAAGGTCAAAGCAAAAGCAGGTGTAGAGGTAATCCTGGGGAGTCATCCTTATAAGCCGGATGCTATATTTGCATAAGAGTTTTGAAGGTGTGGAGGGGCAGGGCTTACGCATCAGATTTAAATGCGTTTGCCCTGTTAAGAGCCTGAGGGATGTATTCAATAATCTCTTCAATCTGGGTGGCAGGAGTTGGTTTTGCCAGACGTCCGGCCAGCCGGTTGGCCCTGGCAGCCAGGATGCAGGCCTGTTTTATTTTCATGCCAGAATGGATAAGCGCGCTAACCATTCCTGTCAAAGTATCCCCAGTTCCGCCAATGGCTTCCATGACCTCTTCTGACTCATCATCTATGACGGCTGAAATCTCACCTTCACAGACTACATAATCTGTCCTGCCTTTGACCAACAAATAGTGGGCGGTATTTTGATGTTTATGTGCTCGTGCGATAAGTTGGGCCGCGTGGTTGTCCTCATGCAGGATAAAGCCGCGTGTATAAAAAGGATGTGGCGCGTTTTCATCAGCCAGAAAAGCCAGCTCTCCCATGTCAGGCGTAAACAAATCATACTTTCCAGCCTGACCGCTCATTTTGGCTGCATACATGAAACCCGCGTCAGCAATTAAAACCGGTCTTGTTTTCATCTCCTGAATAGCGAATAAAACCCGGTTATGCCAGTCCACATCTGGTTGTAAATAATGAAAGGTTAAGGTGCTGGGGCCAAGATTATTTAATTCCTTTTCTAAATACGCGTATAAATTACGGCTGCCCTGACCAGGACCAGTATCCCCAACCAGCAAGGCCAAAGGCGCTGGCAGTCCTAAAAACTCGCATGTCTTGCAAACAGCGCCTAAAAGGGCAGGGGTGCCCCTGTTTACTTCTATTTTTTGATTTTTAACGTGAATTTTGCCCTGTTTTAAAACAGCCTTGCCTATTGTCAGGGGAAAATCCTGTTCCGGAACTGTTCCTACTATCCCAAGCACAATCTTTTTATCTCCTTAAAAGCCAGCTCTAAGGCATATCCGCAAAGCGTATGCCCAATATCTCTGGGGTAGGGGGCGTTTTTTAAGTTTTTACCGCATAACTCTTTGGCCAGATAGGGCACATCCGGGCAGCCTCCACCGGAGATATTGACAATGGTAAGTGTCTTTTTATCCACAGTAATTTTCATATTGGCAGCCCGAACCATAAGATAATCCCCAAAATCCTTAACATGAAACAGACTTACCGGCTCAAGCAAAGGACTGTTAACCGGAACTACCTCTCTGGGATGCAAATTTTTTGTTTCAAGGCCGCGCAGGATGTTTAATTCTTCCATCAAGGGAAATTCTATAACCAGATCACATCCTGTGCGAATCTCAGGCGGTGGCCCCATGACCTTTATTTTCCAGCCCAGGGCCTTTAAAATGTTTTCCGCCTGAATCACTTCGCTGGTATGGTCAAAAACCAGAATACCGCGATCACAACCAGAAGTTTTTTTGTCCTTTTTAAAAAATTTAAAAAACATGATTATTTTTGCAAAATAATCCTGTATTCATCTTCCTGCGTTTCTATATCTTTAACCTGCCATCCTTGAGAAGTTGCTGCGCGAATCACGTTTTCCCTGGAAGTATCAGTATCAACCAGAACAACCAATTCATTGCTTGTGCCCTGCTTAATAGCATCCATAACCAGGATAACAGGTTGCGGGCAGGACAGTCCGCGGGCATCTATTGTTTTTGCTGTTTCGCTCATTGTACGCTCCTTATTGTTTTAGGCTAATGACTAAGGGTTAAGGGCTAAAGGATCATTATTCTTACTTCTTTTGCCCTACTACGCCTTTTGCCTTTCGCCTTTAGCCCAATATGCCTTTAGCCTCTTCTTATGCTTTCTTGCGCATAGTAAAACCAATAAACAAACAAACCAACATGCCAATAACCACTGCTGCTATGCCATGTGGGCCGATTCCCCTGGGTGAACTGGCCAGGCCAAAATTATGGGCAAAACCTGCACCAACAATCATACCCAGGACAAACACGGCTGCATCTCCATCTCCTTCGCCAGCCAAAAACAATTGCCTCCCGGGACAGCCGCCAGCCAGGGCAAAGGCCAGCCCGGCCAGTACCATACCGGCAAAATTCCATAAGCTCATGGAGTGGGCTACTGGCTGCTTAATAAAGCCTGGATGAAATTGACCTAAAATTATATTGGTGACCAAGGCCGCTACTATGAGCGCCACAATTCCGGAGAAAAGATGAGTTTGTCTGAATAAAATTAAATCCCTTAATGCACCCATGGTACAAAAGCGGCTTTTTTGCGCTAAAAAGCCGATTAGAAGCCCAACACCAAGGGAAATAGCCAGAGGCGCATGCATAACGCCTGGTCCTTTAACGCTGTAAAATAAAATGCCGTTTTTAGGTTGTCCTGGAATCTGTGGAAAAATAAGCATCAGCAGGAGAAAACCAAGCATGATAAGAGGCATGATCAGTCCAACAGAAACATAAGTTTTCTGGGCACGGCCAAGATTATAGCCGCTTTTAAGAAATAAAGTTCCGATCCAGATACCAACAACAAGTCCTGCCAGGCCAACTATGGCGTTTCCATCACCCCCTGCCAGCCTGAGCATGGCACGCCAGGGACAACCCAGAAACACCAGCGCGCCAATCATGGCAAAAACGCCCAGGACAAACCGGACAATGGGAGCAGAACCAGCACGGGGTCTGAATTCACGAAAAATAAGCGCTGCCAGCAATGCTCCCAGCACAAAGCCAATAATCTCTGGCCGCATGTACTGGACTACTGCTGCCCGGTGCAAGCCTATGGCCCCTGCAATGTCGCGTTCAAAACAGGCCACGCAAATGCCCATGTTGGCAGGATTGCCCAGTTTTTGCAGCAGGGGAGCAAGCACCCCAATAACAGCCCCAACCAGAATAATGCCCGAGCGAGTACTTAACCCAAGTTTGTCAAAATTTTTAATAACTTATTGTATTTATTGGAATTCTATTTTTTCTTTCCCACTACAAATTTTTTTCAGTTTACTTTTACAACCCTTTTTAAGGGTTTTTGAGGAATTCCCAGAGCGCTAAATATATCTATATGCATTGGCTCTGGCTCTGATGTCTGTCTCAGGTATATGGTTTTTCCCTCCTCTGTTACCAGCGTTGTCGTTACCCTCACCATTGTCCTCAGGTAATTTCTTATTGTATTCCAATTATGATTAATCTTTTGTTGTTTCAGGCCTCTTTGGATTATACAGAGAAGATGATAGGCTAAAATCGTTGTAAAAATATGACCTGTTATTCGCTTATCTATGCGATGATATACTGGCCTTACATTGAGGTCTTGTTTTAAACTTTTGAATGATGCTTCTATATTAGTTAAGAGATTGTATATCTGCCATATCTCCTGATCTGACAAATCTGTTCTTGATGTTCTTATGTTATACGCTCCAGAAAATCTTATTTTCAGCCTATCTTTGTCTCTTATTTTCCAGGTTATCTCAGTTGCTATTCCATCCTTTTCTTTGACTTTTATATCATAAAATTGTGCTATACTACTATATTTCTGTTTAATTCTTCCTATCTTCTCTAATACTTTGATATATTTCTTTATCCTTCCCTTTTTTCCAAGTCCATCATTCAGAGTCTCTAAATCCTTTTCAAATCTTTGTTGAAATTTGGTTTTTATAGACTCCTCTTTTTGAGCTCTGCCTGTGCTCTGGCAATATAAAAATACTTCATCCGGTCTCTTAACACGAATAGCCTTAATTACACCTGATGCGCTTTTATGGACTATGTCTCCTTCTCCTTCAGGAATTTCTGATACCCTTCTCCTATCTACGCATATATAATCCAATCCTCTTTTCTTTATCAAATCTAGATTCTCTTCTGTACTTATTCCTGCATCCATTACTACTGTTGGCCTGGTAAGCAATCGTGGATATGATATCATCAATTCATCTAAAATCTTATTCAGCGTAGATGGTTCTGAGACATTACCTTTAAAAATTTTGCTCGCCTTGGGAAAGCCATCCTCATCTATTATAAGTCCTAATGTCACTAATGGTCTATCGTGTCTTTTATCTTTAGAATGTCCCCTTTGTGAAAGCTCGGATGACGATACAACTCCTTCAAAATAAGTATTTGTCAAATCATACAATATGAGCTTCTCTCCTAATCCGAAAAGCTCTCGCTCCTTTAATACTAATTCCTTTTCTATCTCCTCCTTATTTGTTATTAACTTATCTTGTATCCTATACAAACTGGAAAGTGAAATACTATCTGTTTCTATTCCCATTATTTCAAATAGGCCACTCCTTTCTGTAAACCAATTATAAATCTCTCGTTCACTACCGGGATTTATCAGCTTACCTAAAATTAGCACTTTTGCTCTATCTATTTCTGCTTTTGTGAAACCAAATCTTCGTAATATCTTACTGAATTCTAGTTGATTATACGCCCAATGGCCAACTATTTCACATCCAATTTCTTTTACATCATCATGTTTTACTGAATTTATATCTACAGTCTCGTAATGAGATGTATTCTTTTTGTTTTCATCAGCATTTTCTTTAAGTTTCTTTTTTCTAAGTAACGTTGCATAATGTCTTGCAAGCTTTTCTATTTTTTGGGAGGGCTCAAAAAGTCTTTTAGAGCCATTCAAGATTTCTTCTATTCTATTAGCCAGGTCTTTTAATTCCGGAGCATCCAGGTCTAGAGAGCCAAGATTTAATAAGGTTCTTTGCCTGGGGCCTCTGGGAGTTCTATAAGACTCGACTAATTGATAATAGAAATATTTTTTGCCTGATTTGGGGTCAGTTTTTCTAACTTTTCTGATAAACATGGAATAAGGATAGCAGGACCCGGGAATTATGTCAAGTAGTTATTTTAAGTTTTCTACCACTACATTGCATTTTTTGCACAATCTATTTCAATAATATTAATAATTTCAATATGTTATAAAATTAAAGACCTGAAATTTTCTCTTTCTTTCCGAAATTTTGACAACTTGGGTTAGAACTCAAAACTCAACACTTCCTGCAAAAACAGAGTGTTTGCAGGAGAGTCCCACATTGGTCTGCGGTTAAAAAAACTTTATTCCACTGTTATCAAATCCTTTATCTTTTCAAACCTTACCTTTCCAATACCTTTCACCTCCATAATCTCTTCTTTAACTTTAAAAGGATGTTCATCCCTGTATTGCTTAATCCTTTCTGCTATGGAGTTCCCAATACCAGGGAGAGAAATAAGTTCCTCTACCGTTGCAGTATTAATGTTAATCTGATGTTCGTCAGCATAGGCATTTAGCGTTGCAAAACATAATGTCCACACCATGACCAGCAATAAAACAATCTTTGATGCGTGTTTCATAACTACCTCCTTTAAAATATTACCTGAATCCGTGACCTTTTCACTAACCACTTATTTTATTTCCTGAGTTTGTGGATATTTAATACTTCATCCTTCCTACTTCATCCTTCATCCTTTACACCACACTCTCTGACTCTTTTGGTTCATATTCCGGGACTATTTCCTTAAGTTTCATTTTAATTGCTCTCGCCTCAAACCTACGCGCAATAAAAAGCAACTCCTCAATTTGCTTGATAAGCCATTCTCTACCTTTGCCATTTTGAACAATCTCTTCAGTCTCAGGTTTTAAAACCATTATTTTCTCATGCCAGGTGGAAACAATACCCTCCCCTTCGGTGATAAGTTCCTCATAAAGCTTCTCTCCAGGTCTAAGTCCTGTAAAGATAATTTCAATATCCTCATCCGGCTCTTTACCACAAAGACGAATAAGGTCTCTGGCCATGTCAGCAATTTTAACAGGTGTTCCCATCTTCAAAATAAAAATCTCCCCTTCACCACCCATGGACCCGGCCTGCAAAATAAGCTGTGCTGCCTCTGGAATAGTCATAAAATACCTGGTTACCTCAGGATGGGTAACAGTCACCGGGCCACCCTTTTCTATTTGTCGCCTGAATAACGGAATCACTGAGCCAGATGAACCAACAACATTACCAAAACGCACAGCCATCAACCTGGTATCCCTGCCTTTAAAAGTATGCATTAAGAGTTCTGTCACCCGCTTGCTTGCTCCCATGACATTGGTAGGCCTGACAGCTTTGTCAGTAGAAACCAGGACAAAACGCTCAACCTTATGGTTTACAGCTATCTGCATAATAGTTTGTGTACCCAGAATATTGTTATTTACAGCCTGCCACGGACTTATTTCCAGCATGGGAACATGTTTATAGGCAGCAGCGTGAAAAACAACATGAGGGGAATAGCTGGCAAATGTCCGCTTCATAAGGTCCTTATCCTGGACCTGGCCCAGTACTGTCCGGTAGCGTGTAAAATGGTATTCATGATGCAATTCCATCTGAATAGAATAAAGGTTAGCTTCTCCACTATCTACCAGGATAAGCAAGCCTGGCTCAAACCTGATTATCTGACGGCAAAGCTCAGAGCCAATAGAGCCACCAGCACCAGTGACCAGCACAACTTTACCTTTGAGATAGGCCTCTATACCCTCTAAGTCCAGGTCCACCTGAGGCCGGCCCAGCAAATCTTCATAGCGCACATCACGCAGGGCCTTAATACTTACCCTGCCATCAATAAGGTCTTTTAAGCCGGGCAGAGTCTTGAATTTAATATCAGCCTTATCACATATCCTGACAATCCTGCGCATCTGTTTGCCGCTGGCAGAAGGGATGGCAATAAGCACCTCCTCAACTCCGTACTTCTGGATCAGTTGCGGCAAATCCTCTACTTTCCCCAGTACTGGCACACCATGAACAAGACGGCCAACTTTTCGCTCATCATCATCGACAAACCCTACTAAAAAATAGAGCTTTTGCCCACTTTCCAGAATTTCCCTGGCCACCTTTTCTCCTGCATCTCCAGCACCTATAATTATTACGGGCTTACCATCCTTTTCTCTGCTAAAAGGGAAAAAAAATAATTTTGTCCAGTTAAGAGATGAATCAGCAGAAACATAAAAAGACCTGATGAAAAAACGCAGGCCCCCTGCCAGAAAAACCGTCATTACGCCATCCAGTAAAAAAACCGACCTTGGATAGCCATAAAAATGATATAAATATGCAATCAATGCAATTATAACAATCTGAGACAGGATAATAGCCTGCAAAAGACGCCAGATATCATTTACACTGGTATATCGCCACATACCTCGATAAAGGCCAAAAAGTGAAAAAAAGAATAATTTTACGCCACAAAGTATAGGAATGGTCTGTGCTATCTGGGTAAAATATTCAGCAGGTATGGTAAAATCAAACCGAAACCAATAGGAAAGAATAAATGACAGGCAGAAAAACAAAATATCTGCCAGAAGCATGAAGTAGAAATGTTTATTTAAAAGCTGAACTTTTGAAATCATTGTGGTGCTAGATTCGCCTGCAAAAAGTTCCTTTTTGCAGGCAATGTTGAATGTTGAATGCTTCACCCTGTTGAATGCTGTCAG
>OFDI01000090.1_pt1 | contig 13978 bp, 13 predicted proteins | sample 1520301 | NCBI WGS metagenome assembly OFDI01 (sample SAMEA3696446, study PRJEB22514) | metagenome | biome: water; feature: marine; material: hydrothermal vent | place: Pacific Ocean | collected 2014-08-12 | depth 1521 m
AAAGAAAATATTTTCTCGCTTGGGGTGAATATCGCCATTCCGCCGGTTGAGCCAACACCAGTAATGTGTGGCACACCTAAAACTGGCTATATGATTGAATCCATGGTGACGGCGGTGGTGCACAATATTGAGGACATGATTGCTGGTAAATCACCATCCAACATTCCAACTTGGAACGCGGTGTGTATTGCCGATATGGGTGACACCGGTGCGGCGTTTGTTGCCATGCCACAAATTCCACCCAGAAATGTTACTTGGGCCAAAAAAGGCAAGATGATGCACTTGGCAAAAATTGCCTTTGAGAAATTCTTTATTCGTAATATGAAAACGGGCAATTCAGAGCCGGCTTATCAAAAATACATCTTTAAAATGCTCGGCATTGAGCGCTTAAAGAAAAAATAGTCAAAACTAAAAGTCGCTTACATTTATATAGGCGGCTTTTTTACACGCTTTGTTTAATCATTTCCTCAGCAGCTTTGCGTGCCTTATCGGTAATGGTGGCACCACCCAAGATACGTGCTACCTCATCAACTCGCTCATGATTAGAAAGCTGTTCGACCGTTGTTTGCGCGCCCTCATCTTGTTGGGCTTTACTCACCCGTAAATGTTGATGACCAAAACTGGCCACTTGTGCCAAATGAGTAATGCAAATAATCTGATAATGCTCGCTCAACTGTTTTAATTTTTGCCCAACCACCTCAGCAACTGCACCACTAATACCGACATCGACTTCATCAAAAATCAACGTTGGGGTATATTCACTGTCACTACTGACCACCGATATTGCCAATGATATGCGCGACAATTCACCGCCTGAAGCGACTTTTTTCAAAGCTTTAAAGTCACTGCCCACATTGGTTTTCACCAAGAAGTCGACGCCCTCATCACCATTGTAGTGCACACCCTCTGCCTTTCTAGCTAGATTGACTTTGACCTCACTACCCGGCATGCCTAGTACTTGCATAGCTTCGGTGACTGCGTTTGATAAGTGTATGGCTTTTTCAGCTCTTATTTTACTTAAGCGCTTAGCTTGTTTTTGATACTGCTGGGACAATTGATTTTGTTGTTGTTGTAAAGCATCAATTGATGCACCGGCACCGTCAATGGATTCTACTTCCGCAACAACCTTATCCTTGGCAATTATTAATTCTGTAATTTGGCAATTGTGCTTACGCGCCAAATCGTGCAACTCACTTAGTCTTGCTTCTAATTCAGTGGTTGTTTGCTCATCTACTGACAAACTAGACAAGTAGTTGGTTAGTTCATAAATGCTTTCTTGTGTTTGCACCTGCGCACTAGACAACAACGCCGAGATTGGCACAAGCTTCTCATCGGTTTCTGCCGCTAAACTCAGCTCATAACTCAAACCATTTAATTGCTCATTAACGCCAGATTCTTGTTCGAGTTGGCCAAGAATAGCGGTGGCTTTTTCAATCAAGCTGGCTGCATTTGCGCTGGTTTTAAAGTCGCTTTCAATATGCTCAAGCTCATCTTGCATCAGTTCGGCATTCTCTAGCTCTTGCAACTGGTGTTGCAATAAAGCTTGTTGTTGCTGTTTCAAATCCTGATTAGTGCTGAGCTCATCAATTTGATTACTAGTGGCCTTATACTCAGCAACGATTGTATTAAGCAAAGCACAAGCCTCGGTACTTTGCGCATAAGCATCGAGCAAATTTCGCTGTTGATCGGGGCGCAATAATAATTGGTGTTCATTTTGCCCATGCATATCAACCAACAACTCGCCCACGCCTTTTAAAACCGATAGTGGTACGCTAGCACCATTAACAAATGCTTTAGAACGTCCATCGGCATTAATAATACGACGCAAAATACATTCGCCCTCATCCTCGAGTGATTGCTCTTGAAGGTAAGCTTGTATTTTTTGTTGATTAAGCACATCAAACACCGCACTAACCTCGGCTTTGTCTTTACCATGGCGCACTAAGGAAGAATCACCACGCCCGCCCAATGCTAAATTAAGCGCTTGTAAAAGAATAGATTTACCCGCACCAGTCTCGCCCGTCACTGTGCTCATGCCTGGGGAAAAAGCCAGATCTAAGGTTTCAACAACCGCCAAATTTTTAACCGATAGCTGGGATAACATAACCGATATTGCGTATTAAAGCTTAGCGCCCCAATGTAGCTTTGAGCGAATAATCTCAAAATAATCATAATTCTGCGGATGCAGTAAATGAATAAAACTGCCGTGCTGACGCACACGGATATCTTGTCCGTCAGCAATGGCCACTGAAGTTTGCCCGTCAAAGCTCACGGTTGCACCTTCGTCAGATTCTCTTACGCGAATCACCACCTCGCTACCGCCTGGCACTAACAGCGGACGATGACTCATGGTATGCGGGCAAATTGACACCAAGCCAATCGCATTAACCCCTGGATGCATAATTGGGCCACCACTTGATAGCGCATAAGCGGTTGAACCCGTTGGTGTAGTCACAATCAAGCCATCAGCACGCTGATTGTTCACAAACTTGTCGTCAATAAACACATCAAACTCGATCATCTTTAAGGTTTCTTTACGGTGCACAACCACGTCATTTAGCGCTAAATGTTGGCCTAACACATTGCCATCTTGCTCAATCTGGCATGACAACAAACAGCGCTCTTCTTTGGTGAAATCGCCATTGAGCACTTCAGCCACAAGATCCAACATGTTAGTAACCGAAACATCTGCTAAAAATCCAAGATGGCCTAAGTTAATACCCAAGATTGGAATGTTATTATCAACAAAAGAACGCGCCGTATTAAGCAAAGAACCATCGCCACCCACCACAATAATCAAATCAGCTTGCTCAGCAATTTGTTCTGACTCAAGCACCACGCCCACGCCTTGCTGCTCAAGAAACGTACTGAGTTCTACAGCCTTGCCTTCGCTGACTGGATCGTTTGGTTTAGTAATGATGCCAATGGTATTAAACATAGTTAATTTATTGCTGTTGATTTATTTAAAATAGCCCCTATATAACGTGTACAAATATACATGAGTTGAACATTAAAATGACAAAAAAGAAAGCGCAAGAAAAAATCGAAGAAAAGGGTGAAGACAAAAATGTCGAACAAGTAACGACTGACGAACAATCAGACGATCTACAAACCCAACTAGAAGAAGCCCAACAATCTGCCAAAGATAATTGGGACAAGGCACTTCGCGCCCAAGCTGAGATGGAAAACCTCAAACGTCGCAATGCCAAAGACCTTGAAAATGCACATAAGTTTGCCCTTGACGGCTTTGTTAAGGCGCTGCTTGAAGTCAAAGACTCACTGACCATGGGGCTTAAAACTGCCAATGAAGAAAAAGCTACCATTGAGCATATTATTGAAGGCTTAGAGATGACTGACAAAGTGTTTTTATCCACCATGGAAAAATTTGGTGTCGAAACCATCAACCCAAAAGGTGAGCCCTTTAACCCAGAATTTCACGAAGCCGTGACAATGTTACCAATGCCCGACCAAAAATCTAATTCAGTATTAGAAGTAGTACAAATTGGTTTTAGCCTAAATGGTCGCTTAGTGCGCCCAGCCATGGTGGTGGTGGTTCAGTAATTATTTAGCAATCCAAACCACTTGTTGGCTTGGATTGTAAATATCACATCTGTATGGTATAATTTTCGCTCAATTTTGACCTCAAAATATTAAAGAAATATTAATTAAAAACGAGGCCGATTTTTTTATTAACTACTTCTTTTTTATTTAACCCCAAGGAAACATTATGAAATTAATTCTTTTAGGTGCTCCAGGTGCCGGCAAAGGTACTGTAGCAAAATTACTAACAAAAATCGATGGTTCGGTTCAAATCTCTACAGGCGACATCTTACGTGGCGCAGTTGCGGCTGGTACAGAGCTAGGCAAGCAAGCTCAAGCAGCGATGAAAGCAGGCGACTTAGTCTCTGACGATTTAATCATGGGCATTATGGAAGAGCGCCTTCAAGAAGATGATTGTAAATCTGGCTACTTGTTAGACGGCTTCCCACGTACGATTCCACAAGCAGAAGCATTAAAAGCATTGCTTGAAAAAATGGGTGAAAAACTTGACGCTGCGGTTGAAATCGATGTGCCACGTGATGTGATCCTTGATCGCTTAACCACACGTCGTACGTGTGAAAGTTGTGGTGCAATTTACAACACCAAGTCTAACCCGACTAAAGTTGAAGGCGTGTGTGACAAATGTGGCGGTGCTGCAGTACAACGTGAAGATGAAACTGAAGAAGCAATCAGCAATCGTTTGAACGTATACAACGACCAAACTGCGCCTTTAGTCGGCTTCTACAAAGAAGAAGGTTTATTGCTTTCTGTCGATGCGACATCATCTCAATCAGTGATTGATGCGATTCAAGCAAAAATTGGCTAATATCACTTAAGCCGTTTGCTTTTAAGCGGTTTAAGTAGTTACCCAAAAACCCTGAATGCTTTTGTGTTCAGGGTTTTTTATTGCCTGTTGTTCTGTCTGTTTGTTTAAAGCGCTGTTATGACTTATAATAAAGCCTTAACCCTAACTGTAATGAGAAGATTTTTTTGGGTTTGAAATACTTGGGAGAGAGATTTGAAACGCTTATTATTGCCTTTATTTTTATTACTGTTGTCAGCATTGGTGCCGACACAAGCGGCGAGTGATTTACTGCCTGCGGATGAAGCTTTTGCTTTTAAAGCCAGAGTTGTCAATGATGAAATATTGCTCAATTGGGATATCGCCCAAGGCTACTATCTATACAAAGAAAAAATCAAAATTTCTTCTGATTTTTCTACCCAACTAGGTACAGCCAAATTCCCAAAAGCTAAAATTAAAAACGATGAATTTTTTGGAAAAATTGGCGTTTATCGTAACAATGTTGTTGTTGCTATTCCGGTTCTTGAGGGTGATGCTAAGTCAGTCCAGTTAAACGTAACCTTCCAAGGTTGTGCAGATTTAGGCGTGTGTTATCCACCCATTACTAAATCGGTTGCACTTGATATTAGCAGTATTCACGGGCCATCTTTAGTAGACAATGCGCTTGATATTTTTTCTAAGGCAAAAGTTGGCGTGCAATCAGTGGTCGACAAAGTAACGCCTATTTCTGATGAGCCACTACCTGCGGATGAAGCCTTTGCCTTCTCAGTTGTGGCTATTGATACCAATACGCTCATGACGACGTGGCAAATTCATCCAGAATACTATTTATATCATGATAAGTTTTTTATTGACGTCATAGGTGCCGAGATTGGCGACGTGGCCTTCCCTAAAGGCAAGGAAAAAGATGATCCGTTGTTTGGCAAAGTGCAAATTCATAAAGGCCAACTTAATGTTGAAATTCCACTTAAAAATATTCAGTCTCAGCAAATCACTTTTGTTGCCAAATACCAAGGCTGTTGGTTAGGTGGAATTTGTTATCCGCCGCTAGAAAAGACAACTACCATCGTATTGCCCATTGAAGGCGCTGAAACAACAATAGTCAAACCAGCCGCTGTCGTGGTTAATAGTGCACCATCAAATACACCGACGAATACACCGACGAATACACCGACAATCGAGCTTAACGAAACCGACAAAATTGCAGCGTTACTCCAACAAGATAACATATTTTGGGTGTTAGCCAGCTTCTTTGGATTCGGTTTATTGCTTTCACTCACGCCTTGTGTGTTCCCAATGATTCCAATTTTATCTGGCATTATTGTGGGTCACAAAGGCGAAGTTACCACCAGGAAAGCACTGGTTATGTCGATCGTATTTGTGTTGGCGATGAGTGTCACGTATTCGATTGCTGGCGTACTCGCAGGCTACTTTGGTGAAAACCTACAAGTGTTATTCCAAACGCCTTGGATACTGGTGGTATTTGCCTTGATATTTGTCGCCTTAGCGTTCTCAATGTTTGGCTATTATGAAATCCAACTGCCTACTGGCTTACAAAACAAAATTGCTAAAATCAGCAATAAACAAGAGGGAGGACACCTCATTGGTGTGGCCATTATGGGCTTCTTATCTGCACCAATCGTTGGCCCGTGTGTTGCGCCACCGTTAGCAGGTGCGCTGATTTACATTGGTCAAACGGGTGATGCTATGCTTGGCGGGCTGTCTCTGTTCGTCATGAGTTTGGGTATGGGCGCACCGCTATTAGCTATCGGTGCGGGTGTGAGCAAATTACCTAAAGCCGGCGGCTGGATGGACAATATCAAATATGTATTCGGCATCTTGATGTTGGCTGTTGCCATTTGGTTACTTGATCGTATTATCTCACCGGTCGTATCATTAGCATTATGGGCCACCTTATTTAGCTTCTCACCCATTGCGATGGGCGTACTCAATTCGCTCACCAATACACCAACACCGTGGCAGCGTATCTTTAAAGCGATCGGCCTACTGGTGTTAGCTTACGGTATTTTACTGTGGGGCTTGGTGGCTCGTGGTGGTGGTGATATGTTGGCGCCGCTCTCTGGCTACGGCGCTAGCACTCAATCAGAACAAGTGCATGTTAAGTTTGAAAAAATTAAATCAAACGCGGATCTTGATCGAATACTGCTCAGAGCCAAGGCAAACAATCAAATCGTCATGCTAGACTTCTATGCTGATTGGTGTATTTCTTGTAAAGAACTTGAACGTTTCGTTTTCTCAAACGACAAGGTAGTTGACACAATGAAAAATCATATTGCCTTGCAAGCAGATGTCACAGCAAATGATGAAATTGATAAGGCGTTAATGGCGCGTTTTAACATTATCGGCCCACCGGCTATTTTGTTTTTCAATAACGGCGTTGAAAAACGCTCTCAGCGTATTGTGGGCGAAATTAACGCCCAAGGCTATCTCGAACATTTCAACAAGGCTCAATAAAACTTAAAAACACCTAAATTGTGTAGTTAAAATGCCGATAAAGCCTTCTAACATCTGTGATGTTGGTGGTAAAATCAGTTTTATTTAACAACACTAATTGTAACCATGGATATTTTGTTACTCAATGGCCCAAATCTCAACATGCTCGGCACTCGTGAGCCTGGCCATTATGGTGCGCAAACCTTAGAGGATATCGTTAATCAAGTTACCGATATAGCAACACAAGCTGGTTTAACGCTTGACCACCATCAAGACAATGCAGAGGTCGGATTGATTGAACGTATTCACCAAGCGCACAAAGACAGTGTTAAATATATCATTATTAATCCGGCGGCATTTACGCATACCTCAGTGGCATTGCGTGATGCGATGCTGGCTGTGGATATTCCATTCACAGAGGTACACCTCTCGAACGTATACAAACGCGAGGAGTTTCGCTCTAAATCATATTTTTCAGACATAGCGCAAGGCGTGATTTCTGGCTTTGGTGCACAAGGCTACGACTTCGCAATGAGTGCGGCAATTAAACACATACAAACACAATCATAGGGGAAGAAAATGGACATTCGTAAAGTAAAAAAATTAATGGAATTGTTAGAGCAGTCTGGCATGGCGGAGATTGAAATTCACGAAGGAGAAGAATCGGTTCGCATTTCGCGCTATGGTGACGCACCTATGGTAGCAGCACCAGTTGCAGTAGCTGCAGCGGCCCCTGCGCCAGTTGCGGTGGCAGCAGCAACGGCGTCTGAAGACACAGCAACCGTTGTTGATGGTCATCCAATCACCTCGCCAATGGTGGGCACTTATTATGGTGCGGCGTCACCAACTTCTGAAGTCTTTGTTAAAATTGGTCAGCATGTTAACCAAGGCGATACCATTTGTATCGTTGAGGCGATGAAAATTATGAACCAAATTGAAGCAGATCAGTCAGGCACGGTGACAGAGATTTTATGTAATGACGGTGACGCTGTTGAATTTGGTCAAACTTTAGTTGTAATCCAATGAATAAAATTCAAAAAGTTCTAATCGCCAACCGTGGTGAAATCGCCTTGCGTATTTTGCGCGCCTGTAAAGAGCTTGGCATTAAAACAGTTGCTGTTTACTCAACGGCAGATGCATGCTTAAAACACGTGCGTCTAGCAGATGAAGCGGTTTGTATTGGCCCACCCTCATCAACAGACAGTTATCTCAACATTCCAGCACTCATTAGTGCGGCTGAAGTAACGCATGCAGATGCGATTCACCCAGGCTATGGTTTCCTATCTGAAAGTGCGGACTTTGCTCAACGCGTAGAAGAAAGTGGTTTTATTTTTATTGGTCCTCGTGCTGATAATATTCGTGTGATGGGTGATAAAGTGGCAGCCATTGAAGCCATGCAAAAATCTAGCGTACCTTGTGTACCGGGGTCAGATGGTGGCTTAGGTACTAACGATATTGAAAACATGGAAATTGCAAGAAATATTGGCCTGCCAATTATCATTAAAGCTTCTGGCGGTGGTGGTGGTCGAGGCATGCAAGTGGTGGAAAAAGAAGAAGATTTATTAGCTTCAATTGAGCTTGCTAAAACCGAAGGTTTAAGTTTTTTTGGTAATGCAGAAGTGTATATGGAAAAATTCCTCACTACACCTCGTCATGTTGAAATTCAAATATTGGCGGATGAACACGGCAACGCTGTGCACCTCGGTGAACGTGACTGCTCTATGCAGCGACGCCACCAAAAAGTAGTTGAAGAAGCGCCTGCACCAGGCATCACACCCGAACTTCGTAATAAAATCGGCGCGGTTTGTGCTGATGCTTGTAAAGCCATTAACTACCGAGGTGCAGGTACATTTGAGTTTTTATTTGAAAACGACGAGTTTTACTTTATTGAAATAAACACTCGTGTTCAAGTAGAGCACCCAGTAACCGAGATGATTACTGGTATTGATATTGTGCGCGAACAAATGCTCATTGCTGATGGCCAACCATTGTCGTTCACCCAAGACGAGGTTGAAATCAAAGGCTATTCAATTGAGTGTCGCATTAACGCCGAAGACCCAAACAACTTTATGCCATCACCCGGAAAAATCACCCAATACCACGTAGCTGGTGGCCTAGGTGTGCGTGTAGATTCTCATGTTTATAACGGTTACACAGTGCCGCCGCATTATGACTCAATGATTGGCAAGCTGATTACCTTTGCTGATACGCGACTCGGCGCCATTGTCAAAATGCAAAATGCACTCGATGAAATGGTGATTGATGGTATCAAAACCAACATCCCGTTACAAGCCCGTATTATGGCTGATGAGACTTTTCGTCAGGGCGGCATGAACATCCACTACCTAGAAAAAATGCTCGGAGATTCTCACTAAAGAGCAATGACTATGATTAAAGCAGGCATTATTGGTGGCACGGGTTATACCGGTGTTGAGCTCCTTCGACTATTGCACAACCATGCACAAGTAGAAGTGATTGCTATCAGCTCTCGTTCAGAAGCGGGGCAACTTGTTGGTGAATTTTTTCCGTCTTTAGCAGGGCAGACAGATTTAGCCTTCACAGCACCCAATGATGTGATCTTAGATAAGTGTGATGTGGTCTTTTTTGCAACGCCACATGGTGTTGCAATGGAAACAGCGGGCACTTTTATCGACAAAGGCATTAAAGTGATTGATTTAGGCCCAGACTTCCGTTTGCGCGATAAAGACGAATATGCACAGTGGTACGGTTTGGAAAATTTCCAAGATGATTTGCTTGCATCGTCGGTGTATGGGCTTTCTGAAATCAACAGGGAACAAATTAAAGATGCGCAATTAACTGGTAATCCGGGCTGTTTCCCGACCACTGTTTTGTTGGCGCTTAAGCCATTGATTGAAAAGAATTTAATCGACTTATCAAACATTGTTGTTGATTCCAAAACAGGTGTGAGTGGCGCAGGTCGTGGCGCAAACCAAGCAATGCTACTATGTGAGACCAGTGAGTCTGTTAAAGCTTATGGCGTCAGTGGCCATCGTCACTACCCAGAAATCAAACAAGAATTAAGCCTGTTAGCCGGCGGTAAGCCTATTGGTTTAACTTTTGTTCCACACTTGGTGCCAATGATTCGTGGCATGGAATCCACAATTTATGTGGACTTATTAGATGCTAACGTTGATGTACAATCAATACTTGAAGCCGCCTATAAAGACGAGCACTTTGTGACTGTCCTTGGCGCAGGCGTTGTGCCTGAAACGCGCAATGTTAAATCAAGCAACTTCTGTCAGATTGCCGCACAAAAAGCAGTGGGTGGTAAGCTAGTGGTGACATCCGTGATTGATAATTTGATTAAGGGCGCGGCAGGACAAGCAATACAAAACATGAACATTATGTTCGATATAGATGAAGGGCTAGGCCTAGAGCAAATCGGCTTACTGCCTTAAAGGAGATAAATATGGAAACAGCACAAGCTTTAGAAGAAGCTGATATTATTTTTAGCGACTCTGCTGCTAAAAAAGTAGCTGACTTAATTGTTGAAGAAAAAAATGACGAGCTAAAACTACGCGTCTACATTACGGGTGGCGGTTGTTCTGGTTTTTCTTACGGCTTCACTTTTGATGAAAAATACAAAGAAGGTGACTCAACAGTTGATAACAATGGTGTGCGCCTTGTGGTCGATCCAATGAGTTACCAATATTTAATTGGCGCAACGGTTGACTACCTTGAAGATTTACAAGGCTCACGCTTTATTATTCATAATCCAAATGCCAAAACCACTTGTGGTTGTGGCTCATCGTTCTCAGTATGATTGAATATATCCCCGGTTTAGCCGGCGTTCCGGCAACAGAATCTTCTATTTCTTCGATTGATGGTGAAAATGGCATCTTAGCTTATCGTGGTTATTCCATTGAAGATCTGGTCAAAAATTCTTCTTTCGAAGAAGCTTCAATGCTGTTATTACATGGTGAATTACCAAACCAAGAAGAGCTTGCAGAGTTTAGATGCTTGTTGCAAAGTCATTATCGCGTAAAGTCGAACATCCGCACGATGATGTGGTCACTGCCACCAACGGGCCATCCGATGAACGTGTTACAAATGGCGATCGCTTCAATGGCAACTTTCTATCCAGAAGCCAAGGCTGCAACCCCTGATTCTGATGTAACGCAAGTGGCACTCATCCATATTTTATCAACCACAGCCACCTTGGTTTCTATGTGGGAAAACGTACGCAATGGTTACGACCCGGTACCGCCCGATCCATCAATGGGCTATGCGCAAAACTTCTTGCATATGCTTTGCGGTAAAGAGCCCAGCGACGATATTGTTAAACTGTTTGATGCTTGCTTAATTTTGCACGCCGAACACACCATTAACGCCTCAACCTTCTCGGCCATGGTGACCGCCTCTACGCTAACCAACCCATTTGCTGCCATGTCGGCAGCTGTTGGTACTTTAGCTGGACCGCTACACGGTGGTGCCAATGAAGACGTGCTCAACATGTTAGACGAGATTGGTGAGGCCAAAAATGCACGTGGCTACATTGAAAACCGCCTAAAAAATAAACAAGTGATTTGGGGTATGGGGCATCGCGAATACAGCGTCAAAGACCCTCGCGCCACTATTTTGCAAAAAATGATTGAAGAATACGTTAACAAAACAGGTATCACCCTGTCTAAGCGTTTCGAGACTGCATTAGAGGTAGAACGCGTTTGTGAAGACCTGCTATCTGCTAAAGGCGTCTATCCAAATGTTGACTTCTATTCTGGTATTTTGTATGCAGAAATACTACACCTGCCGATTGACCAGTTCACCCCTATCTTTGCGGTTGCACGTTCAGCAGGCTGGTTAGCGCACTGGCGTGAGCAAGTACACCATAATCGTATTTTCAGACCAACACAAATCTACACTGGTTTAGATTTTAGAAAATACCCAAGTAAATAACTCAAATCAAGCATGAATAAGACGACACATTTTGGTTTTAAAGATGTTGCCACTGACGACAAGCAAAGCTTGGTTAGGGGTGTTTTTGACTCGGTAGCTAGTAAGTACGACCTCATGAACGATGTACTTTCGTTTGGTGCACACCGTTTGTGGAAGCGCTATACCATTGCCTCAAGCAATGTTAAGGCCGGAGACAAGGTGTTAGACATTGCGGGTGGAACCGGTGATCTGGCCATTGAGTTTAGAAAAAAAGTTGGTGATGCCGGGCAGGTTGTTCTGAGCGATATTAACGCCGCCATGCTTGACGAAGGCAGAAAGAATCTAATCAACAACGGTATTTTTGGCGTGGAGTTTGTCCAGCTTAATGCACAACAAATTCCATTTGCAGACAACACTTTTGATTGTGTTAGTATTGCCTTTGGCCTTCGAAACGTCACTGATAAAGATCAAGCACTCAAAGAAATGCATCGTATTCTCAAACCAGGTGGTTGTTTATTAATTTTAGAGTTTTCAAAAACCGACTCTGAATTTTTGAAAAAATTCTATGATTTTTACTCATTCAGCGTCATGCCAAAACTCGGTGGTATGATTGCTGATGACGAAGAATCTTATCAATATTTAGCCGAATCTATTCGCAAACACCCTGATCAAGAAACACTAAAGTCTATGGTATTGGACGCGGGTTTTGGTTTCTGCGAGTATCACAACCTATCGGGCGGCATTGTTGCTTTACACAAGGGCATTAAGGTTTAAGCCCCATGCAACACTTTGTGCTTGAACAAGCCTTAAACTATTTAATCGATCAAGGCAATGCAGACCTAAGCGCGCTCAATGGAAAAACATTGTACTTTGCTCTAGAAGACTTGCCGATCAACGTCAACTTTGTCTGTACCAATGATCGTATTTTTGTCACGACAGACACAAGTGCTGGCGCCGATGTCGACATCAAACTCAAATCTAGTGTTTTCTTGGCGTTATTTCAAGGTGAGGATTTAACCGAATTGCTTCGACAAGATAAAATCGTCATTCATGGTGATGTTAAAACCGCACAATTATTAGTCGACCTACTTCAACAGATTGACATCGACTTCGAAGAAGTGCTGTCTAAATACACTGGTGATATTGTTGCCCATCAAATAGGAAAACTGGCTAAAAGTTTTAAAGCGTCTGACAACCCGTTAGAGGCACTTAAAGACGAACTAACTACTTTGCTCATCGCGCCAACAAAATCTAAATTATTTAAAAACAAGGACGCCTAAACAGATGCGTAACTTGGTCAGATTTATTGCTATCTCACGTATTTTAATGCGCTATCGATTAGACAGCCTAGTCCTGTCTACGCCTTTGTTAAAAAGCTTTAAGCCACTTTTATATTTAATCCCCTGGCATTACTTTCCGGTAAAGCAATACACGCGTGGTGAACGCATTCGTTTAGCACTAGAAGAACTAGGACCAATTTTTATTAAATTTGGGCAAACACTTTCTACCAGACGAGATTTATTGCCAGATGATATTGGCGATGAACTAGCCAAACTGCAAGACAGCTGCCCTGCCTTTGATCCGGCCGAAGCCAAACGCATGATTGAACAATCTCTGGGCGATAGCACAGAGCAATTATTCAAAGAGTTTGACCAATCGCCGCTTGCCTCAGCCTCCATTGCCCAAGTGCACACTGCCATTACACATGATGGCGATGCCGTTGTGGTTAAGGTGGTGCGCCCTAACATTGATCAAACCATTAAACGCGATATTGCACTGATGTACGCTTTGGCCAGATTGATTAGTAGACACCCAATGAGTGAAAAAGTACGTCCTTTAGAGATTGTTGCAGAATTTGAAGCTATTATCTTAAACGAACTAAACATGCTTAATGAGGCTAACAACGCCTCACAACTACGACAAAATTTTCAAAATTCAAACTTGCTCTATGTGCCAAAAGTACACTGGGATTTGTGTAGCGAAAACATCTTAACTACCGAACGTATTTACGGCACGCCCGTTGGCAATATCGCACAACTTAAATCTGATAATGTCGACCTTAAAAGGTTGGCTGAAGAGGGTGTCATTATCTTTTTTACTCAGGTATTTAAGCACAACTTCTTTCATGCTGATATGCACCCTGGCAATATCTTTATCGGTGCTGATGGCAACTATATTGGTGTTGATTTTGGCATTATGGGTACACTTACCGAAACCGATAAAGACTTTCTTGCCGACATCTTTTTAGCATTCTTTAATCATGATTATCACGGTGTGGCCCGTGCT
>OFDI01000091.1_pt1 | contig 13913 bp, 14 predicted proteins | sample 1520301 | NCBI WGS metagenome assembly OFDI01 (sample SAMEA3696446, study PRJEB22514) | metagenome | biome: water; feature: marine; material: hydrothermal vent | place: Pacific Ocean | collected 2014-08-12 | depth 1521 m
ATTATCATTATAAAACAATTATGCACGTTCAATAGTTTCTTTAATATTTTTATTAGATGAATTATTAAGTTCGGTTTTTGTATGGAATGTCATCCATGATACTTTTTTATTTTCTATTAGTTTTTTGACCATTCTTTCTCGTTTCGTCAAATTAGCAGAATTTCCACTTTTTACTTCTATAAATACAACTTCCTTAGGCTTTTCTTCTTCTAGTCCTTTAAACGCAATAAAATCTATTGGAGAGCCCAAAAATCTTAAATCTTTTAGGTTTATATTATGATTCTCAAATAACAGTAATGGAGCTAATTGTTCCCCAACTTTTCCAAGTATTGTTGTGGATGACCTTTGTATAGCATCAGTTCTTATACACATTTCTGTTTTTCTTTTCCATTCCTCAAACTTTGTTTCATATTCCTTTTTTATATTTTCATAAATATTTTCTTTTAATTCTTGTAATTCTTTCTGTTTCCATTCATTAAACTTATTTTCATATTCATTATGTGTTTTTTCAAGGTTTTCTTTTAACATCGATTCATATTTAGCTTTATATTCATTGGCTACACTCGTATTAATCTGTGTTTGGAGCTCTGTTAATTCTTTCTGTTTCCATTCATTAAACTTAGCTTCATATTCCTTGTGTAGTTTTTCAAGATTTTCCTTAGTCATTGACTCATATTTAGCTTTATATTCGTTTTCTACACTTGTTTTTATTTGGTTCTGAATTTCAGTCAATTCTTTCTGTTTCCAAATGTTAAATTTGTCTTCATACTTTTTATGTAGCTCCTCGATATTTTCCTTCATTATGGATTCATACTTTGCTTTATATTCATTTTCAACATTAGTTCGGATTTGTTTTTGAATTTCAGTCAATTCTTTCTGTTTCCATTCATTAGACTTATTTTCATATTCCTTATGAAGTTTTTCAAGATTATCTTTCATCATTGACTCATACTTTGCTTTATACTCATTCGCTACACTATTTTGTATTTGGTTTTTAATGTTTTCCAGTTCTTTCTGTTTCCATTTCTCGATTTTTTCTTGATAATCTTCTTCTAATCTCCTAAATTTCTCTTCATATTCTGCTTTATATTCTAATTTTATATTTTTATATATCTGGTTTTCATATTCTTTTAATTCTGTTTTTTTCCATTCATCTAATGTTTTGAGCATTTTAGATGAATAGTATTTATGTAATAACACAATAACAACTAATGCCATTGCTAATAATCCAGCAAGAAATAATGTAATTGCATCCAAAATATCACCGCCCTTTTAAAATTACCCCCTGTATTTTAATGCCATATCTACAAAGTTTTTTATTATTTTTCATTTATATCATCGCATTTATTGTATTTTGACTAATTCTTTTTATGATTTCATCATAATATTTTTTAGATTTTTCAATTACTACAAAATTTCTATTAAGTTTTTTACACACTGATGCAGTAGTTCCCGTTCCTCCAAAAGGGTCTAATACATAATCGCCCTCATTTGAAGCAACTTTTATAATTCTTTCTATTAATTTCTCAGGCATTTGACATGGATGTCCTTTAACTCTCTCCTTAAATGTTCCACAAACTCTCGGAATTTCCCAAACATCATCAGGAATTTTTCCTTTTGGATTTGCTCTTTTGTCTTTATATATTAATTGTCTTTTTGACGGAACCCTTACATCATCCCCGTTGAATGTAAAGTTATTTTTATCTTTTACATAATATAATATGTGCGTGTGCGACCGGTTGAATTTTTTTCTCTGATTCTGCCCAAATGTATAATACCAAATAATCCAATTTCTAAAATATAAATTCTGTTTTTTTAAGATAATATTTATCTCCGCAACATATTCATCACCCATTACAACAAATATAGAACCATTCTTTTTTAAAACCCTGCAACATTCTTTTATCCACTGGGAGCTCCACTTTACATATTTATCATAGGGTAAATTATCGTTGTATCCATCATAATTTAATCCAATATTATACGGGGGGTCGGCAATTATTAAATCAAAAGTTTCATTATTAAATTCTTTTAAAACTGATAAACAATCGCCCAATATTACTTTTTGCATTATTCCACCTCAAAAAGTTTGTTTGGTGAAATTTTAAATTGTAGTTTTGTAGGGTCGGGCGTTCCCCCTTTCCTTTGCATGGTGATTCTTCCAATGTATAAACTACCTCTTGGAGATATTTTTACATCACCTTGACTATAAAAATTCATTACAAAATTTATATCTTTTAAAATATATTTTAAATCTCCATTTTTCATCTGTTTTGTAATTAGCATCCAATCTGCACTAAGTCCCCCTCTACCTTTTAAAATATCGCTAATTATGAGTATTTTATTTTTTCTAAAAAAATCAATAATCATTTTTTGAGATTTTTTTGGCAATTCGTCCAAAAATATCCTATTTTCTTTTTTAGTATTCTTAAATCCATATTCTTTTGGGTTTAATTCTCCAGTAAATAACTTTAAACACTGTGCAATTTCATCATTAAATCTCCACATTTTTTGATAAGAATCTACTGTTCGTTTATCTACTTGATTATAACTTGCTGTTTCATTTGCTTTTTTTAATGAGATGTTTTCAATGTGTAATACCCCATCAATTTCAATAATAATTTTAACCTGTACATCGGCTTTTTTAAATTTAGTTATAGTTTCGTAATCTTTTTCACTTAGCCCATATTTTGATAAACTTTTCTTTGATAATCTTACAGGAATTTGCAATGCTATTAATTTATGTATTTTTTTATAATTGTATCCCATAATTTTTAGCCAGTTTTTAGCATCTTTATCTTTTAGATAGTTGTTAAATTTTGAAGTAATCAATTCTTCATTTTTGAACCCTCCTTTTGCTGTTTTTGAACCTAATTCTTTTTTATTTAATCTACCCAAAATATCACCATTTATATTTTATTGTAGCTCAATGCCATATCTACAAAGTTTTTTATTATTTTTAATCCCTCTTTATTTTCCCATTCAGTCAATACGCTTTCAGGGTGGAATTGAACCCCTTCAATAGGTTTTGTTTTATGCCTAATGCCCATAATTATTTCTTCATCCGTATCAATGGTAGTTGCTGTAATTTCAAAATCCTCAGGAACTTCAAGGACTGCAAGAGAATGGTATCTTCCAACCTCCAACGGATTTTTAACATTTTTAAATATGGTTTTTCCGTCGTGTTTTATTATACTAGACTTTCCATGAACTGGGGGTATTCTATCAACCTTTCCGCCAAATATATGGGCTATAATTTGATGACCAAGACAAACTCCCAATATTGGAACATCCATATTCATTATAATTTCTGGACAGTTTTCAATATCTCTTTTTTTGTCCGGAGCTCCGGGACCTGGTGATATAATAATCCCATCTGGATTTATTTTTTTAACCTCTTCAAGAGTTATAGTGTTTGGAACAACCTTTATTTTATCATATATGGAAGCATATTCTGCCAAATTCCATACAAACGAATCCTTATTGTCTATTATTAAAATCATAATTTCACCTTTGTTGGGAAATTACCTGGATTATTTATCGATATCATGTTCCACCTCTAATGCACGCATAACAGCCGCCATTTTTCTCTCGGTTTCGATATATTCATTTTCAGGAACAGAATCCGCAACTATTCCAGCTCCTGCTCTTAATCTAATGGTATCGTTGTCTATTTCTGCCATTCTTATGGCTATTGCAGTATCTGCGTGATTACTCAGTGAGAAATACCCCACAGCACCGCCGTATATTTTTCTTCTGGATTTTTCCAGTTCATCAATTATTTCCATTGCCCTATATTTCGGAGCTCCTGTTAATGTTCCCGCAGGGAATGATGCCTCTATTGCATCAAACATTGTGGCATTGTCTTTTAATTCCCCAATTACTTCACTTTCTATGTGCTGAACATGGCTGTATCTTATTACCTCAAAGAACCTATTTAATTCAACAGTTCCAGATTTTGATACCTTTCTTACATCATTCCTTGCTAAATCAACAAGCATCATGTGTTCCGCTCTTTCTTTTTCGTCACTAAGGAGCTTTTCAGCAAGTTCTTTTGTTTCTTCCTCGGTTTCCCCAACTTTCGTAGTTCCTGCAATAGGGTTTATTTTTAAAATACTGTTCTCAACTGATGCCATTGTCTCAGGAGAAGCCCCCACAACATCCTTTTCAAATTCAAGCAAAAACATATAAGGACTTGGGTTGAGCTCTCTCAAATTTCGATATATTTTAAATGCTGAATAATCGCTTTTTAATTGATACTCCCTTGATATTACAACTTGGAAGGCATCACCGCTGTAAATGTATTCTTTTGTTTTTTCCACCATTTCCATAAAGTCATTTTTATTTGCATCGCATCCAACGATATTTGTTCCGCCTTTTTCATCCACTATTTCGGATTTTTTAGCTTTTTCAATAACTCTTTCGGCATTTTTCATTTCTTCAAGAGAATTGTTTAATGACAGGTAGTAATATCTGTTTAGTATGTGGTCATAAACATAAACATTGTTGTAATATCCAAATACAGAAGCTTCCTCAATATCTCCGCCGATATAGTTATGTATCGTATCATAGGCGAAGTATCCTAAAAAACCTCCCGTAAATCTCTCGTTTAATTCAATATTGCTAATTTCTTTTTTGTTTTTTATTTCTGATTCAAATATCTCTTTTAATGCCTTAAATGGATTACTTTCCTTTGAAACTGTGCTGTTGCCTATTTTTGTATTATTTTTAATATTTACAACAAACTCTGGATTTGAAGATATGTATGTATATCTCGCTTTTGAAGGGTGTTTATCCCTCGACTCTAAAATAAATGGATATTCCCCTTCCTCTCTTAAAACATTATACAGTTTCAATGGGTCGATATAATCAAACTTCTGTCTAAATAGCTTCATACTATCCCATTCTATCTTTTATTTATAATTTTGAATTTCTTTGAGTTTATTTAATACAATTCCATCATCAATGGCATTTTTTGCCATTTCGAGACCTTCCTTATAATCTGATGCCACATCTGATGCATAAAGGGCCGCAGCAGCATTCAATAGTATAAAGCCCCTATCCTCATTAATTTTTCCTGAAAATATCTCAAAATCCTTCGGATTTTTACGATTTCCTTCGCTTCGCTCGAAAACCTCGATTATTCTTTTGGCACTTTCATCAGGGCTTCCGCATGGAATAGGTTTTGAAGGGGTTAATCCAATATCCCTTGGATGTATCTGGTATATTTCATTTTCCTTATTTTCGTTTATTTCGCAAATTGTAGAATAATCATTTGGGTTTAATTCATCCAATCCATTTCCATAAACTACAAGAGCTCTTTTAACACCAAGGAGTTTTAATGCATCCCCAACTTTTTCAACTAAATCAGGGGAATTTACTCCCATAATCTGATAATCAGGGTTTGCAGGGTTTGCAAGTGGTCCCAATATATTGAATATTGTTTTTATCCCCAATTCCTTTCTAACAGGCATTATCTTTTTCAATGCAGGATGATATTTTGGAGCAAATAAAAACACAAAGTTTGTTTCATCAATCATTTTTTTAGCTTCCTCAGGAGATGAATCAATTTTAATGTCCAACGCTTCCAAAACATTTGCAGAACCGCTTTTTGAAGTAATGGATACATTTCCGTGTTTTGCAACCTTTTTAAAACATGATAATACGATAGATACAGCGGTGGAAACATTTATTGTGGAAAAACCATCCCCTCCTGTTCCGCAGGTATCACAAACACTTCCTAAATCTACTTTAACGGCATTATCTCTCATCGCCTTCGCAAAACCGGCAATTTCTTCGGAAGTAAAGCCCTTAGTTTGAAGTGCTGCAAGATATGCCCCTATTCTTATTTCACTTTCATTTAAAAGGTTATTGAATAAATTATATGCCTCTTCATAAGTTAAATCCTTTCTATCCACTATTTTATTTAATAAGTCGTTCATAATTTCGCCTCCACAAATGATTTAACAAATTCCTCCATATTTTTTGCCTTCATAAAGCTTGTTCCTATAAGTGCCGCATCGGCATACTTTAAAGCTATTCTTAAATCATCTATCGAGCCAATACCGCTTTCACTAACAAATACTACATCCTTTGGAATTAAATTGGATAGTTGTTCCGTAAGGGATACTGTTCCATCGTCGAGCTCTAACTTTGTAATATCTCTATTATTAACACCAATCATTGTGGTGTTTGTATCCTTTGCTATGTCAATTTCCTCCTTATTATGAACTTCCACAAGTGTATCCAGTCCATGTTCAAGAGCATAATCAACGAATTCTGCTGTTTCATCCTTTAACAATCTGGCTATTATCAATATTGCCCCCCCTTCTGCTTCCGCTGTTTTTTCAATCTCATCTTTTGTGGTGATGAAATCCTTTCTTAAAACCGGGAGCTCAGTTGATGCACATATTTTTTTGAACATGTCAAAGTTCCCGTTAAAGTATTTTTTATCGGTAATGTAGGATATTCCCGCAGCTCCTGCATTTTCATATATTCTAAGAATATCTATTTCATCCCTTCCTTTAAGCATATCGCCATATTTTGGAGAATGGACTTTTATTTCTGCTATTATTGGATTTTTGCTATTATTTTTTGTGTTTATTATTGAATTGACCATCTTCATGATATCACCAGTTAATAGTTATGCTTATATTAATATAATCATTAAATTAAATATATAAGTTAATAATTATAGGGGCTATTATGGCAAATAACCACATATTTGATAACATTTGAAAAGCATTTAATATTTACACTAACAACTATTTAAAAAATCACCACCATCTCCAAACAACATTGGAGTGGTTGCTAAAAAAAGAATCCATTTTATATATGTTTGATATTCTCATCCTTTTTATATCGGATACAATTCCCATATTTACACACTAAAAATTATAAAATTATAATTAAAAAATATAATTATAATATCATTTCATAATATATATAATTATCAGTTGAGTTAATCGCTTATTCTGTTATGCCTTTTAGATATATCCTACCATAGGCGTATCCCATTACTGTATAAATATAGTATAAAAACATTCCTGCTATCCAAATGGCTACTGGGATTAGGATGATTGTCATAGTACATAGAAATGCTATAACTGATATTACTACTTCCAATATCATTATTGCAATATATAATACGATATTAAAAATCAAAATATCGAGCCATGTTTTTTTAAGTATTTTAAATATGGTTTTAAATTCGAAAATTGATGACAATTTATTGGTATATGCGTAATGAGATAAAACAATTGGCGTAGCCAATGCAAATATCACAAATACTATTATAAACAAAATCATAATTACAACAGAAATCAATGCTATTATGGTGCTAAGTCCCTCCGTATTGGAGACCAACGATATTGAAGCGCCCATAATTAATAAGTATCCCACTAATATAATAGTTGGAATTGAGATATACACAAAGACAATTATTAATCCATAAATTCCTTCGATTAATTGGGCAATAATCTTAAATTCAGGCAATTTATCATCAACACCATTATAAATTAATTTCATAATGTCTATCATATATCCATACAATAAAAAATTAAATATTGGAATTATACTAACTAATCCTCCAATAGCGAGTTTCGTTTTCCAATTTTCATCGCGGAACATGTATTTAAAAGAGTCTGATATCATTTTTATCCCTCCATCTTTTTTAAAATATCATTTATGGTACTCAAAAACACAGGTAATATATAAAACACGCCAATAAATCCAGCTATAAGACCAGTAATTAACCGTAATTCATTAAAACTTTCCCTTAATCCTATTAATTGTGTAGTTCCATCAATCCCCATCGGTATCAATGCCACAATTAAATACCATTTATTGGGAGTTTTAAAGTCATTTAGTTTTTTTACAAAGGGATAAATTACCATCCCTGCTAAAAATCCAGTATATATTCCAAAACATCTCGCACAAACTGCCATTTTGTGATTAAAAATAAAAAAACTTCTTTGTGGGAGTTGATGACATAATTGAGAATATGTGCTATATATAAACATAGATATTCCAAAATATATATCATATAAATAAGGAGCTAAAAAAATTCCCATGTAAAAAATGCAAAATAAAAATAATAATATTAGATATATGTTGTGTAATCTCATCCTTTTACCTTAACATATAATATCGCCCCAATTGCACCAGATATTGCTCCGAATATTATGGCTAGTGGTATTCCTATTATTCCTCCAATTGTACTTCCTACAACACCTGCCATCATATCATCTCCCATCATACCTGCGGAAGTTGTATTGATGAATAGTGAGAATACAAAACCCAGAACACCTGCTATTAATCCAGCAATAGCACCACTTCCTGCCCCCGCAACTGCTAAATCCTCCATTTCTACATACGCTTTATTTAATATTAGATGTGCTGTAATTGCACCAGATGCAATATACATAAGACAGCAACAATTTAGACAATTTATGAATGGTATCCCCGATATAACACCTCCAATAACGCCCCCAATTAACATTGGTTTTAGCATTAATTCTGTATTGAATCTCATTTTATCGCCTTCAATCTGTTTATACAATTAATACATACAATTAATATATAATTATATTAGTATTTATATATTTCCGAGAGCTCCGTAAATCACACCATTAACAACAGTATAAATCGGAGCTCCACAAACACACCACCCCTCAAATGGTGTAAATTTAGCCTTAGATTTAAATGTTTCCCCTTTTATAGTTATCTCCTTATCTAAATCAATAATTGATAAATTTGCATTATTTCCTTCCCGTATTTCATTATCAATATTAAATATTTTTGAAGGAGCTCCGGACAAAATCCTTTCAGCATCAAATATATTAATAATATTTTTATTAACCAAATTCATAGTTAATGGAACAAGGGTTTCAATTCCGGGAATTCCCGAAGGGCAATTTTCAACAGGATTATTTTTCTCATTTAGGGTATGTGGTGCGTGGTCTGTTGCGATTAAATCAATCGTTTTATTTACAATTCCATTGATTAGTGCTTTATTATCCTCTTTTGTCCTAAGTGGAGGATTGAATTTTCCCATTCCTTTTAATTTTTCGGCATCATCTTTATTTAAAAATAAATGATGCGGTGCAACTTCGGTTGTTATTTTCACATTTTTAAATGTTTTTTTGGCATTATTTATTAAATTTAGTCCTTCTTTTGTAGATAAATGGCAGATATGTATATGGGGTTTATTTTGGTTTAATTTTTCAATGATTTCTAAATTTTTTAATATTTCTTTTATTGCCTCAACTTCACTTTTACTATCTCTTATTTTTGTATGGTTAGTCCAACTGTTTAATTGGTATTTTTTCGAGTTTTCGGCTATTATGTCTTTATGCTCGGCATGTATTGTAAATAATTTATTTTGGTTTAAAATATCTTTTAATTTTGAGTAATCGCTTATAAATAAATCCCCCACCGATTTTACCATAAAAATTTTATATGATTTTGCATTTTCTATATTATCTAAATAATTATTTTCCGTAATTCCGTAATTAAATTCAATATTTATTTTACTTTTTTCTTTTCCCTCTTTGTATTTCTTTTCAAATTCTCCTTTTGTAGTGGTTGGAGGGTTGCTATTTGGCATGTCGATGGCATAAGCCACTCCTCCGTTAATTGCTGCTTTGCTTCCACTTATAAAATCCTCTTTTTGCGGTTGCCCATATCTAAAATGAACATGAGAATCAATAATTCCGCCCATTACAATTTTATTTTTTAAATCAATTGTAGTTTTATCGTTATTTTCATTAGTGGATATGTTTTTACTTATTTTTTTAATTTTATCATTTTCGATTAATATATCTGCTTCGATTATATTGTTATTTTTTATTATTTTGCAGTTTTTTAGAAGCATTTTTTCACCATTAATTATTTATATCATATTTATTGATAAACGATTATAATATATTATCGGAAATTTGGTGAAACTATGGATGAGGTAAAAAATCCGCCAGTTATTAAGGTTAAGGATTTTGGAGTAATAAAAGAAGGGGAGGTTAAATTAAAACCACTTACGATATTTTTTGGAAAAAACAATACTGGAAAAACATATATGGGTTATTTGATTTGGGGATTGAACGGAATTACTATTGGAAGTAATGGAAATTTAAAAAACAGAGATAAATTACGCAAAATAATATACAATAAATTAAATGAATTGTTGGATAATAATGCATCACCCACCAATATAATGATTGATGGGGTAAGTATTGATTTAAAAGGAGATTTAAAAAATATCTTTAATAAAGATATAGAATGTGGAGTAGTAGAAATAACTAAAAAAATAGTAGATTTAAGATTAAATATTGCATACATTTCTGATGTAGATGAATATAGGAGTTGGATGTCTAATTATTTAAATAGAAACGATGATGAACATTTTAAAATAGGATTATTAATTAACAGTGGAGATATTCTCGGAGGAGACGAAAATTCATATTCTATAATAATTACGACGAACGATATCACAGTGAGGGTTTGGAGTAAAGAAAGCATTAAAAAAGAAATTAACAGTATTATCGACCATATATTAGATGGAATATTATATATTAATAAATCATACGGCTCAAATTCATTATTTATTCCTGCATCGAAAAGCGGTTTTGTATTATTAAGTAAATACTTAGCCAAAAGTTCCGTATCAAATATACTTGGTGATGGAATTCAGACTACATTGGTTAAGTACAATAATGCAGAAATAAATTATAATGAGGGATTAAGCATAGAAAATAACAGTATGCCAAAACCAATGATAAAATTCATAACTTCTCTACCAAATTATTCAGAGGGGTATTTTGAAGAAATAAACGAAGAATATAAGGAGATTGTGGAGTTTTTACAAGACAATTTAATAAATGGAAAATTAGGATATAACAATCAACTTAAAAGTGTATCTTATATTCCAAAAAGTGATGGCGTAAAAATTCCATTACAATACTCATCATCATTGGTAGTTGAGAGCTCCCCTTTATTAATGTATTTGGCACACTCTAAATATATTAGAAAAGGAACTCAATTAATAATTGAAGAACCAGAGGCACATTTACATCCTGATGCACAAAGAATTTATGCAAGAGCACTTGTTAGACTTATAAATAAAGGCGTTAGAGTTTTGTTAATAACTCATAGCCCATACATTCTACAACAAATAAACAATTGTATGAAATTAAGTTATTTAAAAGAAATGGGGAAAGAGGAAGAACTTGATGAGTTTTTAATGAAACATGGCTACGAAGAGGATGATATTTTAGACCAAAATCTGATTTCTCCATATATATTTGATGATGAAAAGAAAGGGAGTGGTGTTGTAATAAGGGAACTAGATATAATAGAAAATGAAGGAATATCTTATGAAGCATTTTATCCAGTGTTAAAAGAATTACATGATGAAACGGAAGAACTGAGGGACTTAATGGATGAGGGGGAGTATGGAGAAACTGAAGAATGAAATAACAAAAATATTAGTTAATGAATTGATACATAATGAAAATAGAGTGTTTATTGAGGAGCTTGATACTTATTTTTTAGTAACAGTATATGAAAATGAGAAAGAAGCCACATTAAAAGAAATTAAAATTGATTTTCCAAAAAACATTAAATTACTGCCTCTTATTATTGACAATAAAGAATATTATAAATTATTAAAAGGAAGTAAAAACTGTGAATGTGCAATTTTAGTAAAAGAAGAAAATGGGAAATATCATTTGGTTCTTGTAGAAATGAAATCTACACTCCATAATAGGGATTTGAAAAACATAATAAATAAGACTAAGTATTCCTCATATTTATCAACCATATTATTAAAAACTTTTGATATAGTCCCTGATGAATATCATGTTATAGTAGCATATCTTGAAAATAAAATACCATCGACAGCTTCTCCAACAGATTTAGACTCAAATATTAATTCAAAATTCGGGCACCATATTAAAAAATGGAATCAGTCAAAATGGAAGTTTGAATGGTTAAACAACAGTCATTTAATAGTAAATAAAAAAGATATTAAGTATAAAAATACGATAAATTGGTATGATATACAATAATATCTAAAAAATTAAATTAAGATTTTTTATTAGTATTCATTATTTATTTATGCGTAAAATAGCATATTATTTCATCATCCTTCTTTTCATCAACTCTCACAAATCCAAATCTTTCAAACTGCACAAAATCATCAACTTCTACTACTTTAAAGTCCTTTTCAGCAACTCCTTTAATTTTTTCCCCGTCGGTATTTATTACGGCGGTAGGAATGGCATCTTTTACAGGAATCCAATGTATTATTTTTGCTTTATTTTCTTTTGCTATTTTGAAGTCGTCAGAGTGGTATTTGGCATATATTGTGTTATTTTCAATTTTTTCAACTACAATATTATGGAGCTCCATTAACCTATACATTTTATTTACTTCCAAATCATCGGAAACATAAATATTTCCATCAAATATTAATTCTCTTGTTCCAAATTCTTCCCTACTTGGGTGAGCTCTTAAATTTAATGTGGTGGTTTTTGCCCCCTCGATTATTAAAGTTTTTGGATTTTCTACAAAGAAGAACCTTCGAGCATCTTTATCAATTATATCTTTATTTATTGCATGTAGGTTTTCCCATGAATATTTTACATCTGCCTGTTTTACTCCAATATCTACCATTGATTTATAAATTGCCTCTGGTTTTATGCCTCTTCTTTTCAGTGCCCTTAGTGTTCCAAATCTTGGGTCGTCCCAGCCTGTGAATTCGTTGTTTTTAATTCCTTCGCTCATTTTTGATGTGCTTAATATTGGTCCATCTATTTTTAAAATACCATAATGTATATATTCGGGCATTTCCCAGCCAAAGTAATCAAATATGTATTTTTGTTTTTCCGTATTTACTATGTGGTCTTTTCCCCTCAATACATGGGTCATACCTAAAAGATGGTCATCAACAGATACGGATAGGTTCATTAGTGGATAAACTCGGTATTTTGTGCCTGTTTTCGGGTGTGGTGTGTTTTCAATTCTAAATATTGGAAAGTCCCTTATTGATGGGTTTTTATGCTCTATGTCTGTTTTTAATCTAACGGCAACTCCATCTATTTCATTATTTAGCATTTTATTCCATAATTCTAAATTTTTCTCTACTCCTAAATCCCTACATACACATGGTTTTCCATTTGCTCGGAGCTCCCTGAATTCTTCTGCCTCACAATCACAAACATAGGCATGTCCCATTTCTATTAATTTTGTTCCATATTCGTAATAAATAGGTAATCTATCGGATTGAACTATGGTTTCATCTATTTTTACGCCGAGCCATTCCAAATCCTCTTTAATCATTTCATATGCCTCGGGCATTACTCTTTTTGGGTCTGTGTCCTCCAATCTTAAAATTAATTTTCCATTGTATTTTTTTGCAAAATAATCATTTAATACGGCAGCTCTGGCATGTCCTAAATGAAGTGGTCCAGATGGATTTGGTGCAAATCTCATTACAACAGGAGCTCCCTCTTTTACATTTTTCAATTGTAGCTCTTTCTTTTTTCTTTCTACTTTTTTATCACTTAATAATTCGGGGGCAATAGATTCTAATTTTGCCTGTTGCTTATTTAGTGGCATATTTTCTATATCTTTTATTATTTCTGCAATTATTTTTGAAACTTCTCCTGCCTGTTTTCTTAAATCGGGGTTTTCTCCCAATATTTTTCCCATAATGGCTTTTGGGTTTGGAGCTCCCTTAAATTTTATTGAATTTTGAAGAACATATTTTAAAATAATATTTCGTATATCGCTCAATGTTTCACCTATTATTTTTCCAATGATTAATTTTAATTTTTAAAAATAATATATATTATTGCTTATAAATATTACGATAAACCGCCGAGAAGGTTCCAACGATTTTAATCGTTATACAAAAC
>OFDI01000094.1_pt1 | contig 13775 bp, 15 predicted proteins | sample 1520301 | NCBI WGS metagenome assembly OFDI01 (sample SAMEA3696446, study PRJEB22514) | metagenome | biome: water; feature: marine; material: hydrothermal vent | place: Pacific Ocean | collected 2014-08-12 | depth 1521 m
TAAATTCAATATATAATTAAAATATATAATTAACACTAAATAAATATTTTTGTGTGGAATTATGGAAAAAATGGAAAATATAAGAAATAATAAAATAAACGAAATAAAAGACATTAAAAATTTACGGTTAAGCTCTGGAAAAATAATAAATAAAAATGTCCATCAAATTGGTATAATTGCATTAGGTTCATATTTGGAAAATCATGGCACAGTTCTTCCAATTGATACGGACATAAAAATAGCATCATATATTGCCTTAAATGTAGCAATACGAACAGGTGCAAAGTTTTTAGGCTGTGTGCTACCATCTACGGAATATGATTATGTTAAACATGGAATACACAACACGCCAAATGAAGTAGTAGAATATATTAATTTTTTAGTGGAGCAAGGTAAAAAAATAGGCATAAATAAATTTCTAATAATAAATTGCCATGGTGGAAATACAATAATTAGGGAGCTCCAAAATTTTCCACCAAAACAAATTAAATTAAAAAATATAACCTTCACCCATGCATCAACAGAAGAACTATCCGTTGGGTATGTTATTGGAATAGCCGATAAAACTAAATTAAAAGAACACAATCCAAAAGATTATCCAGAAATAGCAATGATAGGATTAACAGAAGCTAGAAAAAATAATATACATATCGACAACGAAGCAAAAATTGCTGAAAAAAAAGGCATAACTATTAATGAGGATTTGGGAAATAAAATATTAAAAAACGCCATTAATGAATGTATTTTAGAGATAGAATTGTTATTAAATACTAAAAAAACTTAATGAAGGGATTAAATACATAACCGATATTGAATAAAAACTTTAAGATTTTTTTATATAATAAAATCGGAGCTCCGCTACCTAACAAACACTATATCGAATAAGTTATATATAATCAAGGACATAATGGGAATAGGCAATACTATAATAAATGGTGAGATTATGGCTACAACATATGAATTAAAAATATACGGTAGAATTCAGCATGTTGGATTTAGAGATAGAATAGAGGACATTGGCAGAGGTTTGGGGATTGATGGAGTAGTATATAATTATAAAGATGAAACGGTTAGAATTTTGGCAAATTTTGATGATGAAGAATTAAAAGAATTTTTTAAAAGAAGTATAAAGTTTTTAGAAAAAAAAGATAACTTAATTAAAATAGAGGGGGTCGAGGAAAAAGAACTAAATACATTTATCGAGTTTCCAAGTGGGATAAATAGAATTTCGGCAGATGATTTATTAGAACTTAATAAAAAACTTGATGAAGGAGTTAAATATATTAAAATGATTTTTGGAGTTTTGGAAGAAGTTAAAAAGGGGCAGAATGAACTACTAAAAGGACAAAATGAGTTGATAAATGGACAAAATGAAATAAAAGAAATACAGTTAAAAATGTTAAATATATTGGAAAAAATAGAAAGAAAACTTTAAGATTTTTATATTATCTGCCATATTCTCGGAGCTCCTAAGTTTGACAAACTAGTAAGTTGGGGGGGAGCTCATGTTAAAATACATAATAAAGATTTCAAATGTTCTTAAATAAATGATTATTTTTTGTAAGTTTAGGGGAAATTATGGAAAAAGCTATAATTAAATACAATAATCCTGAAAAAGAAGACGAAGATTTTTATGAAAAGTTTATTAATTGTCTAAAAAGCGGAGAAAAATTTGAAATATATGATGCAGTTGTTGAGGGAGATATAGATATTGAGGAAATTTATGAAAGGATTAAAAATATTAAAGATAAAGAATTAAAAGGGGCTAAGCTTGAAAAGAAAGACTATAAGATAATCATAAAAATTAATATAAATGTATATATGGTTAAGGTTGAATTTAAAGGCGAATTTAAAATGTATTTTTCAAAAAATACTGAAAAAATAGTCATTTGCACAATATTTGGTGGAGATGCTTTTTTTACAAATTCAACATTTAAAAAGGGTGCAAATTTTGACTACACAATTTTTAAAAAAGATGCTATATTCTGGTTTTCTAAATTTGGAGATAAGAATACTATCAAATTTAGACATTCAATATTCGAAGGAGTAGCTCAGTTTAATAATTCAGAGGTTGGATTTAAGATTTACTTTATGAATGTCATATTTAAAGAAAAAGCCAACTTTAAGAAAGCCCTACTCAATAGAGCCCATTTCAACAATTGCATATTCGAAAAAGAGGCTTATTTTATCGATACAGAATTTAACGGAAAAGTAAAATTTGAGAAATTAACATTTGAATCAATAGCTAAATTCACAGATATTTCGTTTGATTCGTTAAGTCTAAGGGAAGCCATATTTAACGATATAGTGTTGTTCAAAAAGAAAAAAGAAAATAAAAATATTGGAATAGCAATTTTCAATTTAGTTAATTTTAAAGAACCAGAGAATACAACATTTATAGACTTTCCATTATCAAAAACATCTTTTTTATTAACTGATGTAAAAGAAATAACAATAATTGCAAAAGCAGAGAAAATTTTAAGTGAATATCTTTTAGATTATTTAGATAAAAAGAATAACGAAGAAATAAAGGAGGACAATAAAGATGAACTTTATGAAAAAGCGTTGGAAATACTTAAACCATATTTAAGACAGGAAACAGTTTTAAAAGAATACAGAGACATGAGAAAATCTTTTGAAAATAATAGGACTTATGTTGAAGCGTCAGAATTGTTTATTTACGAAATGGATTTAATAAGAAGAATAACAACATTTGATGAAAGAAAATTTATTGAAAAAATTAAACCAGCGTTGGAATATGGTTTATGGGGTATTTACTTTTACTTGCCATACTTAGTCTTATTTGAATTTTGGATATGTTTAAAAACTGAAAGTTATCTGATTTTTTTAATTACAATTATAATAGTATTATATGCCATGTGGAAAGGTAGAGTGATAACATCGCTTACATTTTGGATTTATAAACTCACATCAAACTATGGGGAATCAATAACAAAACCAATATTTATTTCATTTTTTATAATATTGGTGTTTCCATATATTATTGATTTTTTAAATTGGATATGGTTTTTTGTTTCTAACTTTCCCTTGTTAAACGAACTTTTAAATAAAAATGGTTCAGCATACGAGCAAATATTAAGAGCATTTTTCCAATTAGGAATTGATAAAGATGTTATAAATTCAACAACTAATCCAATACAAAAAGAACAATTAAAAACATTAGCAAGTTATGAATGGCTAATAAGAATTATCTCTTTAATTTTAATCGGTAATATCTTAATAGCAATTAAAAGAAGATTAGAACGAAAATAATAATTATAAAATTTTTTTATATTTTATCAATTACTATCAATTACTATCAATTACTATCAATTACTATCAATTACTATCAAATTGATAGATGGTGAATATTATGAAACTTCCAGAAGTTTTAATATATACAAAAGAGGACGAAAAGGAAGCATCATATTGTTATAATGATGAAATTATAGAGTATATCAAAAAATACAATGTTGAAGAATATATTCACTGGGAAAAATTAAAATATAAAAAGGGATTACCTATCGAGCCAAAATATCTTTGGATTTTATTGAATAGAGATAGAAAAATACATTTTAAAGATTTAAAGTTTTATAATTGGACTTTTAAATATTATATCAATGATAAAATTCAGAAAATTTTAGGGGAGTTGGACATATTAAAAAATATGGAATTTCCCAATGAAATAGGCGATTTAATTAGCAGTAAATATAAAATAGATGCACTAATTGAGGAATCCATAGCATCAAGTCAAATTGAAGGGGCAAAAACTACAACAAAAATAGCAAAAGAAACTATAAAAAGTGGTAAAAAACCCAAAAATAATGACGAAATTATGATATATAATAACCATGAGGCTATGAAATATATCACAAATGAATTAAAAAATAAAGATTTCACAATTGATGAAATTTTAAAGATACACAATTTAATTTCAAAAGAATTAATTGGAAATGAATATGTGGGAGAATTTAGAACTATCGATGGCGTAATTGTTAGAGACATAAAAACTAACAAAACATTACATATTCCTCCAAATCATGAATTAATTGAATCTTTAATGAATGAACTATGTAATTTTGCAAACAATAAAGAGGATAGCATACACCCAATAATTAAAGGAATAATAATTCACTTTTTAATTGGATACATTCATCCATTTATTGATGGAAATGGTAGAACTGCAAGGGCTTTATTTTATTGGTATATATTGAATAGTGGATATACAATTTTTGAATATTTAAAAGTTTCAGAGTTTATAAATAAATCAAAAGGACAATATAAAAATTCATATTTATATGTGGAATCCCATAAATGCAATGAATATGAGGGCGATTTAACTTACTTTATTAGTTATATATTGAATTGTATTGAAAAATCGAGGAATGAATTTAAAGAAGAACTTGAATTGTTAGAAGATGAATTAAAACATAAAGATAAAATATACAATAATTTATTAAATGATTTAAAGAATAATAATTTAAATCTACGACAATTAGATATTTTAGAGGAAATAATTGAAAATCCTAAAAAGAAATTCACCATAAAATACATTGTAAATAGTTATGGTGTAGCATATGCCACGGCAAGAAATGATTTAAATATTTTTGCAGGATGTGGAATACTACAAAAGAAAAAAGCTGGAAAAGAATTTATATATGTTCCAAATATTTTAAATTAAAAAAATATAACATCAAAAAAATAATAATATATGTTGGATAATAAATAGCTTATTTATCCTCTGGACTCCTTAGCTTTTGGTCTTAATTTTGTGTATCCACATTTTCTACATTTTGTAGCTTTCCATGGATTTCTTGCAGTGCATCTTAAACATATTTTTTTATGAAATACTCTATTCATAGCTTCATCAAATGCCATATTCTCACCAAATTAATTATGTTCGTTTTTTATGGTTTTTTGGTTTTATTATAGTAATTTATAGTCATTATGTTTTATTCTTTTTATATCTTTTGGAAATATCTTCAATATATTTATTTTGAATTTCTATAATTTCCGCGGAGCTCCTGCCCCGATATTTTTCAAGCAATTCTTCATTAATATCAATGAATGTGTCTGCCCATTTGAAACCATCTAATAAAGAGATGGCATCATTTTTATAGTTTGCGATATATAGTGTAGCAATAAATGCTTCTAAGGTGGTTAATTTACAGGGTTTTCCATAATTTACAGGGTTTCCCGCAATTAAAAGGGGCAAACTTCTTTGATTTTTTGCATTAGTTATACTAAATACTTTTTCAGCTTGTTTCCATGAACAGTCAAGAGCCATTATTCCGTATTTTTTAATTATGTCTCTATCTTCAATGGAAACAGTAGTTTCAGCATAAGGATTTAATAACAAACTATTTCGCGGAAGTTTGTATGTGTTTTTTATGATTTTTGCATATCCAAGCTTACCCATTTTTAATGCTGTGCATCTTTTCGGGTCGCACTGGTTAGCATGGTATATATATAAGTTCATAAAAATAGCACCAAATATAAAATATAATATTAATATTGCCATATATGGAATTATAATATATATATGTAAGTAATATATAGGAAAGTAGGTTGTAGGTTAAATTATGAATAATAACAATGATAAATATAATAAAATAGGATTTTTATTATCAAAAGAATTTGAAGGATTACCAACACATGAATTAAATTCATTACTAAACACAAGCGGAAAATACTCCACAAGCACAACCAACAATTATGTTATTGTTGAAGGATTAAATGAGAAAGAAGGGGCGAACATAATAAATAAAGGGGCATATATAAATGAATGTCATTTAATATTATTCGGAGCTCCCAATTTAGAAGAATTATATGAAAAATTAAACAATTTTGATTTACATTCTGCATCTCTAATACTCCCAGAACATAGTTTTGCGGTTAGAACATTAAAAATTATACAAAAAACTTCGTCTTTTAAATCAAATCAAAGATTTGATACAGATAACGGTATAAATTCAATGGACATAGAACGAAAAGTAGGGGCAATTATTAAAAATAAAACTAATTCACCAGTTAATTTAAAAAATCCTGATAAAACCATAAAAATAATAATATTGGATAATATAATTTATTTTGCAATATTGATAAATGAAAGGGATAAAGAATATTATTTAAAAAATAGACCGCATTTAAGGGCATATTTCCACCCCGGTTGCATACTTCCAAAATTAGCGAGATGTATGGTTAATTTAGCACAGCTAAAAGAAGAAGATATAATTTTAGACCCATTTTGTGGAACTGGTGGGTTTTTGATAGAAGGAGGACTAAATGGCTGTAAATTAATTGGTAGTGATATAGATAATAGAATGGTTCAAGGTGCCTTATTAAATTTAAAAACCTATGAATTAGAGAACAATATAATAGCAATTGAACAGTGGGACGCCTTAGATGTTAAAAACTATTTAAAATCTTTAAATATTGAAAAAGTAGATGCCATAATTACTGACCCGCCTTATGGTATATCCACATCTAAAAAGGGAGATATTGAACATATTTTAAATAACTTAAAAGAATCCCTAAAAGATGGTGGTTATTTAATATTTGCATCGCCTACAAAGGTAAAATTAGAAGATTTGGAGTTAGAAGCTTTATATTCGATATATATTCACAAAAGCTTAACCAGATATATCCATATATACAAAAAATAATAAAATATATTTTTTTATAAAAAATATTCTTTTTTTAAAATTTCTACAAATTTATTGATTGTCTTATCAATACCGTTTTTCTGTCTTTGAACTATATTTTTTTTAGATATTAAATCCCCTTCAATATCTGTTGTAAATAAATATTCATTTTTATCAGATATTATGCAAATGCCTCCCCTCCCAACTCCTGCGGTGGTGGCTATTGCAATATTACAGTTTAGAGTGTTTTTAAGACCTTTTGCTAACACATAAGCTACCTTTAAATCGTTCTTTTCCGTGTATGCCTTTGAGTAATTATATTCATAATCACATTTTGGGAGAGGGTGTTTTAAATTTAAAAGTTTTTCAGCTCCTTCAATGGATGGAATAAATGAGGAGGATATTATTTTTACATTTCCATTAATAATATTATAATATTTGTGGTTTTTACATTCCTCATATCCTGAGGCTATTTTATGTATTGTAGTTCCTATTTTTCCAAGTGTGAAGCATTCTGCTGTGGCTACGGTTATCATTATATCATTATTTTATTTTTATATCATATTTTAATTATTTTAATCTATTTCAGCTTTATCCAGTGCATTATGAACTATGGTTATGCAGTGATTTGCATGGAGCTCCAAGGGAGATAATGATACTTTTAGAGCTCCGATATCTTCTAAAAATTTCTCGTCCTCTTCTCCAATTCCGATGTGGTCGCCTAAAATAAATACTATGTTTTTATCATTACATTCTTTATTATTAAATATATTTTCAATATTTTCCCCTTCTTTATGTAGGTAATATATTTCTTTTCCTTCGTTCTTTTTTTCTAAAATTATATCCCTAAATTCTTTTTTTGCTATGTATATTCCGCTGGTGCTTTCTTTCCATAATTGCATTGGGCTTTTATCCAGTGCTTTTTTTATAAATAGTGCTATACTTCTCTCGTCTGGGCTTACTCTCTTTAATTCTGAACCTACAAATTTTACGGCTACTGGTGGGTTGGGAGCTCCGTAATGAACTGAATAAAATATGGTATTTCTCCTTAAATCGTGAGATAAAAAAAAGGAACTACTTACACATCTACATACTAAATCCAATCTTCCACAACTTCCAGGGAGGTCTTTTAAATTTACTTCTCCGTTGGTTATTGATTTATTTGCTTTAAATATAAATTCTCTCAATGTTTCACCATTTTATCCTTGTTTTAAATTTTTCATAAATATCCCTAATAAATATAAAATAAAAATATAAGTTAAAAAGTAATAAAAAAAATAAATTATTCATTTAAATTCAATACATCAAAAGTATTGTATATTTTCCCATCTTTTTTGTCTGCTATGTATTTTACAGCAAGAACTACCCCGCTCACAAATGCCTGTCTGCTACTCGCCTTATGGGTGAGCTCCAACCTTTCCCCATCTCCTGCAAATATTACTGTGTGGTCTCCAACAACATCTCCGCCCCTAAGAGCATGAATACATATCTCTTCTTTTGTTCTTTCTCCAACTAATCCTTCTCTACCATATATGGCTTTTGAATCTCTGTTTAAATTATTTTGTATTACTTCTAATGCCCTTAATGCTGTCCCACTTGGTGCATCTTTTTTAAATTTATGGTGCATCTCCACTATTTCAATATCGTAATCCCCTATTTTTTGTGCCAATAATTCCAATGTTTTAAAGAATATATTTACTCCAATTGCATAATTTTGGGAGATAACTGCCCCAATATTGTTTTCATTTATTACTTTTTTCATTTCTTCCATTTGCTCATTTGTAAATCCTGTTGTCCCAACAACTAAATTTACATTGTTTTCCGAGGCTATTTTTACAGTATTTACACAAGGAGCAGGAGCTGTAAAATCAACCAATACGGCTGGTTTGGTTTCTTTTATAACTTTTTCGAGGTTATCAGCTGTTTCCAATGGAACGCCAATATTTCCAATGCCGATTAATTCCCCAATATCCATTCCTTTTTTAGGGTGGTTCGGCATGTCTATTGCTCCAACAACTTTATAATCTTCTTTATTTTCGCATAGTGTTTTTATTATGGAGCTCCCCATTCTTCCAAGAGCTCCTGTAATTACAACTTTAATCATTTTTTCACCTTATTTTTTTGTAATTTTATTTATATTAGTTTTATATTAGTTTTATTGTTTATTCTTTTTTAATATTTTTAATTTTCTTTCCTTAATGTATGGTATTTTATATATATTTCCACACTCCAAACAATATATATTTACACTACGAGTTTTGCTATCTATTCTTACAATGGAATTTGTCCCATATACTAACAATTCCCCACAATTTTTACATATTCTTCTTTTCCATTTTTTAGGAAATGATATTCTCATTTTCATTGCAAGTTTTTTGCTTAATTGAATATATTTTTTTACTCTATCTTTGTTATTTTTTTTAAATTCCTGTTCTGCAAGATTCATTAAAATATCAATTCTTTCTAAAACTATGGTCTTTGCTTTTGCTATGTCTTTTTTTCTTCTCATTATTTCACAAGATAATAATAATAATAATAATAACGATAATTGATAAATAATATAACCACTATAAAATATAATGTTAATATATATAATATACAGTGTGTTCAAAAAGTTAAAAGTTATATAGTTCTGAACGCACCATAAATATAAATGATGGTGATATTAATATGTATTCGGCAACTGTGGTAAGAGATTTAATGATAAGGGGAATATATGAAGTGAAATTAAACGACACCATTGATGATGTTGTTAAAGTTATGGGAAAAAATGACATATCTTCGGTAGTAGTTTCAGACGATAATAACATCTATTGGGGAATAATAACCGAAATGGACATATTAAAGAATTACAGTGAAAATTTAGGGGAATTAAAGGCAAAAGACATAATGGCTACAAAACTTATTCGTATCAGCCCAATGGCACCACTTGAAAAAGCTGCACAAATTATGGCTGAAAAAAAGATACATCATTTATATGTAGTTTCGGAGCTCCGAGAGGATAAAATTATAGGAGTAATAAGTGCAAGCGATATTGTAAAAATGATACATGAATCACTAAAATAATTTATTATATTTACCATTATATATTTTTAATTTTATTTCTTTTCATCGGAGATATACATTTTTTTCTTTTTTATAAGTTGGTGGCGATATTAATGAAGCATAATAAGAATAATATCATAACAGACACACATAATAAAATAAAAAATATGGAAATAAGAGGGGCGGGAAGAATAGGTAGGGCATCGGCAAATGCCTTAAAAGAATATTCCCTAACAATTCAAAATATAAATAATAGTGAATTTAAAGAAAAAATGATTAAAGCAGGAGAGGTATTAAAATCAGCACGACCAACTGCGGTATCTCTTCCAAATGCTATAAATTATGTTTTAAGCGGATTAAATAGCAAAAATCCAAAGAAAAACATAATATTAAATGCCGAAGAATTTATAAAATCCTCCTCAGAAGCCACTTTAAAAATTGGAAAAATTGGAGCTAATAGAATAAAAGATGGATGGACAATATTAACTCATTGCAATTCAGAAGCCGCAATTAGCATAATAAAAACAGCACACAACAGCGGAAAAAATATAAAAGTAATATGCACGGAGACACGACCAAGAAACCAAGGATATTTAACGGCAAGGACATTGGCAGACGAAGGTATTGACACCACATTAATTGTCGATAGTGCTGTAAGATATCATATGAAAGAAGTGGATATTGTAGTTGTTGGCTCTGATGCCATTACTTCAAATGGTTGTTTAGTAAATAAAATAGGAACATCTCAAATAGCTCTAATGGCATATGAAAGAAAAATACCATTTATAACAGCCGCAGAAACATACAAATTCCACTCCAAAACAATAATTGGGGAAACAGTAGAAATTGAAGAAAGAGACATTAATGAAATATGCGAATTTGAGGAAAAATATAAAGATAAAATAAAATTAAGAAATCCTGCTTTTGATATAACCCCTTCTCAATATATTGATGGCATAATAACAGAAATAGGAATTATTCCACCTCAAGGAGCTTGGCATATTATAGAAAAATATTTTGGAAACTTCAAAATTACCTGCGGTAGCGGTAAATATTAATATCAAAAATAATTATTAGTTATAAATTATAAAACAAATATAAATATATCTAAATTAGATATCTAAATTAGGTGAAATCGTGAGTAAAGTTAAAGATATAAATTTAGCTCCTGAGGGAGATTTAAAAATGGAATGGGCAAAAAAATATATGCCTGTTTTAAATTCCATAAGGGAAGAATATTCAGCAAATAAACCATTTGAAGGAATAACCGTAGGAATGGCACTTCATTTGGAGGCAAAAACTGCAATACTTGCCGAAACCATAATGAAAGGAGGGGCAAAAATTGTAATTACTGGCTGTAATCCATTATCTACTCAGGACGATGTTGCGGCGAATTGCGTAAAAAAAGGAATGGAGGTTTATGCTTGGAGGGGAGAAACTGACGAAGAATATTATGAAAATTTAAACAAAGTTCTTGACGCGAAACCTGACATTGTAATTGACGATGGTGCAGATTTAATATTTTTACTCCACACACAAAGGCAGGAGCTCCTTGATAGTATCATAGGAGGTTGTGAGGAGACCACCACAGGAATAATAAGATTAAAAGCTATGGCAGACGAAGGAGCTTTAAAATTCCCTGTTGTAAATGTAAATGATGCCTACACAAAACATTTATTTGACAATAGATATGGAACAGGTCAAAGTGCTATTGATGGAATATTAAGAACAACAAATTTACTTATTGCAGGTAAAAATGTTGTAGTAGGTGGTTATGGCTGGTGCGGTAAAGGAGTAGCAATGAGAGCCGCAGGAATGGGAGCAAATGTAATAATTACGGAAGTTGATGCCATTAGAGCGTTAGAAGCTAAAATGGACGGATACAGAGTAATGACAATGAACGAAGCTTCAAAAATTGGAGATATATTCATAACTACAACAGGTTGTAAAAATATTATCGGAGCTCCACATTTCTTATTAATGAAAGATGGAGTAGTTCTTGCAAATGCTGGTCATTTTGATAATGAAATAAACAAAGAAGAGTTAAATTCATTGGCAAAATCAGTTAAAACCGTTAGATATAATATTGAAGAATATGATTTAGGAAATAAAAAAATATATCTTCTTGGAGAAGGTAGGCTGGTAAATCTCGCCTGTGGAGATGGACACCCATGCGAAGTTATGGATATGAGTTTTGCCAATCAGGCACTTAGTGCAAAATTCATATTAGAAAATAACGGAAAACTTGAAAATAAAGTATATGAAATACCTTATGAACAGGATTTAAGAATAGCTTCATTAAAATTAAAGTCAATGGATGTTGAAATAGATAAATTATCCCCCGAACAAAGAAAATATTTAGCAGATTGGAAAGAAGGAACTTAATTAAATAAAAAATAATAAATAAATATATTTCTTTTTTTAATATTTATGGCGTGTTATGTATTTTTGAATATGTATTTTCGGAGCTCCCGAAATAATATTTATGGAAAATATAATAATTTAAATCAATAAATTAATTCCTTCCATAACTGCCTCAACTGATGCTCTTATTATATCACTTTGCGATTTTTTAACCTCGACAACTTCATTTCCTCTTCTTAATTTAACAACTACTTCAACCAGTGCATCTGTTCCCTTGCCTATGGAAGAAACTTGATAATCTATTAAGGAAATATCCGCAAATCCGCTTAATGCCTTTCTCAGAGCATTTATAGAGGCATCAACAGGTCCAACTCCATAAGCCGTTTCAATTATTGATTTACTTTCTCCACCTACTTCATTGGCAAAGTCCAATTTAATTGATGCTAATGGAGTTATTTTATTTCCCGATACTACTGTTAATTCATTTAATATAATTTTTTCATTAATCTTATGCCCTTTAACTTCATTAATTACAGTTTTTAAATCGATATCTGAAATATATTTTCCCAAATCTCCAAGATTTTTAATTTTAAAATACACTTCCTCAAATTCTTCTTTATTTAATGGTATATTCATTAAACCAAGCTTATATTTTAGTGCAGATTTTCCGCTGTGTTTTCCCAATATTATTCTTCTTTTATTCCCGACTTCTTCGGGAGATAATGGTTCGTAGGTGCTGGTGTGCTTCATAAGTCCATCTACATGTATTCCTGCTTCGTGGGCAAAGGCATTATCTCCAACAAGGGATTTATTTGGAGATACTGGTAATTTCATTAACCTTGAAACTACTCTGGAAGTTTCATATAATTTTTCTGTGATTATTTTTGTTTTTATATTGTATAAATTATGTAGTGCCATTACAACCTCTTCAAGTGAGGAATTACCTGCCCGTTCCCCAATTCCATTAATTGTTAGATGACACTGCTTAGCTCCTCCTCTTATAGCACATAATGTATTTGCCGTAGCCATTCCAAAATCATTATGACAATGTGCCGAAATTGGTATATTTATGCTGTCGCTTAATGTTTTAAATAATTCTATTGATTTCTCTGGTGTTAATACTCCAACAGTATCGCACACACATACCCTATTTGCCCCAATATCTGCACCTTTTGAAAATAATTCTATTAAAAAGTTTATATCGCTTCTTGTGGCATCTTCTGCTGATAATTCCACAATTAAACCGTGGTCTTTACCATATTGCACAGCCTCCAATGCTGATTGTAATGTTTCTTCACTGGTTTTTTTTAGTTTATATTTCATGTGGAGCTCCGAGGTTGGAACTACCAAATGAACACTATCCACATCACATTCAAGGGCATGGTCTATATCTATTGGTAGAGCTCTAACAAATGAACATATTTCAGCATTTAAATTTTGCTGAGATACTAATTTTATACCTTCTCTTTCTCCTTTTGAAGTTATGGCACTACCTGCTTCTATTATATCCACATTTAATTCGTCTAATTTCAAAGCTATTTCAAGCTTTTCCGATGGTGTTAATGATACCCCCGGTGTTTGTTCTCCATCTCTTAATGTTGTATCCAATATCTTTATCATGTAATCAACTCAATATGATGATAATATAATAAAATATAAATTATTTATTTTAATATTGTCAATAATAAAAACATATTTATACTTATAATAATTATTACTATT
>OFDI01000096.1_pt1 | contig 13494 bp, 13 predicted proteins | sample 1520301 | NCBI WGS metagenome assembly OFDI01 (sample SAMEA3696446, study PRJEB22514) | metagenome | biome: water; feature: marine; material: hydrothermal vent | place: Pacific Ocean | collected 2014-08-12 | depth 1521 m
GGGTTGTTTTAGATGTATCGGATAAACCACCTGCAACGATTGAATTTGAATAAAATCCCTACGGGATTTTATAGCCCACTCGCTTTGCTCGTGGTTGAATAAATTCCTTTGGAATTTATAGCCCTTCGCTTCGCTACGGTTGAATAAAATCCCTACGGGATTTTATAGCCCAACAGCAAAGCTGGTGGTTGAATAATATATAATTTAAGTAAATTTTTTTATTCTATTTATTTTTTTTACTTTGGGGTAATATGTCATTTAATTTAAAAAATTTAAAAAAAGAAGGACTTTTAAAAGATAGCATATTTATGATTTTTTCTAATATCTATTCAAAAGGAATGGGATATTTATTTTATTTTTTAACTGCTTTAATACTAGGGACAGAAGGATTTGGAACTCTTAGGGGGCTCCTACCACTTATGGACATAATAACTATATTTTTTTGTTCTGGAATACCGCCTTCAATAGCAAAACATTTATCAGAAACGGAAAATTCTAACAATGAGTGGATAATATCTATTTTAAAAATTATGGTGGTGTTTTCAATATTGGGAGCTCCCATAATAATCCTATTAAAATATATATTGGGAGGAGGTTATTCAACCATAGATATTAGCATATATATTGCTGTTGGGTTTGCCATTATATCTTCTTCATTTATCTCGTGGAATAGGGGAGTTTTGCAAGGTAGTTTAAAAATAAAGGAATTATCTTTAACATGGATTATTGAAAATACTTCAAAAATAATATTTTTAATTATATTTGCCGTATTATTTGGTGTAGCAGGTGCATTTTTATCAATATCAATTGCATACATAATTGGCGGGATTTTTGGATATTATTTATTATTAAAATATATTAAAATGGATAACATAAATATAAAAAACATAAATTTATTTAAATGGAACAATAAACACAATAAAAAGGTAAAACAAGTATTATATTATGCCGTCCCCATAGCATTGGGGACAGCTTCATATCGTCTTTTAAATGACATTGATAGTATTGCCATTATGTCATTATTGGGAGCTCATGATAATGGTATTTATGGTTATGCTTCTTTACTATCTCGGGCGGTTTTTTTATTTGCTTCGGCGATATCCATACCATTAATACCACGAATAGCAAAGACTAAGGATATTAATTATTTAAAAAAAGGTTTATTATTAAATTTCTTTATTGTGCTTCCCGTTCTTGCTGTGGTATTTATATTTGCTGGGGAGCTCCTAAAATTATTCTTTGGAATTGTTAATAATGATGCCACAAATTGCTTAAAAATATTGTCAATTTCGGCGAGTTTTATGAGTTCTTATACTGTATGTAGCTCCTCATTACAAGGATTAGGTAAGGCTAAAATACCACTATATATATTGATTATAGGAATAATATTAAATGGAATTTTAAATTATGCCTTAATACCAAAAATTGGAATAATTGGGGGAGCTTATGCCACATTAATATCTTCAATAACTATATTTTTGACAATTTTGATGTATATATATTATAGTATATTTGGGAGCTCCTACAAAATAAAATAATAAAATAATAATAAATAATTAACTTTGGTCTTCTACATCATAAGTTAATTTATCTACGACTTCATGTTTTTCATTTGGCACAAATCTATCCTCTAAATCTGCCAACACTTTTTTAATTGAGCTATATTCCATCATAGACTCAGATAATCTGTGGGGCTGGAATGGTCCCATTTCTCTAATCATGTCTGCCATTTCTAATGCTTTTTCCCTTGCACGGTCAAATCCAACATCTGCGAAGAAATCATTTGGTCCTACCAATCTACCTTTTGAAAGTTGGAATCCTAATGCAAAAATTCTTGGAGGTCCGTCAAATCTTGTTGGGTTTCCATCGTCCTCACCAACAGGCATCAGTGGTCCCCAGTGGCATCCTCTCATCCAACCGGGAACCATGTGTGGTTTAGCAAATGCTTCCAATATTTCCCCTACTGATGGCATACCGCTTTGAGGTCTCACTATTGCCACAGGGTCATCTTTACCAACATATTTGCCTCCAACTTTACTTAATTTATCTGCACTGCATGTCGCGGCAATTTCCCCATCTTTTGCCCTATAAACACTTTTTACAGAATAGGTTTCCAAATTTCCTATTAAAGCCAATAAGGGATATGTTTCTTTTGGAGTATTTAACAATATTTTTTTATTTTGATATATATCTAATACATCAAAGTCAAATCCAGTTTGCATTTTTTTATCATAAACTAATCCCGGCGTATTAAATGGGTCTGCAAACATCCTATAAAATGGAAGATTAAACGCAGATGGGTCTGTTTTATCACTACAAAATACTATTACAGGTTCGCTTGGTCTTTCAACGAATTCCATTTCAGCACAGCCCGGTCCCATTCCTTTTACATTTCCTGTGAAACCTTCGGAAAGCAAATCTTGACCTGCACCATATAATTTTAACTCCTTTGCCACATTCGTAGCTTCTTCAAAAGCACTCCACGCTAATCCATGTATTTCCTTGCTATCTGTTCCTTTTTGGTGGGTAATAATTAAATCTACATCGTCCCCGCATTTGGTGACATAGTAATCAATTATTAATTCATCAATGGATTCTTCAAGCACATACTCACAGGCATCTATTAATTCATCTGGTGCCGATGTATGACCACATAATCCCCCTACATCAGCTTTTATAACACTAAGAGTTATTTTTTCTCCGTCCATTCAATCACCATGTTATTGTATTATATATAAATATAATATAAATATAATATATGTATAATAATAATGTATAATAATATATAATAATGTATTTTCAATTAGGTATGTTCAGGAATTGTCCTTGCAGTGGGAATATATCTTATATATGAAAACATCCAGTTGGAAACGAACACAGCATACATACCTATTACATATATAAAGTTTAGAATATTTATAGTTATTTGTGTTTTTTGAAATCGCACTACACCTATATATATACATATTTATATATATGCGAGATAGCATAAAAAAATGGAGGGATTAATTTGCAATCGTTTAAAATAATAAAAATCATGGATATCCCAATAGAGCTCCACATAACATTTTTATTATTATTGTTGGCAGTTTATTATTTCTGGGGAATTGGTGGATTTATATTATATTTATTTTTATTTTCTTCCGTAGTATTGCACGAATTAGGGCATTCCTTTGTGGCAAAAAAATATGGCGTTCATATAGAAAAAATATTATTATTGCCAATTGGTGGTATGGCTATCATGGATAAAATTCCAGAAGAAGGAGAATTTAAAATAGCCATAGCTGGACCTATTGTAAGTATGATTTTAGGAGTTTTATTTTTGGTTTTATCCTCTTTTTATGATATTAGTTTATTAAAAATAAATTCAATGGAATATTCATTATTTTCAACAGTAGGAATATTAAATATATTTCTTGGATTATTTAATTTGATTCCTGCTTTTCCCATGGACGGAGGTAGAATATTGCGGGCACTGATATCAGGTAAAATAGGATATTTAAAAGCCACAAAAATTGCATCATCAATTGGTCAGCTTTTTTCAATGATTATGTTTGGTTATGGTATTATATCATTTAATATAATATTAATATTAATTGCTGTATTCATATACTTCGGAGCTCAGCAAGAATATACTGCTTTAATTACTTACCGTATATTTGACATGATAAAAATAGATGAAATAATGTCGGAGCAGATAATTGCAGTGCCCCCAGAAACTACAACAAAAGAGTTAGTAGATTTGATGTTTAAATACAAATATATGGGCTATCCTGTTGTCGATACGAACGGGGCATTAATAGGTAGCGTATCATTTGAGGACATAACAAATGTTAGTGATGACATTCATGTTAGCGATATAATGAAACCGCCTATTGTAGTATCAAAATATGGCGATTTTAATGAATTGATTAATAAAATGAATAATTCCGAACGAATATATGTTAAAGACGACACTGGAAAATTGGTTGGAATAATCTCAAAAACAGACATTATAAGAATATTAAAAATTATGGGATTAAAATTAAAGGATATTAATTAATATATAATCCGTTAATAGAAATAAAAAGTAATTCATTCTTAATAACAAATACCAAATAAGGACGCCTTATGTCGATTCACTATATAAAAAAATATTTTAGGAGCTCCCATTTTTCAACGGGTGCCCTTTTTCAACTGGTGATTTTTTGGGAGATATAACTTTTATTTTCTTCTTCCCTCAAATTCTTCCAATAATTCATCGTATTCAATACCATTGTTAGCTAATAACACAAAGATATGAAAAATTAAATCCGCACTTTCATATATTAGTTCTTGTTTATCTTGGTCTTTTGCGGCTAAAATTGTTTCAGTTGCTTCCTCTCCTATTTTTTCACATATTTTATTTATTGCCGTTTTTTTGTCGGCGGTTGTAAGGTAGGATACATAAGAACCTTCTGGTTTATCCTTTATTCTTTGTTTTATTATTTCAAATTCTTCTTTTAAAATATCCATATCATCACTCATAAAAAAAATATATAAATTAAATTATATAAAATTATAAATCATTTAACCTTTTAACCATTTTTACAGCAGATTCAACAGCTTTTCTACCGTAATCTATTCTTCTTTCTGCCTGTATTCTCGTCATTCCCGGACCAGATATACCAAGTGCAACAGGTTTGTCATATTGTAATGATAAATCTGTAATTTTCCTTGCGGCATTATGAACAACTATTTCATCATGTTCGGTATCTCCTTCTATTACACAGCCTATTGTAATTACAGCATCAACATCCTCTTTTTCTAATAATCTTTTTATTGCTACGGGCATGTCATAAACTCCCGGAACCATTACTTTATAAGGAACTTCTGCACCTAAAAACTCAGCATGTTCATCTGCAAGTTTTTCCATCATAAAAGTTATGTCTCTGTTAAATTCAGCTATAACAAATCCTAATTTTACCATGATTACACCATCTTATTTTTAGTTTTTAGTCTTACTAATAATTTAATTATATTGTATTTATTATCTATTTATTATTTTATTTATTTAATTATATTATATTTATTTAATTATATTTTCTCTGTATCTATGTATTTATTAATTAAATTTGCAACAATATTATCAACACTAATTATACTAACTTCGGACAAATATGTATCTGTTCCAACAACCTCGTCAGCTCCTCCATTAAATAATTTATTCAAAGCATCGCCAATAAGAACGGGGTGAATACATGATGCTATTACTGTTTTTGCACCTTGTTCCTTTAACATCTTTATAGTCTCAGCCATAGTTCCGCCTGTTGATATAATATCGTCAATGATAAGAACATCTTTATCTTTTACATTTAGCTTTTTTGGTGCAATACTTATTTCTGTTGAAGATATTCTGGTTTTTTCAAGATAATCATAAGGACAATTTAATACCTTAGATGCAACTTTTGCCATATCAATTGCTCCCTTATCTGGGGAAAGCACCACAAAATTATCTGATTTATTATATTTATCATATATATATTTTGCAATTTCTGGAACCGCATCACCATATAATAATGGAACATCGAAAAAAGAGCATATATCTTTTTCATGTGGATTTATTATAAGCAAACTATCACATATAGAAGAATAAATCTTTGCCAAAGCTCTAATACTAATTGATTCACCATTTTTAAACTTTTTATCCTGCCGAGCATAAGCCATATATGGGATTACTAAGTTTATACTTTTTGCTCCTTCGTCATTTAACGCATCACACAATAATATGGTTTCTATTATTGATTCGTTTTGATTATTTTGGGTATTAATTAAAAAAACATCTTCTCCTTCTACGCAACCATTTAATTTTACATAGAGCTCCCCATCAGGGAATTTTTTAAATTCTGTTCTAATTAGTTTTGAATTAGTTAATTTTGAAACACGATGAGCCAAATTTTGAGAATTTGAACCTGATACAATTAGCATATAAATCACCATTGGTTAATAAACATTGTTAATTTAATTTTATTAATTATATACATTTATTATTTATATTATTTGGTAGATAGCACTAATAATATATAGTATATTCCAAAACTATTTGCAGTATAGATATAATTAACATGGTCATAATGGTGTATGATAATATGATATATGATTTTATAATTATTGGTTCTGGTGTTGGCGGGAGCTCCCTTTTTAAAGAGTTAAATATAAAATATCCCAATAAAAAAATATTGCTTATTGAAAAAGGAGATAAACCAAAATATATGGCAGAAGGAAATGAAGTTCAGATTTTATATTTACATGGTTTGGGTGGGAGCTCCATGTATTCAGTGGGCAATGCCACAAGAATAGATTTAAAATCTCTTGGAATAAAAAATCAAAATAAATTATATGTGGAAATTGAAAAAGAATTAGGCGTAAAACCTACTCCATTAAATTATATCGATAACACCTCAAAAAATATCATGGAAAAATATGGATTTAAAAGAACTCCTAAGTTTATAAATTTCTCAAAATGCACAAAATGCGGAAATTGTGCAAGTAGGTTATGTAGTGCAAAATGGACTCCATTAAATTATTTGAATGGAAAAAACAAAAATAATAGCAAAATAATAAATAATTATGAAGTAATTCACATTAAAAAAGAACAAGAGATATTTTTAATAGATATTACTGACACAAACAACAGAACCAGTAAAAAAACCATTAAAGGAAAAACCGTAATTGTTTCAGCAGGGGGAATAAATTCACCACGAATATTAAGTAATATATTGGAAAATGAACATTTAGGAAAAAATTTATTTGTGGATACATTCATAACAATAGGGGGAATTTTAAAAGATGCGAATTTAAGGAGCTCCATACCTATGACAGCATATAAACAATATAATAATAATGATTTTATTATATCTCCTCATTACTCAAAATTATTATATGATGACATCAAAAATAATAGTAATGAAAACCTAAAAGATAGCGATATTTATGGATTAATGATTAAAATAAAAGATGAAAATAATGGAGTTATGGGAAAAGAATACGCACATAAAGAAATAACAGAAAAAGACAGAAAATTATTATCAAAAGGAAGTAAAATAGCTTCAAATATTTTGGAAGATATGGGGATAAACAAAATATATACAACTATTGTAAGGGGTTCGCATCCATCTGGGACATGTGCCCTTGGCAAGGTAGTAAATAAAGATTTAGAAACAGAAATACCTAATTTGTATGTTTGTGATTCCTCTGTATTTCCAAAATCTTTGGGAGCTCCTCCAATTTTGGGAATAATTGCTATTAGTAAAAATTTTGTTAATAAATTATAACATTATGGCAAATCAACGACATTCTAAGCGAAGTGTGGAGTAAGGACTAAGTAAATTAATCTTTCTGACTTTTTGAATATGTTATATTTTTATTATTTTGTATGAGTTCTACAATATTTTTAATAAATTCTTCAAAATTAATTTTTTTTACTAACTCTGCAACAGGAATATTTAATTTATCGGATATATCATTTAACTTATTTTTCAACTCCCCATATTCTAAATCTATATTTTTACTATTTATGGTAATTCCAATAACCTTTTTACCGCCCAATAACTCAATAGTTTCAATATTATTTTTTATTTCCCCAATATTTAGCGTATGTGATGCCAATATTATATAATCTGGTTTTGAACCTAATAAGATAGCTAAACTAACTACTCCTCCGCCCCTTCCAGTCCCTATATCCAATGGATTTGAATAAATCCCAGTTTGACTGGATATCATAATTACATCTATATTTTTATTTTCTAAATTTACTTTTTTAATTGCTCCCCATATTGCAGGTGCTACATTGTATAATGGAATTAGCTGTGGTATTACCATTTCATCAATCCCGCACAACATTGATTGAGGTTCTGTCCCAACTATGCCAACATTAAAATATTTAGTTAATTCATCTCTTAAAATCATCGATGTTGTGAATTTTCCACTTCTCATTCCTGTTCCCATTACTGTAATTATTAAATTTGGATGAGAGGAGGAATTGTCTATTTTTGCATATTTTTCCAATTCTTGAAATTTATTTGGATTTGAACAATCAAAATATTTTATATTATATTTTTTCGCATAATCTCGGAGCTCCGAAAAATCATCAATCCTATACAACCTTGCCATATTGTATATGTTTTTTCCCAAACTCATCTCTTTTTTTATTGTTTCCTTCCATATTATTACTTCAAAATCCTCTAAAATTTCTTTTGACCATATGAATGTATCATATGTATATGCCCCATATTCTGCAATTGTATTATTATTTACATTGACATACCCTTCAATCTCAATATTGCTAAATTTAGCAATACTATCTGAAACTTTATTTTTATGAGATAATTTTGCCGTTTTTATCGTCTCGTGCATCATATTCATATAAGTCCTCGTTTATTTTAAATAATATAGTGTGTGTGCTTTTGAAAACTTTTTCCTTATCATTAAAGAAGCTTAATGTTATTTTATTAAATAATAATAGCATTATCGTCTTATTTTGAATATTTTGCTATTATGGGGCATTAAGGAAAACTGCAAGAGGTTTATACTATAATTATATTTATACTTTTTCATTTAAAATAAATCGGATATTTAATAAACTTTAATTATATATAATTATATTAATTAATATATTAGACACCAAAATTATTGGCACATAGTATATATGCCATAGCGATAAAGTTAGGGATAATTTATGGAAAAGATATTTAACACAAAGATTAAAGAAATAATGACAAAAGAGATTATATATAATACCCCAGATGAAGGAGTAATAGAAGCTTTTGAAATCCTTCTAAAACATAAAATAAGCTGTCTTCCTATTGTAGATGCCGATAAAAAAGTTATAGGAATTATAACTGCCACAGACATAGGTTATAATCTTATAATCGATGCCTACACAATAGATACAAAAATTAGCGATGTTATGACTAAAAAAGTAATATCGGTAAATCCTGAAAATACAATTTTAGATGCCATGAAAAAAATGGACGAATTTGGACATTCAAAAGAAATTATAAATCAACTACCAGTAGTTGATGAATCCAATAAATTAATTGGAATAATATCTGATGGAGATATAATCAGAGTATTATCGAAATTATCGCAAAAAATTGAAAAATAAAATATATAAAAATAAAATATAAAAATAATAAATAATATGAAATGATTTTATTTATTGATTCTATCATATGGTTTAAAATCAAATAATATGTTTTTAACTTCTTCTTCACCTACATTCTTTAATATGCCTGTGAGAGAGTTTTGACTGTTTAACACCATTACAAAGTCCGCAGTTCCTTTTTCAACTGACTTTGGATTTGTGATATATCCTATATTTGGAACTGATTTTTGTTCTACTTCTTTATCAACGCCGAGCCAGTTTGAACTGGATTCCACTGCTAATGAAGTATTTTCATTTATTTTCTTTGTAGAAATTACTATTAATTTTAAGAAACTATCTACTGCATCACTCTTTTTAGCTAATGCATCATCGGACGCCACCAAAACACAGCACGGATGATTTACCCATTCTCCTTTTGGAGGTAAATTATGACTATATACGATTACTTTACCTATGCCTTTTGTGCTTATAACTTCGGGTGTTGGTTCCCATGCTATTACTGCATCTAATTCTTTTGTGCTAAGGAGATTTGGCATTGAACCCTGTCCTTTACAGTTAATAAGTTTTACCATTGCAGAATTATCATTGCCTTCTGTATAGGTTATGTTTTCAAATTCTAACGCTTTTTTTATCATTACATATTGAATTGAAACGGGTAATGGATGTCCTATTTTTACCTGTTTTCCTTCTTTATGTTGTTCTTTTATGTAGCTAACAAACTCATTCCAATTATTCACTGGAATTTCTTTTCTAACTACTACCGCAGAACCTTCACTATTTACTGCACCTATTATTTTTGCTTTTGTGCCTTTATCAATTGCAAATACCGCAGGAGGAACTCCATTAAATCCCATATCGATTTGATTCTGGGTCATCAAAGCCATAATCTTTGCTCCTCCCTCATTTATTTGTATTAATTCTACATTTGCTACTTTTTTATTATTGTCGTATAATTCATATTTCTTTTTAGCTTCTATTTCTTTTAAATAAACGCCGTCATTTTTAAACAAATCTGGGTTTTTTGTTGCAACAAATAATGACGCATGATGGTCAGTTGGTAGATATGCAACTTTTAATGTTGGAATAGTAGATTGGGTGTCTTGCGTATCATTTTGAACACAGCCACTAAACATTACTAATCCAACTATGGATAGTCCTAATAATAATGTTAATTTATTAATGTTATCACCTCAAATATTGGCAATATATTGGTCGTATAATATATATAATTTATGATTTTTTTCTAAAAGGTAAATTTGTATGATTATTATATGTATTTAACAATCATTATTCCAAAAACATTTTTCATTAGGGAGCTCCACATTATTTCACCTTAAAATTAAAAAATAAATATAAATAAATATTCAATGTCCCTTAAATGGATACCCATGATATGTTGCTATTGCGGTTTTTATAAGTGTAATTGCCCATAATCCAAATAACAGCCAGTATAATCCAAATCCAATATAATCTATTATATTATACTGGAATATTCCATAAATCATATGACTGGATGCCACATAAGCACCAAGGGGGAATATAAATGCCCACCAAGGCATACCATAAGGCAATTTTAGATTTTTAATATAATATATTGTCATAATTATTGCCATTACAACCCACCACAATCCAAAGCCCCAGAATAGGAATGAAAATATATAAAACGGCTCTTTTATGGATATAAATGACGAATTATTTACTAAATTAAGTAGTGCTATAATTCCAGCACCAATTGGACCCAAATTAATCCATATTGTTGGTGCCAATGCCGAAGGTAATGGATTGTGTAGTATGAACCGATACATTACAACAGCAAGTAAAGCCATATATGCAAATAGTCCAGCTCCTAATCCGTAGTAATTTACTAAAACCACCAATTCATGAATTAATCCTGTGGTATGTGGCATTATTAAACTTCCTGCAATAGCCATAACCAATAAACCCACTGGTGGAATATACCAGCCCGGATTTACATGGTCTAATTTTATATGCTCTGATTTGAACATGTAGAATGTCACAACTGTGCTAAATATTATCATTCCTATTACGCCAATTCCCCAAAATATTTCCCCAATGAACATATTATGCCCAATACTTATGAAATCAGATGCCAATACAAGCATTGCCACAGCAACCGTTGGATAGAATGAGCTTAATATTGGATGCTTTAAGTCGGCAAAGGCATTTTTAGGATACATTATCCATCTTAAAGTCCAAGGAATTATAAATGCAAAGAACATCAATATATTAAAGTAAAACAATACAACTGCAACGCCATTCAACACTGGAAGATATACCGAATACATCATGCTGGATATTGCTAAAATACCTGTCCCCATCACAGCCGCAAACCATGAAGGTATAAAATTTTTAATAATATCGCATTTTGATTCACATGCTTCTAACATTTTCTCACCTATTTTTAGTTTATCTATATTTTATAATTGTTTTTATTCAACATAATGGACATAAACGCAAAGTGTCCGTAGATTGACTATTGCCCTTTATGTGTATAGTCCTAATGTCATTATATTAAAACCTTCCGATTAATCGATATATTTTAATATTTTTTAAATATATTTAAATATATTATGTATATTAAAAAAATAAAAAAATAAATAAAAATTAAAGTATAGTTAATCGACATAAGGCGTCCTTATTAGGTCTTTGTTATTAAGAATGAATTACTTCTTGATTATTAATATCATCTAAGTTCTTATTTACAAAGGTAATTTACGCAACGGGTTCGTCGATTTACTATAAATTATATCTTCTTTTTATTCCATCGTATAAATCTATTACATTTCCATTCAAAAAGGCAGACATTGTATATATTACCCCCGGGGGCAATATATTTGTCGCGGTTCCTCTTTTAACAAAGTATAAATTATCAAATCCTAAAAGTCCGCCAAATATCATACCTGCTAATTTTGGGAGCTCCTTTAACTCCTTAAAGGTAATTATCACAACAGGGTCATCTGTTGAAACTCCCGAATATCCAATGCCTTCAATATTTTTTGGTTTATCGTATATGCTACAACCAACATCAAAGCCATATTTTTCCCCAATATCTTTAACAAATAACGCCATTTCATTTACTATGTCCTCTCCTCCGTAGGTATCAAATGAAATAATTAAAGCGTCCCCGTAATCAGAGCCAACTTTTGCCGTAGCATAAGATATACTTTCTCCTGCACTGTTGGGACTGTCCGATAATCCGTTTAAGTCGTCAAATCCTTCGGCATATTTTTTTAATATTTTTAATATGTTTTTGTTTGTTTCTTTTATTAAATTTTCTGGAACAAAAGAAGTAATTACAATGTCATCTCCCGTAATATTTGATATTGTAGATTTTACTCCTTTGTTTTTATTGTTGATGTTTTGGAGCTCCCTCTCGATTTTACTATTTACAATAGGATTTGTTTTAACATCATCATAGGAGATGTCAATACTTATTGAAGTAATGTATTTTTCCATATATATCACGCTTTGAATTCATTTAACATATTCATACTTACCCCAGCATCTGCTGTGTTTTTTCTGTAATTCTTTCTCCATTCTTCTTTAAATTTTCCAATTACATAATCATCTCGTATATAATTTATATTTGTTTTTACATCTACCAAAATAAGCCCATTTGCAGGAGCTGGGGCAATACCTTCTGTATGGCTTGTATCTAATAATTTATCAATCCAATTTAAAGGCTTATTTTCTTTTCCTACTTCCGATAGTGCTGTAATTATTCGCCTCACCATATTCCATAAAAAATTTTTACCAATGATATCGATAGTAATAAAAAAATCGTTTTCTTTTATTTTTATATCATATATCGTTCGTAATGGATTTTTATTTTTTGTATTGTCTCTTTTTGATAAATTATGAAAGGAATGAGTTCCAATTAATTTATTTGCCCCTTCTACCATTAAATTTATATTTTGTCCTTCATTTGGTAGGATATATCGATAATGCCTATATTTAATTTCAGGGAGCTCCGTTATTTTACTATATCCTACTACCCATACACCAGTATATTTTAATTTGGAGTAAATATGGGACAATATTGGTTCTTGGTTTAAATTTACAATTATAAAATTTCCCAACGCCAATACTCCGTTATCTGTTCTACCGCCACGCAATAGTGGTTTTGTTTCCCATTTCTCCATATATCCGCATTTTAATAGTGCATCAATTATGGTATCACATACATTATTTTTTTTATACGGATTGCTTTGAAAACCTTCATTATTTCCATCATAGGCGATTTTTAAAATATATGTATTTTCATTAATTCTTTTCCCAATTTTTTCCCAATTGCTTAGGTTATTATCACAATTGTTATTATTACTATTACTATTAATAATATTACTATA
>OFDI01000097.1_pt1 | contig 13469 bp, 8 predicted proteins | sample 1520301 | NCBI WGS metagenome assembly OFDI01 (sample SAMEA3696446, study PRJEB22514) | metagenome | biome: water; feature: marine; material: hydrothermal vent | place: Pacific Ocean | collected 2014-08-12 | depth 1521 m
TTCCAGTCCCAGGATGTATCCCTATAACAAAACTATCATTTAAATTATTTTTATTCCAAAATTTTTCTGAAAATTTGATTTCATCTTTTGTAATATGATAATATAACACAGGTTTAATATCTTCTTCATTACCAAAATTAAATAATTCTTTTACCAAATTTATATTTAAATAAACCGCATGTTTTTCCTTTACATCTAATGATTTATTCACCAATATATTATGAATTTTTTTAATGATTCCCATATTATACTTGTCATTATAATATATACCGCCAACCCTTGAACTCAAAAATTTTAAGATATAATCCATATAATACTGAATTCTCAATTTGCCCCCTATAATCCACATAATTACTGCGGAGTAAATGCCTTGTGATGGATATATTGTAATTACTGCATTATATTTTTCTTTTCTCAATTTTAATAATAATTTAAAAAATTTTAAAGGATTTTTAGAGTTATTTTCATATATTTTATTTACTCTTTCATCTTCAAGTAATACATATTTTGTTCCATTACCGTATACAAGAAAATCCACATTAGAATTAGGCATTTTTTTCTTAATTAAGTCCAACGCAGGTAAAAATGTTATTAGATTACCTATTCCAGATATGGAAATTATCAAAACCTTCACAACCTCACCAGTTCATTACTTTATATATTTCCTAATAAGCCCAAAAGTTTCATCAGCATGTTCTTTTGTAGATACTCCAACAACAACAGATTTTATATTTGGTAGTGAGCCTAAATACTCATAGGCATCTTTTGGTTTTAAATACCCTGCGGCTAATGTGCTCATTGCCATTACATCAACATCATATTCATTCAAAACTCTTTCACATTCTTCTTTTGATGGATTCATTTGAAAACCCACTTTATTAAATGATGCCATAATGAGCGGTTTTTTAAATCCCCATTCATCAAACTTCATAACCATTCTTGCAAAGTTAAATGTTCCAAATGCAGGAATAGCATCATATTCATCTTTCACATGGTCAATATATGTTCCAAAAATCTCTTCACCATCCATTGCAAGAGCCAAATCCGCAAATACATTGTGGAAAAACACCGCTTTTACATTTAAATCATTAAATGGAATTAATTCCACATCAGTTAGCGTTGATAGTAATTTACCAACATCCTGTTGCAATGCCCCCATACCTCCCTTAAATAATATTTTTAACTTTTTGGATGTGCTTACTGAACCAAATATTTCATTAAACAACCCCATAACTCCTTTTTCATTTGCTTTTCTCACATATCCTTGGGCATAAGGCAACATTGGATAAAAATTCATCTCATCAGATAATCCCTCATTTTTTAGATAATCAAGAATATCTTTTGCTTTCGGATGTGTTGATAGCATCATTCCCTTTACATTATTATCTAATGAATATTTTATAATGTCTCCAATATTTTTCATCTGACTAAATTTCTCCACCCTACTTCTTGCGGCATCCTGACTAAGATGATTAACTCCAAAAAACTGATTATGACCTAAAACAATTTGGTCAATCTTTCTCATTTAAATCACCCCATATTCAACATCCACAGTTTTTCTTTCTTCTGCGGATTTGTATATTGAATCATTAACACACTGGACTTTATATCCATAAAATATATCAATATCTGATTTTTTGTTATTTTTTACACAATTTACCATGTGCCTATTTTCCCTAGTGTATTCTGGACCTCCAATATCCACTTCTACGCCAGTATATAAATCCTGTTTGTAAAGTGTTGTAAATCCTTCTTTACTATCTTCATAATATTTTATATAATCATCATTCACAACAAGCATACCTTCGCTACATTGAACTTCTATTTTTATTTCAGGAAGTCTATAATTCCTTACACTCCATGAAGCATCCAAATGCCCTTCTAATCCACTGTTAAATGTTAGGTGGGAATGAATAAAATCTTCTACTTCATTAGAATAGTATGATTTTGAGTTCCCCGATACTGTTACTATATCTCCAAAATACCACAATAATACATCGACCAAATGTGTTGCAAGTATATTCAATACTCCCCCACCACTTGATTCTTTTTTATACCTCCATCCTTTACCCTTAGAGAATAATTGTGATACATACATGTGTGAATTAAGATACAACGGCTCCCCTAGTATTTTATTGTCCAATATCTCTTTTGCCTTTGCAAAAGTATCTACAAAATGCTTACAATATCCAACCATATTTATTATATCCTTTTTATCATTCATTAATTTTATTAAACCGTTGCAATCATCCTTTGAAATCCCAAGTGGTTTTTCTACAAAAAAATTTATTCCAGATTCTGCACAATCTTTTGATATATTTGTATGGAATGCAGTTGGTGTTGCGATATATACTAAATCCAAATCTTCCTTATTAAACATTTTCTGATAATCATTATAAGTATTCACATTTTTTAGAACTTTTTTAATGTTTGAGGACATTAATTTTTCTTTTTCAGCAATTGCTACAACATTCACATCGTCAAAACTATTTAATATGCCCGTATGAAGAATACCCATTTTTCCAAGTCCGATTATCCCGACATTAATATTTTTCATAATTTCACCGCATATAACTTTAATAATAAAACATACAAACACAAACTAATGTTTAACTAATAATGCAAAATTAACTAAAACTTACTTCCTAATCCAAGCTCTTAACATAACCGGAAATGCTGTGAAAGGATACTTCAAGACCTTTAAACGAGAAACTCCGTGCATCCTTTTTTCAAAAATGATTGGAACTTCCTTATATCTCAAACCTTTTTTACCTGCTCTTATTATGATTTCCTGATGAATTCCCCACCTGTCAGCTTCTAAATCAAGCTGTTTAGCAGCATATTTATTAACTGCAACTAAACCACTTTGTGAATCGGTTGTTGGAACTCCCGACATAATTTTGGTAATTGTTGTAGATATATTATTACATATTATTCTATTCTTATAGTTGATATTGGCACCTTTGGTGTATTCTCCCAAAAATCTTGAACCAACAACTATATCAGCCTCATCATTTATAATGGGCATACATGTTGGCATTATATCTTCATTTCGATATTGTCCATCAGCATCAAAAATAAAACATATATCGTATGGAGAGTTTATAAAATATTTATAACCTTCTCTTATGGCAACTCCCTTACCCTTGTTTTCGCTGAATGTAATTACTTCAACACCACATTCTTTTGAAACTTTCGAAGTATTATCGGAGCTCCCATCATCTACAACTAAAATTCCATCAACAGTATTTTTAATATTCTCAATAACCTTTTTAATAGATTTCTCTTCGTTGTATGCTGGTATCAATGCTAAAAGTTTCTTGTCCATAGTATCCTCGCCGAGATTATAAAAATAATAAAAAATAGAATTAATTATTTAATATTTAACCGCTTTAAATCTTCCTCAACCATCATCTTAACCAATTCTTCAAATTTGGTTTCTGGTTCCCATCCAAGCTCATTTTTAGCCTTTGAGTAATCACCAATTAATAACTCCACTTCACAAGGTCTGAAAAACTCAGGATTAACTTTTACCAAAACTTTTCCTGTATTGGCATCTTTACCAACTTCATTAACTCCTTCCCCTTCCCATTCAATATCGATTCCTACAACTTTAAACGCATTTTCAACAAATTCTCTAACTGTGTGGGTTTCATTTGTTGCTAAAACAAAGTCATCTGGTTTATCGTGTTGCAATATCTTATACATTCCATATACATAATCTCCAGCGAATCCCCAATCTCTTTTAGCACTTAAATTTCCTAATTCCAAACAATCCTGTAATCCGTTATATATTTTAGCAACCGCCAATGTTATTTTTCTTGTTACGAATTCGGGTCCCCTCATAGGGCTGTTGTGTATTTTAAACAAATTAGGTCCTGTTGCAAAAGTTTGCGATTCTGTCTGAATATCAAAGAACCATCCATCAGGAGATTCTGTATCGATAATTTTAATTACTTCATTTAATTCTTTTCTAAGATGTTCCCCTTTACCTGTTGGATTCGGAGCTCTGAATTGGACATAATAATATCTTCTATCTTCTCTATACTCACATTTACACTTTACAGTTTGATTTGAAAAGTGTTTAAATATGAATATTAATCCCAAACATAATGTTGCTGAGCTCGTAGTAAATCCTTTATACTCATATCTTTCATTGCCGTTGTTTCTTCCATCTGCTAAGTAGTATCCATCAAAGAACATCTTTTTAGTTTCCACATCTGCATTTAATATAAAAATAGGAACTCTTTTCTCATTGCTATGTCTCGTATATATGTGCTCTCTAAGCCATAATCCAAAATAAGCATCATTGTTAATATCCAATTGCCAAACATCTTTTTTACAATTTTCATAACTACCAGGACCATAACTATTCAATCTGTATGACCAGCCAAATTCATTGGTTAATAATTCAGCAATTTCTATTAACTGTTCCTTGTCTGTGCCTGTTAATCTTATTCTACCTTTCTCACTGATATATCCATCTCCAACTAAAAATCCTATGAATTTTGCCAATGATTTATCTAATTTTAAGCTTTTATCACTATTTGGATATTTAACGCAATATACTTTATCTCCAATACTAATATCTTGCGTTTTTACTTCACTATTGTCATCAGTGAAACAGACATGGTCATAAGTAGCTTCATAACATGACTCTCTTGTTTGAATCAATTTTAAAGGTTTTTTACTATCTTGATAACAAGTTCCGTTCAGTAATTTTGTCCATTCATCTCCATTCCATACATAAGTATTATCTTTGTATTTATTTAACATACCTTCATATCTGTGTTTTTCGGTTCTGAACAAATCTTCGATTGGTAATATATCAATCATGCTATCATTTAATTTTAAGATTAAAGGTGAATTTTTTGGTATGGATTCGTGATTGAACAGGATACCATTGCTCATAAATAAATCATAGCTCTCCCTGTAATTCTTAATTGTCCAAAATCCTGCCAATTTGGAAACTCCATAAGGACTTCTTGGATAAAATGGAGTAGTTTCTTTCTGTGGAATCTCCTGAACTTTCCCATATAATTCGGAAGTTGCGGCAAAATAGAGTTTTGAAGATGGCGCGTGTTCATATACGGAATTTACCACATTCAAAGTTCCACTAATATTTACATCATAGGTAAATCTTGGATTCTCAAAACTAAATCCTACAAAACTCTGTGCTGCTAAATGATATACTTCATCTGGCTGAACTGTTTTAATTACGGAATCCATAAATAAATTATCTGTAATATCTCCCCAGTGGATATTTATCTGTTCTTTTTCTTCTTTCGATAAATGCTCCAAGTTTCCCAAGGAGTTTTGGCTGTTTCTTCTTACTATTCCATGAACTTCGTATCCTTTTTCTAAAAGTAATTTTGTTAAATAGTACCCATCTTGTCCAGTAATCCCAGTGATTATTGCTTTTTTCATTGTTATGACGCCTCAATATTTTTAATATCAATTTATCAATTAAATATATCTATTATCCTTCAACCATTCAACATAGTCTTTAACAGCATCTTCAAAATTCCATTTAGGTTCATAGTCCAAATATTTCTTGGCATTGGTTAAATCTGCCTGAGTAAAATCTTGATAAAACTCTTCATAAGGATTATCAATATATTCTGGTTCATAGTCAAAGCCTAAAACATTGTTTAAAACTTCGATAATGTGATTAAAAGAAACAGCATTTCCGCTACCTGCATTTACAATACAGCTTTCTTTTGCATCTAATGCCAATAAATTTATTTGAACTATGTTTTTAACATAAACTTGGTCTCTCTTCTGCTCTCCCCATTTGAAGATTCTTGGATTTTTTCCATCAACCATTTGTTTTGCCAACTGCCAAACCATTGAAGCCATTTTTCCCTTATACTGCTCCCTTGGTCCAAAGACATTGAAGTATCTCAATCCAACTATATGACTGTTAGGATATTTTTCCATGTATTTTTTAGCAATACAATCGCATATCCACTTCGAAAACCCATATATATTATTAGGTTTTCCCGCATATTCTTCTTTTTGTGGAGATTTAGCATCACCATAAGTTGCCGCAGAAGACGCATATATAAATTTTATATCATTTTCAACAGCAAAATCTAAGAGTCTTCTAAACCCCTCCGTGTTTATTTGCATCATTAACTTCTGGTCACTAACTGTTGTATCAGTAATTGCCGCTTGATGAAATATTACATCAACATCTTTAAATTTATATAAATCAACATCTAAAATACTATCAGAGACTACATCCCCTTCATAGCCAAGGAGATTTTTGAAATTACCGCTGGAAAAATCATCTAAAACCACCGTATCGTGTCCTTTATCTTGCAAGTCTAATGCAAGGTTAGAACCTACAAATCCTGCACCGCCTGTAATAAGAGCTCTCATATTCACCCCTTGATTAAAATTAGTAATTTATAGATATAATGCCTGTATTTGCACATTTTAAGTATATATTACTATATTGTTCTTTACTTTTATACTTTTTTATGTTATTACTCGTGGAGCGGGTTAGAATATGTGTTGTTAAAATGATATTATCGGAGCTCCTAAAAAAATACCGCCTAAAAAAGAGAATAGATAAATTTATAATAGCTATGCAAGATTCAATTTAGAAATTATCAGTTTTATAATGGTAGTTATAACAATTTTAGTAACCATTACTATTTCACCAAACATGGAATTATTATTTTCAAGTATCTCATTTTCTTTTATGGCATAATATCCTGATTTTGTTATGCTCATAGTTATTTCGCTGTTATTTTTATCGTAAATGTATGGAATATTTTTCCAAGATTTCAACTTTTCGTCGTAATATAGTATCTTTAACTCTTTATTATCTGGAACATTTAAGGATATTTCAAGCGTTAAAGGTTTGCTAAATTCTGCATTTTTTGGAGCTATATAATATGCAATTGTAGTATTTGGGAGCTCCACCTTTTTTATTTGCACATCGCCTTCTGTGTTAATTTTTGTTCCATCAGATATTGTTAATGTGGCATTATCAATATGTTTTATTACTGTTCCATAAATGATATTTTCTTCCTGTTCTGGGTTATTATTGTTTTGAATATTGTTTTCAGTATTCTCTATGTTTTTAAAAGTGGTATTCTGACTTGAAGCAATATTCTCAACTTTATTATTCTCAGTATTTTCAATTTCCTGACTCTTTGGTTTGTAGTAATTAATATATATGATTTTGCTGTTTTCGTTATCGTATGCGTCTTTTGCAGTTATTTTAAATGTATTTTCCCCCTCTTTTAAATTAAGAGTGCCTGTGTAATGACTGCTTGATTCATTATAACCCAGTCTATTACCGTTTAGGTAGAATTTTATCGTATAATCCGATACATCTTCAACAATTGCTTCAAAATCTACGGTGGAAGTAGTATAATCTCTTTTTGATGGAGATAATATTGTTATTTTTGGAGGTTCGTTGTCGGTGTTATTTGTAGTATTTGTGGTATCTACTACTGATGGAGCAGGTGGAGCTGGAGTATCGCCTTTAATTATAATTTCTTTATTTACGCCACCAACACTCAAATATATTGTTGTTCCTTCTGGAATGTTGTTTGTTTTGTATGCGTATTTAAAATTACCATTCTCATCTGCATTTATTGTTGTTGAAGCTATTATTTTTAGTTTTACAGGTTTTGATTGGTCTTTTATAGTCCCTCCAATTGTTATATCATAAGTTCCCTCAGGAACATTGGATTTAGAAACTGTTGCTATGCCATTACTGTCTGCACTAGAACTTATGGTAATCCATATTCCCATATTTACGCATACATATGCGTCATTTACATTTTCAGCAATAACCTTAAAATTATTTGGTGGGCTCGGAAGCTCAACCCCATACATATCATACCCATAATCAGGTAGTAATATTTTTGTAGGATTTACTTCAAACCATGCTTGACAGTTTATAGCTTCATTTGGTGATGCTTTTCCTGTTAATGTAATGGTATCTCCCACTACTGGATTTGAAGGAGATATTTCAATATCCGAAACTGCATAAATCGGAGAAATTAAAATTCCAAATAATATAATCATAAAAATTTTTTTATTGATATGAACCACCCCTTGGTGTGAATTTAGTATAAATCAATCATAAAATTTAACATATTTATAATTTATGAATTTCAATGCTCGAAAAATAAAAGAAAAAAAGAAAAGAACTTATTAATTTAGGTTATGAACATTTATTGTTGTTCCACTGCAACAATCTTTTTATCTACTGTATCATATACTACGCCAATAACATAAGCGTTTGATATGTTTTTAACTTTTAATGTATCTTTATTCTCTTTCGTTATCTCATCACTATATGATACTGATGCGGCGCTATTAAATATCGTTCCAGATATGTCTTGTATTTTTTTAGCACTTAATGTTATGAAATCGTTGTTTTCCACAATTATTTCGCTTCCACTATTTCCAACTACTGATACATTGAATAAATTATTGTTTGGATTTGTTCCAACCACATTTAATTTTATTCCTACGGTTTTATCTATCATTGCCAATCCATATCTTACATTGTTTGTAGGCGTATCGTTTAATGATAATATATAGCTTGTTTTATTTGTTAGGTCATTTGTTCCATTGAAGGTCAATGTTAAATTATATTTCATTACTTCAAATCCACCTATTGCAAGGATTTTAACATCGTCATCTGTGGTCTTAACTCCGTTTCCTTCGGTAATTATTACGAAGTAGTCAGCCTTGCTATCATCTGCATTAATGGTGAATTCTGCTTTACCGCTTGATACTGTTGCTGTATTATTATAGCTTGTATTCAAGCTGTTTATTAATCCTGTTGCATCACCATCCAATAGTGCATTTATATTATCCCTAAATGTATCTCTTGTGGTAATTATGTTTAATGAAACATTCTTGCCGTTCATATCTGCGTTGTTGTATGTAATTGTAATTGTATCTCCATCGTATGAGACTTTATTGAAGTTATTCATTGCTTCAATTACTGATTCAAAGCTTTCATTATCTTTGAAGTATATTTCTACATTCTTAGTTGTATCTTTTTTATCTACAACGGTTGCATCTGCTGTTATTGTTGGTATGTTTATGGTTTTTGTTCCTGTGATTGATAATGTATTGCTGTCTTGTCCTTCAAATTCAACAATCTTATCGTCTGCTATAACTTTTATTGCTGGTTTTTCTTCAACTGGTTGAGTTAATGAGACTGTAATTACAGAGGTGACCTCATAAACTCCATCTGATACCGTTAAAGTAATATCGTAGGTTCCATCCACAGGATAGGTTATATTTATTGTTTTCCCGCCGTCAAGGTATGAAAAACTTCGATTGTCTGGTGCCAACCATGTAAATGTTAAAGTTTTATTTTCTGGGTCATAGGATTCTGACGCATTTATTAATACATTTAATCCATCTCCAGTGTAGTTGTATAATACTACTGACGGGTCGTTCGTTACATTTACACTTAATGTAATGCTTAATAATGGGTCTTCGGTCATATATAATGTTACAATACCATGCGTTGCATCATAATTATAGTAATTTGGCTGGTCTTTGGTTTGGTCGTATGCTGGAATATCTCCCAATCCTTCTTTAAATACTTCGCTCACTGAGTTATTACCAACAGGTATTGCAATTACGACATAAGTATCGGTTGTATTTTCGAATACAATTTCAGTGTTTATTGTTGCTTCATTTGTAGTCTCATCAAATGTAATATTATTAATATCGACTGAGACATTATTTACATCTTTACTTGCAATGACAACTGGTGTCATAAGTTCTTCTGTTAGCGTAGAAGTATTTTGAATTTCTTCTGCCCTGTCTAACGCATCTTTAACATTTTCTAAGTGAATTGTGGTGTTTTCTATTGCCGATGTGTTTGAAGTGTTTGTTGTTGGAACTGCAAATTCTATTGTTTTCCCACTAACGGTTGTTGTAATACTAAACACATCAGTTTTTGAATCATTTATATCAATACTTGTAGTGTCTGCAACTGTTGTATTCACAACCTGCAATGAAACTGTACTGCCGTTTGATGTGGTTATATCTTGCTGTTCTGGAACTGCAATATCTAATGTAAATGTCTTATTTATTTCTGGATGACCATCCAAAGCAAATGTAATACTTGCCTGATAAGACTTTCCAGAACTTAATGCTGATGTATTTGTAATGTTATATACGACTATTTCATTTGAATTTGCATCAACTGTTAAATCTCCACTCATTGAAACACTGAGATCTGAGCTCACATTTGTTGTGTTTATAATTGATATGGCGGTATCGTGGTAGTTTGTAATCGTTATTGGAATTGATTCATCTACATTCTCAGTAACTTTTGATATATACTCCTGATTTACATCAAAGTATCTTAGATTTAAACTATCTGATTCTGATACCAATTGTCCGTTATCATCATAAACTTCTAATTTTGCAGTGTATATTCCCTGCATTAAGTAGTTTCTTGATGTGTTCAAATAGTATGATTTCCCTGATATGTCTTTTTCTTGCTCAGTTCCATCACCGTATTTTAATACAATCTTTTTTAATCCATTATCATCGCTTACATTTATAATAAATGTTGCTTTTAAACCATCAATTGAAGCTTCGAATTTATTTATCACTGGTTTGTTATCTACTGTTGGTGTTGATGTCGATGTCGATGATGTTCCTCCGCCTCCTCCTGATGAGGTTATTCCCGTAGAGGATAATCCATGTGTAGTTGCAATATTTGATACGATATTTGATAACGATGTATCATCACTTGAAATTGAAATTCCTGATGAAAATGTAAGTTTTGATACTATATTACTTATAATACCTTCATCTGATTTTGGAATTGGAGCTATTGAACCCACATAACCACTAACGAAACTTACTACTGCATCCAATATTGGATTGTTAGTTTTTTCGGCATAAACAACTGCAACATCTTTGTTTTCAGCATTTGGATTTATTTTTGTAACATATGCTAATGCAGTTCTTACAGCTGAATCATCACTACCTGATGCGATTATCGTATTTTCTGCGTTTTTTGACAGCGTATTTTCTATAATTCTTGGAGCTCCGCTACCAATAATTATAGCATTCTTTGGTTTTGCAGTCTCTAATATTTTTGCCAATCCTTCATCTTTACCTAACCCATAGTATAATACAGGAGCTCCGAAACTCACTGCCACAGGACTTATTTTTTCATTAAATCCTTCTACAACTACAAGGTTATCTAATAATTCTGGTTTTTCCGCTTTAATTAATTCATACACTTTTTGGGAAGTTTCGATTCTAGTTTCCCCCCAAACTCTTTGAATATTTATGTTTAATCCTTTTATCTGGTTCTCTACATTGGTGCTAACTGCAACCGAACCACCGACAATTATTACCTTGTCAATATTATTTCTTTCAAGTTCTCTTTTAGCATCATCTGATAATTCACCTGTTGGCGTATATATCAGTTTATATCCCATTGCTTTGGCATAAGGTGCCGCAACAATGGCATCTGCTGGAGTAGATACTACAACTGCTACATTTTCAGCAATTCCTGACGCAAAACTAAGTGGTAATGCACCTAAAATTACCATCAAAGATAGCAGTATGGAATAGATTTTCATAACAATCCTCCTACATTTTTATTCGACATATAAAAATAAATAATAAATATAATATCCTATATAATTTTATTATATATTAACTTTACTATTTATTAGTATTCAAATGCTCATATGTAGTAGTATCATTTTTAGAATACAGTTAATCGACATAATATGCCCTTATTTAGTCTTTTATCCATTAACATCATCTATGTTTTATATACAAGGTAATTTACGCAACGGGTTCGTCGATTTACCATAATAAATTATATTATTTTCTCCCAAAATCATCGTCAAATCTAATAATATCGTCCTCTTCCAAATATTCTCCCACCTGTATTTCTATAACTTCCAAAGGTATTTTGCCATGGTTTTCCAACCTATGTTTTAATCCACTTTTTACAAAAATACTTTCCCCACTTCTAACAAATGTTTTATCTCCTTCAATAATTACACTTGCTGTCCCTTTTACTACAACCCAATGCTCACTTCTATGGTGGTGAAGCTGATAACTTAACTTTTTATTTGGAAGAACCGTGATTCTTTTAATTTTATAAAATAATCCTTCTTCTAATATTGTATATGTTCCCCACGGTCGATATACAGTTTTATGAAATTGAATTCTATCGTCTTTTTTATTTTTTAAGTATTTAACTACATCTTTTACTTTTTGAGATTCCCCTTTACTGCATACCAATAAAACATCTTTTGTATCTACTACTATTGTATCTTCAATCCCGATTAATGATACAAGTTTTTCGTCCGTAATATTGATTAAATTGTTTTTAGAATCTATCGATATACTATCCCCATATATTACATTTCCATGCTCATCCTTCTCAAAATATTCATAAAAAGAGTCAAAACTTCCCATATCATTCCAAATTATATTTAATGGAATTACTGCAACTTTATTTGATTTTTCCATAATGCCGTAATCCACCGAGATATCTGGAACATTATTATATATTTCATCAATATTATTAAATTTAAATGCTTCATAAACTTCTGGGCAGTGTTTTTCAACTTCATTTTTAAAAATATTCGCATCAAAAAGAAACATCCCACTATTCCATAAATAATTATTTTGAACATATTGTTTAGCAGTTTTTAAATCTGGCTTTTCTTTGAATTCCCCTACTTTATACCCTCCGTCCAATTTTTCAGCAGGTTTTATATATCCATATCCAGTATTTGGCTCTGTTGGTTTAATTCCAAATGTAATAATATATTCTTTTGCCAATTCTTGCCCCAATAATACAGTAGATATAAATTCTTCTTCATTTTCAATCAGATGGTCGGAAGAGAATACCCCAAATATATTATTTTCTTCGTTATCCTCCTTTTCATCGTTAGCCACCCCATAATAAATTGCAGGAAGGGTATTTTTACCAACTGGCTCAATTAATATATTATCTTCGTTGAAATTATTGTTCTCATTATTGCTATCACCACCATTACTACCACTAATATTATATCCTAATTCCTCAATCTGTCCCAATACTAAAAATTTATGTTTTTCATTTGTGATGATATATATTTCATCAATATTTGATAATTTTAAACATCTTTCAAAAGTCATCTGAAATAATGATTTATTGAATTTTTTTAACTTTATAAATTGTTTTGGATAATATTCCCTACTTAGTGGAAATAATCTACTACCCACTCCACCTGCCAATATTAATGATTTTATTTTTTTCATGTTTTTTCACCCACTACTTTAATGTCATTTAATAAAAATCCAAAAAAACACAGTAATCCAATACCTGCCAATACCAAACACTGTAAAACATAACTATGTATTAAGGTATTTGTAAATATATTTATTACACCATATACCAGTAAGATGGGAGGAATTACTGCATATAACCATTTATTATATGTTTT
>OFDI01000099.1_pt1 | contig 13247 bp, 9 predicted proteins | sample 1520301 | NCBI WGS metagenome assembly OFDI01 (sample SAMEA3696446, study PRJEB22514) | metagenome | biome: water; feature: marine; material: hydrothermal vent | place: Pacific Ocean | collected 2014-08-12 | depth 1521 m
AGCACCTAAGCATGGCAAATTTCAAATCTTCGTGTGAACAAGACCTTTGTTAGGTACTCGGTTGGTGCTGTGGTTTCGGATTTCGATATTCGGATTTCGAATTTTTCAACTTTCGTAACTCCGAAAGTTGAGTAATATAATTGTAATAAGGAGGGTGATATGATTGAATTTAAATACGAAGATGAAGACAAGATGAAGAGAGGAGCTGTTAGAGTAGAACATCCATCCTTAAAGGTTACATTGGGCAAGACAAAAGTATTTTTTCCTGTGATTGATTTAAGTGTTACTGGAGTTGCTTTCAAACCAGGTAGATATGCAAAAAAGTTTAGCGGAGCTACTGGCAAAATCGCTTATTTATCAGTCTGGTTTGACAAAGATTTGATTGTTTCAAATATAAAGGCCAAAGTAGTAAGGGCTGTAGATGAGATGATAGCATTTCAATTTCAGGATGTCTCTCAGGAACATGAGAAGAGGCTGGATAAACTGGTTCTGGAAATACAAAAAATGATGATCGAACAGAGGAAAAAGCGCAGAAAGTAGTTTAAAATTCGACTGCAAAAAGTTCTCCTGGCTGGATCCGTTTGATGGTCAACGTTTAATGTTCAGGAAGTATTAATGACATTAAGTAAACAGAGAAGAACAACTCAGAAAGTTCTTATTGCCAATAGAGGTGAAATAGCCATTCGTATCATAGAGGCCTGTAGAAAGTTGGACCTGGATTTTGTATGTGTCTATACAAAAGAGGACAGGGAATCAGAGCACTGCACCCTGGCCTTGAAATACGGCGGCAAAAAAGCCTTATACCGTATTAGCAGTTATCAGGATGCCAACGAGATTTTTGCCGTTGCTGATGATGCTGGAGCCACGGCTGTCCATCCAGGCTATGGTTTTTTTGCGGAAGACTTTCGCTTTGCCCGCCGGGTGGAGCAAAGAAGCAGGAAATTGATCTTTATTGGCCCTTCCTGGCGGGTGATCAGGGAACTGGGTGATAAGATTAATACCAAGAGATTGGCCAGGAGCCTGAATATTCCAACTGTTCCTGGATCAGACAAAGCCATTTTTAATGATTTAGAAGCAGAAGAACTGGCACATTCTCTATTCGAGTTTCAAAAGAAGCAGGGTATTGAAAGTCCTGTTATTCTGGTTAAGGCCTCTGCTGGTGGCGGGGGAATGGGTATTGAAGAAGTCAACGATCTGGATAGATTTCGTACGGTTTTGCGTCGGATAAAAAGTTATGCCAGACGTCAGTTCCGCGACGAAGGCGTCCTTATTGAGCAGAGAATTTTTGATTTTAACCATCTGGAAGTACAGATTGTTGCTGACCGCAATGGAAAAGTCGTTCATTTCGGGACCAGGAATTGCACAGTTCAAAGTATTGGCCGGCAAAAGCGGATAGAGGTGGCACCTGGATTTGATCCGCAAAAAATTAAATACGCGTTTGATGCTAAAAAGGTTCTTGAGGATATTGTAAAATATTCTCTGCGCATGGCCAGAGAAGTGGGGTATGACAATGTAGGCACGTGGGAATGGATTGTCAGTCCTACAGGAGAGCCATTTTTAATGGAGGTTAATACCAGAATCCAGGTGGAAAATGGGGTATCGGCTGTTATTTCTAAAGTTAAAGACAAGGATGTGGATTTAATTGAGGAACAGATTCGTCTGGCTCTGGGTGAATCATTGAATTATACGCAAGAGGATATTAGTTTTCATGGAGTTGGTATAGAATACAGGATTATAGCCGAAGATCCGGAAGATAAATTTACTCCCTGGGTGGGGCGTATTGAGAAATTTTCCTGGGCTCCTGCTCCGTGGGTCAAGGTGCATACTCAGGTTCCAACCAACAGGCCTTATGATATTCCTACTGAATTTGACCCCAATCTGGCTCTGGCAATTATCTGGGGTAATGATCTTGATCAGGCTAAAGAGCGAGGAAAAAGATTTTTAAATGATTTGATATTAGAGGGGAAAAACAAGAGTGGGCAGCCATTAAAGTCAAACATAAAATTTTTGTTGTCCAGAACAGACGATTTGCTTAAGTTTTAAGAAAGAAGCGTAAGAAGCGTAAGGAATGAAAGTTGGTGCACGGTGTTGTCGTGTCCAATAAGATTAAGGTAATTAGTTATGATCGATACAGAAAAACAAATTCAGGAATTACAAGAAAGATTAAAATACATTGAAGATATATTTGGTTCGAAAGAAAATGCCAATATAGCTCTTTTACGTTCAAAATTAAGTGATTTTATAAAACAATATCCTGAGTTAGAAACTAAAGATTGTAGGCGTCAACTGGCATCAATGCTGGATTTGTTTTCTTTTCTGGAGAAGAAGCTGGAAAACCAGCTTTCTCCTATGGATAGGGTGCGCATTGTTCGGCATCCACAGCGTATCTGTCTTAAAGATATTTTAGAAAATGTTTATGATAATTATACAGAGATAGGCGGTCAGGATGAATATAGTATAGATCCGGCCATGATCATTGCCCGCGCCTATATTACTCGTAAAGTAGGTAATAAGGTTTATAATCAGCCGGTCATGGTTATTGGTCAGGAAAAAGGTCATGGTCAGGAATTCAGGAATGGCGGATCAGTAAAGCCCTGGGGTAATGCCAAAGCTTTGCACTACATGAAGGTGGCAGAGACAGAGAATATCCCAATTCATACCTATATTTTCACCCCAGGATCCTACCCTATAGAAGATTACCCTGGGGCTGCTCAGCAAATAGCCCGTAATCTATATGAAATGGCCGGCATCACTGTCCCCATTATTGCGGTTATTTCTGAAGGTGGATCAGGCGGAGCCGAGGCCATTGGCCTTGCTGATATGCGTTTGATGCTCTCTCATGGTTACTATTCGGTTATTTCTCCTGAAGGGGCAGCGGCCATTGAGGGACGCATCAAGCCTGGAATGCGCGCAAGCGCAGAGCTGGTTGAAAAGTGTGCTTCTCGCCTCAAAATTACTGCGGAAGATAATCTGCGCATGGGATATATTGATCGGATCGTTCAAGAGCCGCCTCTGGGCGCGAGGCCTGAACATTATGAGTTTTTTAAGCGTTTGCGTCAGGAAGTCATTCGGGCCACGGATGAGGTGGTTTTGAATGTGCGGGGGATAAAATTTTTCCGGGCTTTTGCTTTGAAAAAATTAAAGAGTCCAAATATTTATGTTCGCTGGACTCTGGGGGCAAGGTCTAAGGAACGCCTCATTTGGAGACGATATAGAAAATTCCGTAGCTTAAGTCAGCATGCCTATATTGACAATCGCCCAGCCTGGAAAAAGGCTCTCTCCAAGAGCAGGGAGTTAATTTGGGCTGTTTATTCTTTTTTTCGTTACGATATTTTAGGCCGTCATCAACGTAAACTTTCACGGATTATTGAGGACGTCCGGGGCGAGGCCCATGCCTTGTTAGGAAAAGCCCTGGATCTGTTCGGAAAGGTCTGGCGGCAATTACCACTGGTTAAAAAGGAAAAGGGGGAAACTTGCGAATTGACCAGTTTGTCCGCGTGGGAAAAGAGCAGCACTTTTGATTGGACATATATTAGTCCCCAGGCCAGGCAAGATCGGGCCATTACCTGTCCGAATTCTGAAAAGTATGGTTGCCTGGATCAATGGGCTCCTGATTTATTTGGCGATTTTGCAGGAGTGTGTAGCTATTGCGGTCACCATTTCCCCATGGAATATGAATGGTATTTGTACAATGTTTTTGATCGCGGTTCTATTTACGAGTTTAATGCGGAAATAGAAGCCACCAATCCTTTAGACTATGAGGGATTTGAGCATAAGCTGGAGCAGGCCAAGAAAATAACTGGCCATAAAAGTGGCTGTATGACCTTTGAGGCATCCATAAAAGGAGTTAAGGTAGTCGTGGCCTTGCTCATGGCCAGGTTTCGTGGCGGCAGTGTGGGCGCTGCTGAAGGAGAGAAATTTATTCGGGCTGCAGAACGGGCCAGGTTGAAGTACATGCCTTTTCTGGCCTATGTGCATGGAACAGCAGGGATAAGAATTCAGGAAGGGACAAATGGCGTAATCCAGATGCCCAGATGCACCATGGCTGTGCGCAGGTATCTGGAAGCCGGAGGACTATATCTGGTTCTTTATGATACCAACTCTTATGCCGGGCCAGTAGCCAGCTTTTTAGGTTGTTCACCATATCAATTTGCAGTACGTTCGGCTAATATAGGTTTTGCCGGCCCAGGAGTGATTAAAGAGACTACAGGTCTGGATATTCCGCCTGATTATCATCGGGCTTATCGTGCTTTGTCGCGTGGACATATTCAAGGTATATGGGACCGTCGTGAAATCAGGAATAATTTATACCAGGCCCTGATGACTATGGGGGGAAGGAATTTATATTATCGGTTAGGGTAAGGTGAGGGAAGGATGAAGGCGGAAGGATGAAGGATGAAAAAAAATTATCCTTCATAGTTCATGATTAGTGAATGTTGAATGTTTAATGAGTAATCTTGAATTGTTTTGTAATGATAAAGAACTCGATATTCATATATTAATTTTTAGTTTACTGTTCAATGTTCTTAAAGCCAAATTTAATATTAAACATTCAACATTAAATAGCAAACGGTGACTTATGTTAGATATAAAGACATTATTAGAGGATATTAAAAAGGCCCCTTACAGGGAACTTACTGTATTTGCTCCTCATTCGGGGAACATAGAATTTGTGCTCAAGGATGTGGGTACAAAGGTGAAGGGGGTTTCAGGGACATGGAAAGAAAAGCCTGGTACCTTGCTGGCCTATCTAGTTCGTGAAGGAAATAAAAAACCTCTTTATGCGCCGGAAAAAGGAGATGTGGTTGAATTTTGTGGTCTAAAAGACGGGCAATTTGTGCAGGCAGGCACTCCGCTTTTAAAGATCAGGCATTTTTTAACCAGGCAGGAAGTCATAGATATTATTTTGCAAAAGGCCTTGTCTTTGTTTTTGGCCCCGGAAAAAGGAAAGTATTATTTTGTCTCTGATGTTGATAGAAAAATTAAGTCTAAGGGTTGCCAGGCCGTAAATGTTAAAGAGGGAGATGAGATATTAATTTTGTCCAGGATGAAAAGAGAAACAATTATTCCATATCAAGGCCCGGAAGGCATCATCTATGCTCTTTATTTTAAGCCGGGTCAAAGTGTGGATGCGGCTCAGCCCTTAATTGGTGTTTGTCCGCAAGATCAGTTGGAACAGATTAAAGATGTAGTTGCTCGTATCCAGACTGAATGGGAAGAGGTCGAATAAGATGGGGCGAGTGTTGCAAGTTCGGGTTATGGCCTATACCTTTAGCGAAAAAGAAGTAGAGGATGCGTGGTCAGGACTTTTTAGTATAGCCTTTGGAAAAGAAAAATTGTCAGGAAACGCGAGAGTCAAAGGAGTATTAGAGTTGATTGATGCTTTGCATGATCAGATTCGTTTTGGAGATCTGGATAAAAAAATAGTAGAAGCTCTGACCCCGGGGGTGGACAAGGTTTTATCCATTAAAAAAGAATTAGAGCAAGCCCTGGCTGACTGGCAACCTCAAAAAGCTAATGAGCTAACGTTTGCACTGGAAGATGAACTGGATGAACTGGAAAAGATTTTTATGGCGTTAAAATAAGAAAAGATCATTTTAAAAAATCAGGAGGGACAATGGCTGCAAGTTTAAATAAAGTTATGTTGATTGGCAGGTTGGGTCAGGACCCCCGGCTGGCATATTTGCCAAGCGGCAGTCCAGTGGTCAATTTTTCACTGGCCACGGATGAAAGTTATACTGACCGGGAGGGCAACAGGATTGATAAGGCAGAATGGCACAGGATTGTGGCTTTTGATCGTCAGGCAGAATTTTGTGCCAATTATCTGAGTAAGGGAAGGTTGATATTTGTTGAGGGTAAATTGAGAACCCGTAAGTGGCAGGACCAGCAGGGTCAGGATAGATATACTACCGAAATTGTGGCTTTCAGAGTTCAGGCACTGGATCCTAAGGGACAACAGACAGAATCATATGTACCTGCCCCGGAGACAGCACCTCAAAAACCTGAAGAAAGTATGGAAGAAGACCTTGGCCCGGCATTTCCTTCTGAGGCTGGAGCCATGGACGATGCACCGTTTTAAAAAAGGATGAATTATGAAGGATGAAGGAGAGGGAAGAAAGGATGAAGGATGAAGGATGAAAAAAAGACGAAAAAACATATACGTTCAAATGTTCCGTCTTGCTTTTCTTCCTTCCGCTTTCATCCATTCTACTTCATCCTTCATCCTTCCTCCTTCATCCTTTCTTTTAATCATACTTCAAAGAGCATTTCCAGATCATCTCTGGTTAGTGCCTTCCATGCATTCTGGCCGGGGATAATGGCCTCGGCAACACCTTTTTTTTGCTCCTGCAATTTGAGTATTTTCTCTTCCACAGTGTTTTCACAGATCATTTTATAGGCAAAGACCTGTTTTGTCTGGCCAATACGGTGTGTACGGTCAGTAGCCTGATTTTCCACAGCAGGGTTCCACCATGGATCGTAATGGATGACATAATCGGCTGAAGTCAGATTGAGTCCTGTACCGCCAGCTTTCAGTGAAATGAGAAAAATAGGGATATTGGGATCGTTATTGAATCTATCTACCTGTTCAAAACGGTCTTTGCTCGATCCATCCAGATAAGCAAATGGGATTTTATTCATGTTCAGCCAGGAGCGGATAATGTGCAGCATCTGGACAAATTGGGAGAAGACCAGAACTTTATGTCCGTCTTCAATGATATTGGTAACCAGATCTTTAAAAGCCTCGAACTTGCCTGAAGGGATGTTGGTATTCACTCCAGGCATATCCAATTTGAGCAACCCTGGATGACAGCAGATCTGTCTGAGTTTAAGTAAAGCATCGAGAATAGACATCTGACTGCCAGCAATGCCTTTTTCATCGACCTTTTGCATGACCTGCTCTTTGAGTTTTTTGGCCAGAGCAGCATAAAGTTCCATTTGTTCATCAAGCAGAGCGCTGTAGTAAACATTCTCCACCTTGGGTGGCAGATCTTTGGCCACCTCGGACTTGGTACGGCGCAGGATAAACGGTTTGACCCTGGCTCGTAAGTATTCCAGGGTCTCCTGATCGCCGTCCTTGATGGGTTTGACAAATCCTTTTTGAAAGGCATGTTGTGATCCCAGAAAGCCCGGCATTAAGAATTCAAAAAGAGACCAGAGTTCCAGCAGATTATTTTCTATAGGCGTACCAGACAGACAGAGACGGAACTTCGCATTTAACTTGCGCACAGAGCGGGCAGTAATGGTGTTGGGGTTTTTGATGTTTTGAGCTTCATCCAGGATAATGGAATTGTATTCATATTTCATCAATTCATCCAGGTCACGGCGAAGAAGCGCATAAGTTGTCATCACAAGCTCTGCATCTTTGATTTTTTTCAACTTGTTTTCCCGGCGTGCTCCATAGATGAGCAGTCTTTTCATATCCGGAACGAACTTTTGAGCTTCCCGCTCCCAGTTTGGAAGTACCGAGGTAGGAACAATAATCAAATTAGGCCCCTGAAGACCTTGTTCTTTCATGTATTGGAGAAAGGACAGGGTCTGGATTGTTTTTCCCAGGCCCATCTCATCGGCCAGGATCCCACCAAATTTGTATTCCCTGAGAAAGTTCAGGTAGCTAAGGCCCTGTAACTGGTATGGGCGAAGCGTCGCATTGAGGCCCCTGGGTTGAGAAACCTGTTTGATCTCGGTAAAGGAGTGGATCTTTTCTCTGAGCTCAGTCCAGAAAGTATCGGCCTGAACTTCGTCAATGTCCTCAATGATCTTATCCAGTATAGTTGCTTCGTGATGGTGATATTTTTTCCTGGGAGGTTTTTCAGGGTCAAAGCCCATGGCCTGGAGTTTGTGTCCCAGTTTTTTGAGCCAGGATTCTGGCAGGCTGGTATAAGAGCCGTCCTTTAACTGGACATAACGTTTGCCCTGAGTCCACGCTTTCCAGATCTTTTCAATGGGGACCTGGATATCATCGTACTCAACCACAATATCCAGGTTGAACCATTTGTCCTCTTCTCTGGTTTCTACTTTGGCCACTACATTGGGCGGAGAAAGGCGTACTTTGTATCTGGTCAGGTTTTGTTCGCCAAAGACGCGATATTCCTTGATAAGCCCTGGATAGTGGTCAAGGAGAAAAGTAATGGCTTCCTCAGGTTCCAAAAACCAGACAGAATTGTTTCTGGCCTGAAAGCCCATATCAATGAGTTTAGATAATAGTTCGCCTTCTCTGGCCTGGTCGCGGCGGATAAGAAAAGATTTGCCCTCGAACTGGTAACTGCCTGTTTGCAGATCAGGATCAGGACTGCTTAAGGTGATCTCACCATGTTCTGTTTCATAGATATTCTGAATTTGCAGAGTAAGTAAGCTTCCTTCTTCATCCAGGAAGAGCTTGGGATTGTATCTGGCCTGGACAAAGATGGGAGACATGCGTTCCAGAAATTCTTCCTGGCCAAAGAGGTCTGAAGCGTGGATTTTGGTCCAGACCCGGTCCAGAAATTCAGAAATCTCACTGTGCGGAACAATGGGGGATCCTGCTGCTAATTCCTGGATCAGGCCTGGAGGCAGACCTGTCTGGACGGGATAAAATGAGTGTTTCCAGTAAACCCATAAGGGAAGTTGACCATAGAAAAAGACTTTTTCTCCGGAGATAGAAAATGGAAGTTTGCCTTCCCGGCCAAGCATGATCTCAAAACTCAGACCGTCTTCGGAAAGAGTAGGACTCAATTGTAAGCGCATGGGAGCGCTGACAATGCGCACAGGTTGCTCTGTCTCCTCAAAAAAGAGATAGTATTCATTGCGAATGGACCAGAAAAACCAGGTCAACAGTCCATAAGGAATTTCAATCCGGTGGCCATAATAATCCAGATAACGGCCAATTTGTTCTGCTACCCGGGGTAGATCTGGTGAGATCTCGCACCAATTGGGATTGCGTAAAATTTGCTCCAGGGTAATGGGATTCAGGACAGAAGATAATCCTGACTTATTTTGCCTGGCTCGAAACAATTCTACCAGGAGTCTTCCTGGCTCAGGAAAAAAACGGTAAACCAGGTAATGCTGGCCAGGCTCAGGCTCAAGCTGTGTGGCAAAAAAGTGATGAAAGCTCTGTCTCCAATCAGTGCGAGCTTTAGGGAACTCGTTCTGGCTGCCTTCGCTTAAGGATGATAAAAATTTTAGTAACGTAGCTCCAATATGTTTACATATACCAGAAAATGATTCCGGGCAATTACAGTAAAAATTTACAGATTCCGTTTCCAGATTCAGACCTATTTCAGAATTGTACATCTGAAAATCGTCTCCCTGGACATGACCCTCAATATCCCAATATTGCTCCCTCTTTTTTAGACTGACTTTTTGTACCCCGTTTTGGGCGCTCAGCTCTTCCGATATTTCTAAAATGTACTCAGGAATATTTTCTTTAACAAAGTTTTGAAGAATTTCTTTGACTTTTTTTTCTTCATTACTAAGCATTAGTTTCAAGGCTCCTTATATAAATGTTTTTTGATGCTAACCCTTTCTGGCAAAAGTTCAAACCTGAATCCGTGAACTGTTGCGATAACTTCATCCGATGTACGGGGACAGCCGAGCACCTGAAATGATAAAGTTCACATATGCCAGTGCTACTACGGAATCGGGTTCAGGTGCTCGGCTGTCCCCGTGCGGAGTTCATGTTGGCTTAAATTTTATTCAGATGAACGCACAAAAGTTCACGGATTCAGGTTTCAAATAGAAAAGAGAATATGTCCATTTAATCAAACTTTATTAATTTTGCAAGAGAGAATTCGTTTTTTGTTGGTAAGTCGATGGAAAATTTTTTATTAATAAAACCAATATGTTAGGTGAGACAAATGATGCTGAGATATCTTTTGATGTTTTTTTGTCTAATTCCTTTTGTGTCTGGCTGCTTAGAAGGCTTAGAAGACAACGCTTACGCTGCTCTGGCTAAGCAAAACAAAGAAGAACATGGCGTTCTCGCTGCTGTCGCTGTTTGTAATCAGACGAAAGGGCATAATTTTGCTGCTGCCAGGTTTGGAGGCAGAATTATTCTGGGGATAACTGGCGAGCCGAGCAACCTTATACCCCCTCTGGCTACAGATAGTGCTTCCCATGAAATTGCTGACCTCATTTATGTGGCTCCTTTGAAATATGATAAAAATATCCAGCTTAAGCCCTGGGCTGCTCAGGAGTTCAGGGTGCTTGACCAGGGAAAAAGGCTTTACTTCAAGATGAGGCCCGGGATCAAATGGTTTGATGGGCATGAACTGACAGCTGAAGACGTTTATTTTACTTATAAACTTATGATTGATCCCAAAACACCTACTGCCTATGCTGAAGACTATAAGGCCATAAAAGAATTTAAATTGATAGATAAGTATGCCTTTGAAGTGGTTTATGACCAGCCTTTTGCCCGTTCTCTGGTTACCTGGGCAGGGGCGATTTTGCCCAAACACATCCTGGAAAAGGAAGATTTATTAAAAACCAGATATAGCCGTGAACCAATAGGTGCTGGGCCTTTTAAGCTGGTGGCGTGGGAGCCTGGACGCAAGCTGGTTTTAAAGGCCAATGAAAATTATTTTGAAGGCCGTCCATATCTTGATGAGGTCATTTACAGGATAATCCCTGATAGCGCGACAATGTTTTTAGAACTTAAGGCCGGGAATCTGGATATGATGGGCCTTTCACCCCAGCAATTTTTATTCCAGACCAAGGGACAGTTCTGGGAACACAATTTTAACAAGTATAAATATTTATCTTTTAGTTATACCTACCTTGGCTATAATCTTGAGCATCCGCTTTTTAAGAATGTGAAGGTTCGGCAGGCTCTGGCTCATGCCATAAACAAGGAGGAGATTGTCAAAGGTGTTCTTCTCGGTCAGGGTGTGCCTACTATTGGGCCTTATAAACCCGGAACATGGGTTTATAATAAAAAACTCAGAGATTATTCTTACAATCCTGAACTGGCTAAAAAAATGCTGGCTGAAGAGGGCTGGATTGACCATGATGGTGATGGGATAATTGATAAAGATGGCAGGCCATTTGCTTTTACAATTTTGACCAATCAGGGAAATGATTTGCGGGTTAAAGCAGCAACAATTATTCAATATAGATTGGGCAAAATAGGGATTAAGGTTAAAATCAGGACTGTGGAATGGGCTACTTTTATTCAGGAATTTGTGCACAAAAGACGTTTTGAAGCCCTGATTCTGGGATGGAATATTGTCCAGGATCCAGATATTTATGATGTCTGGCATTCTTCGCGGGCCATACCTGGCGGCTTAAACTTTATTGGCTATAAAAACAAAGAGGTGGATGATCTTCTGGAAAAGGGTCGCAGAACTTTTGATCAGGAAAAGAGAAAGGCAATCTATGATCGCTTGCAGGAGATTTTGCACCGTGACCAACCATATTGTTTTTTATATGTGCCTATGTCATTGCCTATTGTGAATAGCCGTTTTCAGGGCATTGAGCCAGCACCAGCCGGCATTACCCATAATTTTATTCGTTGGTGGGTTTCTAAACGTTCAAAGTTCAACATTCAATTTCAACATTAAACAATGAAATATAAACGCTTGCAGGACTTGCCTCCCAGATGGGCACATTTTTGTTTAAATGTTCAAAATTTTATTCAGTACAAGCTGAACATAAATCTGTACAGGAAGACTCTTCTGGTGGCTTTTTCAGCCGGGCCTGACTCTATGGCCCTGCTCAGGGTCATGCGTTTTTTAAGTCCAAGATTAAAATATAAGTTAATTGCAGCACACCTGAATCACGGTTTGAGGGATGAAGCTACTGAAGAAGAGCAGGTAGCTATAGAAGTCTGCCAGAAATTGGGTGTTCCAATATATACTGGTCGAAGTCTTGTTGGGGTTTATGCTCAAAAAATGGGGCTGGGTATTGAGGAAGGGGCCAGAAAAATACGATACAGGTTTTTGCAGGGGTTAGCGCGGAAACTAAAAGCAGACTTTATTCTCACTGCCCATCAACTGGATGACCTGGCCGAAGATGTGATTATGCGTCTTTTGCGCGGGGCTGGATGGCCAGGACTTTCCGGTATGAAAGCCTTTGACCAGGAGAGCAAAATTTTAAGACCTCTTCTTCTCACGCCAAAGACAAAATTACTTCAGTTTTTAGAAGATCTGGGCCAGGAGTATGTTGAGGATAAATCTAACCGGGACATGGCTTTTTTACGCAATAGAGTGCGTTTAAAAATTATACCTTTATTTACACAGGAAAACAAAAATTTTTTGCAAACTATCGCCCGGCTCTGGGAAACGGGAAGAATTGATGAGGATTTCTGGCAGAAACAACTTGATGAAATAGCTGAACAGGTGGTTGTGGATAAACAGGCAAAGAAAATTATTTTGTCAGCAACGAAGCTGTCTGGGATTCACAGGGCCATCAGGATCAGGCTTTATAAAAATTTTCTGGAACAACTGGGGCTTGGTCAGGTTCTGGGAGAAACTCTTTTTCAACTGGATATTGCCTTTGAGAAGAAAAGGATTGGCAAAGTGTTTCAGTTTCCAGGAAATAAAGTAGTTCATATAAAATCTCAGTCTCTTGTTTTTATGAGTGAATAGAGTTCAGTAAACATTGAACTTTGAACCTTGAACATTTTATGCGTGGCCAGAGATAAAAGGGACAGGAGAATAAAAGGAGAATAAAATGGATAAAGTTTGGCCAGAGATAAAAGAGATAAAAGGGACAGGAGAATAAAAGGAGAATAAAATGGATAAAGTTGGATAAAGTTGTTTTGGAGAAGGTGGGAGGGTTGAAGTGGCAAAGACAGGGTTGGCTAATAATACAAAAAAGAAAATTTACGTTTTATTTAAGTTAGGAGTATGTTTTTTTCAGAATAAGAACATTAAAAAGTAATATTTTATATAGATGTTGAAAAAAACAAAAGAGAGAATAAGTAAAGAAGAGAGAAAGGAGAGATTTATTTTTTTATTATGGCGTTTGCCTGAATGAATAAATATCGTTAAAACCTGATATTTTATGTGGTTGTCTGTCCTTTTCTATCTTTAATTTATCCTTAAATCGCTGAAACTGTTCTTTGACAAAGTGCTTGCTGCCCAGAAACACTCCCTCTGTTAGATATCTTGTTCTATATAACAAACGGTCTGCCGTGGTAAATTTAAATTTCTTTTTGCGTTCTTTTTGGACTGTCTCTTCATTAATGGACGCTCCTTTTGAACTCTCCAGACAACCATGCTCATACACATATTCCCGATACATGCGAAACCGCTCTTTTACATCGTCTA
>OFDI01000100.1_pt1 | contig 13222 bp, 11 predicted proteins | sample 1520301 | NCBI WGS metagenome assembly OFDI01 (sample SAMEA3696446, study PRJEB22514) | metagenome | biome: water; feature: marine; material: hydrothermal vent | place: Pacific Ocean | collected 2014-08-12 | depth 1521 m
GCTGTCCCTGACAGCATTCAACAGGGTGAAGCATTCAACATTGCCTGCAAAAAGGGACTTTTTGCAGGCGACTCTTTATAGGAGGATAACATGCCTAAGATTAAGACAAATCGAAGCGCGGCCAAGCGCTTTTCTTTGACTGGTACAGGGAAGGTTAGGAGAAGAAGACAAAATTTAAGGCATATTTTAACCAAGAAAAATGCCAAAAGAAAAAGAAGATTGGGCCAGCCAGCGCTTGTGGACAGCGCCAATATGAAGCAGGTTAAAAAGTTGTTGCCTAATTCATTTTAGTTATATTTTTCAGGAGGAAGAAAGATGCGCGTAAAAAGAGGAAAAACTGCCCACAGGAGGCATAAAAAATATTTGAAGATGGCCAAGGGCTATCGCGGAGCAAGAAGCAAGTTGTACCGCACTGCCCGTGAGACAGTGGAAAGGGCACTTTGTTACGCTTACAGAGACAGGAAGCAGAAGAAAAGGGATTTTCGCAAGCTATGGATCGTGCGTATTAATGCCGCGGCCAGGGAGTACGGTCTTTCTTATAGCCGTTTTATGAACGGTTTAAGTGAGGCTGGCGTGGCTGTGAACAGGAAGGTTCTTGCAGACATGGCAGTCAATGAAAAGGCCGCTTTTGCCAAACTTGCAGAAATGGTTAAAGCCAGAGCGAACTAAGTGGAAGATGGGAAGTCAGGAAGATAGGAAGCAGGGAAGACAGGAAGCAGGAGAGCCAGCAAAATTTAATAATGCTTTGGGGCAAGCTTGTGTCCAGGAGCTATAATTGGTATAAATATGTTTTACGTCACTATCGCCTGGACCAGTTTACTGGTGCTGTCACTAACTTATTGGCTTATTTGGGGCAGGAAGTGGCCGTGACCCAGGGGAAAAATATAATATATGGTCAGCTAGTGGGAGTAGATGTGGATGGAAGTCTTCTTTTAAAGGACAACCATGAATTGATTCGGATAAGTTCAGGGAGCCTGATTGGAAGGATGAAGGATGAAGGATGAAAGGGAAAGACATGGAAGGGCATTGTCAGATGATAAGAAAGGCAAAACCTTAACTGGCAGGAAGAAGGAGGAAAGCTATGGCCAGGACATTTGAACAGGTAGCAGAAGAGCTTAAAGGCAAGAAAATATTGGTGGCCAATCGGGGTATACCAGCCAGGCGGATAATGAGGTCTATTCATGAGAGGTTTGAAGCTGAAGCAGTGTTGACTGTAACTGATGTGGATAAAACAGCGCCATATACGGCAAGCGCTGCGGAGCTTCTTGTTCTGGGCAAGGACACACGGGCCTATCTTGATATTGACCGGATTATCAGAAAGGCTAAATCATTGGGAGTAGTTGCTATTCATCCAGGATGGGGATTTGCCTCAGAAGACTTTTCTTTTGCTGATAAATGCAAAAAAGCCGGGATTGTTTTTATAGGCCCTGATTCCAGGGCCATGAATCTTCTGGGTAATAAAGTTGCTCTGCGTAAATTGGCCAGGGAAGTTGGCGTGCCTATTGTGCCGGGTTCAGAGGGTGCTGTAAGCATTGAAGAAGCAAGACAGGTTATTAAAGAGATTGGAATGCCAGTAATGCTCAAGGCTGAAGGAGGTGGTGGAGGACGTGGAATTTATGAAGTTTTTGATGAGGATCAGCTAGAAGATGCCTTTATCAAGGCTTCCACACTGGCACAGGCATCTTTTGGCAATCCCCGTCTTTTTATTGAAAAATTACTCACCCCTGTACGGCACATTGAGATTCAGGTTGTAGCTGATAAATATGGTAATGTGTTTGCCTTTGATGAACGTGACTGCACCATCCAGCGCAACCATCAAAAACTCATTGAGATTACCCCTTCACCCTGGTCCAGGATGACACCTATGCTCAGGGAGAAACTAAAGGAATATGCTGTTCGTTTAATTGAGGCCGTGAACTATCACTCCCTGGCTACGGTAGAATTTCTTGTTGATCAGGAAGGAAATCCCTATCTTATCGAGGTAAATACCAGGCTACAGGTTGAGCACGGCATAACTGAATGTCGTTATGGCATTGATCTGGTAGAAGAGCAAATTGCCATTGCCTTTGGTTCTACCTTGCGTTTTAATAAAGAGACTACCATACCACTTCACCATGCCTTTCAAGTGCGCATCAATTGTGAAGATCCTCAGGATAATTTTTCCCCCAATGCCGGGCTTATTACCAGGTACCAGTCCCCTGGAGGACAGGGAATTCGTGTAGATTCCTGTATTAGCGTAGGATATAATTTTCCATCTCAATATGACTCAGCAGCATCTCTGCTCATTGCTTACGGCAAGAGTTGGCCCAAGGTTCTGGGAATTATGAACCGTGCTCTGCGCGAGTACATTATCGGTGGGGTCAAGACAACCATTCCTTTTCATCGCAACGTAATTAATCATCCGGATTTCAGAAAGGGCGAATTTGATACTTCATTTGTTCAAAAAAATCCTGATTTAATGGTTTACAGGGACAGAGAGCCTGAGGCGTTGCGCCTGTCCAGATTGATTGCTGAGATTTCTGCCAAGGGATACAATCCTTACGTACAGTTGGGAGAATATAGATCAATCCATGACAAACGGCTGGGCCGTTTTACCCCTGTTTTGCCGGAGATTGAGGAAAATCAATATGACTATCCTTATCCGCGCGGTGATAGGGACGCTGTTTTAGATTATATTCGTGATTCAGGTTATGTTCATTTCACTGACACAACCCCACGAGATATCACCCAGTCCAATAGTGGTAATAGATTTCGTCTGGCTGAGGACAGGCTTATAGGGCCTTATCTGGACAATTGCGGATTTTTTTCCATTGAAAATGGCGGTGGTGCTCATTTTCATGTGGCCATGCTGGCCAATATGACTTATCCTTTTACTGAAGCTGAGGAATGGAATCAATTTGCGCCCAGGACTTTGAAACAGATTTTGATTCGTTCGACTAATGTCCTGGGGTACAAACCTCAGCCCAGGAATTTGATGCGCCTTACTGGCGAGATGATTTGCGAGCACTATGATGTGATTCGTTGTTTTGATTTTTTGAATCATATTGAAAATATGCGTCCTTTTGCCGAGGTGGCTCTAAGTTCTAAAAAGAATATCTTTGAGCCGGCCATTTCACTGTCCTATGCGGAAGGGTTTGACGTGCCTCATTATATGGGCGTGGTGCAAGAGATTCTGGATATGGTAAAAGATGTAGCCGGTGTATCAAGCAGTAAAGCGCAGAAAATGATAATCCTGGGTCTGAAAGACATGGCCGGGGTCTGTCCTCCCGGGTTTATGCGTGAACTGGTTACGGCTCTTCGCAAGGAGTATCCAGAACTGGTTCTTCATTATCATCGTCACTATACAGATGGTCTTTTTGTGCCAGCAGTAGTAGAAGCAGCCAGGGCCGGAGCGCATATTGTAGATGTGGCTATTGGTCCTGCTGTGCGGTGGTATGGTCAGGGCGATGTCCTGGCTACAGCAGCTTATATGGAGGAACTGGGGCTGAAGGTTAATTTGAATAAGGAAATGATCAGAAAGGCCGCTTTTGTGCTTAAACAGATCATGCCTTATTATGACCGTTATACGGCTCCATATTTTCAGGGCATTGATTATGATGTGGTTGAACATGGTATGCCTGGCGGCGCTACATCTTCTTCCCAGGAAGGCGCGATGAAGCAGGGTTATATCCACCTTCTGCCCTATATGTTACGTTTTCTGGCTGGAACCAGAAAAATCGTCCGTTACCACGACGTAACGCCTGGTTCTCAAATCACCTGGAACACAGCGTTTCTGGCAGTTACAGGAGCGTATAAACGTGGAGGAGAAAAGGGCGTTCGTAAACTGTTGCGCGTTCTTGATAAAGTGATTTCAACTCCTGAAAACAAACTGGATGAAGAGACAAAACAGGCCAGGCTGGAGCTTTACCGGGAAAGTAACGATGCTTTTCGTGATCTTTTACTGGGTAAATTTGGGCGTTTGCCACTGGGTTTTCCACCTGATTGGGTTTATGAAAGCGCGTTTGGGGAGCATTGGGAGCAGGCTCTTCTGGAGAGAACAGAAAATTCACCTTTAGCCACTCTGGAGAATATTGATCTGGAGGCCGAGCGTAAGTCTCTGGCTGAACGTCTGGGCCGGGAACCAACTGCTGAAGAATTTGTCATGTATTTAAACCATCCAGGAGATGCTTTAAAGACAATAGAGTTTAAACGCCAGTTTGGCGATCCCAACCGTGTGCCTCTGGACGTGTGGTTTGAAGGTTTAAAGCCAGGCGATTCCCTTGATTTTGATGATTCCAATGGTAAGCCTCATCACATGGTGATTCTGGATATATCCAACATGGATGTCAATGGAATGAGTGTGGTCAGGTATAGTCTGGACTCTGAGTTTTTTACCTATCAGGTCAAGGTTGGCGAAGCTACAGGTGGTGAACAGGCAGGTATTGAGATGGCTGATCCTGATAATCCATATCATGTAGGCAGCCCCAGCACAGGTGATTTGTGGGTCATGCATGTCAAGCCGGGAGATAGAGTAAAGAAAGGCGAGGAGTTGTTTAACATCTCCATCATGAAACAGGAAAAGGCTGTTCTTTCTCCTGTTGATGGCATAGTTAAGAGAGTGCTCAAGTTTGCTGACTATCAAGAGGATAAGAAAATGGTCCCGGTTAAAGAAGGGGAGCTTCTGGTTGAGCTTATGCCGATTCCTAATTTGTGTCCAACCTGTAAAGAACCGGTTGTGTTTGAGGAAGCCAGATATTGCCATCATTGTGGACAGAAAATTGCCTAAATGCTATTGACTAGTTAAAGCACTACGGGATAATAAAGCGACAATTTTGTAACAGTTAATCAGGTAGAGCCTTAGACGTGGAGGTTTGTCTCCCCACGTCTAAGGTCTTTTCTAATTTTTAATATTAAACCTAAAAATAATTAATTTTTGAAAAAGGAGATGGTAATGGCCAGAGGAGAAAACCAACAGGGTCAGTGCAAAACCAGGACGGCCAGAGATGTGGAAAAGATTAAACAAAAACTGGTTTTGACTGGTAAAGATATTAAAACCATTGGCGAAGAAGCGGAGCTATTGGTTGGCGGAAAAAATTATAATACTGCCATTATAAGTACTATCGAAGACATCAGGGCCCCACAATTCAGAGCCATTTCCTCTTTAGCCTTCCATAAACTTCTGGATGAAACCAGAGTTAATGCTGCCACAATCAGGTCGGTTGTTGATAAAGAATATGATACCATTGACTGGAATGATGATGAAATAAACAAGGATCCGGAATATTTGAAAAAATTTGTAAGAGATACAGCCAGGAAAGTCAGAAAAGTAATAGTGGGGGAAGGAACTCAGATTCGCCTGCGTACTTTTATCAACAATGTTGTCGAAGGATTTGCTACCTCTCCTGAAGGAATTGATCAGTTAAGAAAGCGTTCTGTGCTGGTTCAGGTGGCTATACTTTCTGTTGACCTGCCTGAAGATGTTCAGGAGGCAGTGCGTCAGGCTTATCAGGAAATATGCAAGGAAGCTGGCCAGGAAAATGTCCCTGTTGCTGTTCGTTCTTCTGCTGCTGGTGAAGACAGCAGGAAGAAGGCCTTTGCCGGTCTCCAGGATACATATTTGAATATTGTTGGAGAAGATGCTGTTGTTGAGGCTTATCACTGGGATTGTGCCTCAGCCTATAATTTGCGCAGCATGACTTATCGAAGGGAAGCGATTTTAGATGCAGTAGCCAGAGCAGAAAGCACTGGAGATGATTCCATTGCTATTCAGGCCAAAAAGGAATGGGCCATTGAAAATACTTCTTTGTCTGTGTGTATCATGCGCATGATTAATCCGGTTATTTCCGGTACTGCCTTTAGCGCTGATACTGCTACCGGATGCCGGGGCACTGACCGTAAAGATCTGGTCTCTATTGATGCCAGCTATGGTCTGGGTGAGGCTGTGGTTAGTGGTATGGTTACACCGGATAAGTTTTATGTTTTTCAGCGGGATGACGGTCAGGAAGTTGTGATCCGGTATATGGGTTATAAGGCCAAAAAAATTGTTTATGACGATAGTGGTGAGGGCACTAAAGTTGTTGATTTGCCTGATGAAGAGGCCTGTCGTTGGTCTTTGTCTCTTGCCCAGGCTGAAATGGTGGCCAAAGGTGTGAGAGCAATTAGCAGGGCCTATGGCGGCATGATTATGGATACAGAGTTTTGTATTGATAGCTCTGACCGTCTGTGGTTTGTGCAGGCCAGGCCAGAAACCAGGTGGAATGAAGAACTGGAAAAGCATCCGCATACTATTTTCATGCGCAGGATGGAAGTGGAGCCAAAAGCTCTGGAAAGCGCGGAGGTTATAGTAGAAGGCAATGGCGCATCCAGAGGAGCTGGTCAGGGAGTTGTGCGTTTTTTACGTTCTGCCCTTGAGCTTAATAAGATCGGCAAAGGAGATGTGCTGGCTGCTGAACGTACTGATCCTGATATGGTACCTGGTATGCGTATTGCTTCTGCCATTATTGCTGATGCAGGTGGAGATACCAGCCACGCAGCTATTACTTCAAGAGAGCTTGGCATTCCTGCTGTGATAGGGGTCAAGCGTCTGGAAATCTTACGCAATCTTGACGGCGAAGAAGTAACAGTGGATGGTTCAAGGGGTAAGGTATATCGCGGATTGATTCCTTTAATAGAGGTAGGTGGAGAGATTGATGTAAGCAAATTGCCAGCTACACGGACAAAAGTAGGGTTAATCCTGGCTGATGTTGGTCAGGCTTTATTTTTGTCCAGATTAAGAGAAGTGCCTGATTTTGAGGTTGGTTTGCTGCGGGCTGAATTCATGCTGGGCAATATTGGCGTGCATCCTATGGCTCTGGAAGCCTATGATAATGGTACTTTGCAGGTTCTGGTGGAAAAGAAATTAAAGGAAATGGAAAATGACCTCACCAAGATCATTAAGGATCAACTGGCAGATGGCGCTGTGACCCTGGATTTAAAATTAAGACAATATGTTGGTATTGTGACCGGTCTTGCTGACAGGGTTAAAGAATTGACCGAGCAGGAAGGGGCCAGAGGGACAGATGAAGTGTTGGCCCTGCATAGAAAGTTAAGAGAACTGGATCATAAATGGGATGAGCATCTTGAACTGGCAACCAAACGTCTGGATACTTTAAAGACTTCTACTGATTTACACGAGCATATAGCCATAATCATGGGTTATAGTGATGAATTATTACAACATAATGACGCTACTGCTAATTTTTCTGAAACTCAGGCAAGGCGTCAGGAGATTGAGTCCAGGATTAAAGAGATTGCAGAGCGTATAAAAGACAATCCGTTTGTTCAGAATGTCATGGAAAAAATTCGTTCCCTGAGAGCGGATGTGGCGAAGAAAGTAAGCCTTGAACAGGAAATGGAAGATGTACGCAGCCTGCCTGAAAAAATAGCTGAGATTTTACGTCTTAAAGGTTATCGTAGTGGAAAAGAACTCTATGTGCAGATACTGGCCCAGGGTCTGGCCCTGTTTGCCATGGCCTTTTATGGCAAACCAATTATTTACCGTACAACTGACTACAAGACCAATGAATATCGCAACCTTCTTGGTGGGTTGCTTTTTGAAGACTATGAAGACAACCCAATGCTTGGATATCGTGGAGTAGCCAGGGATGTGCATGACTGGGAACTGGAAGCCTTTAAGCTGGCGCGTGGGGCATTTGGTGGTAAAAACCTGCAATTGATGCTTCCTTTTGTGCGGACCCTGGAGCAGGCCAGGAGCATGAAACGTTATCTGGCCAATGTGCATAAATTACGTTCAGGAGAAGATGGGCTAAAACTTATTTTGATGTCAGAAATTCCAAGCAATGCCATTTTGGCCAAGGAATTCATCAAGGAGTTTGATGGATTTTCCATTGGGTCCAATGATATGACCCAGTTAGTGCTGGGAACTGATAGAGATAATGCCAGGCTCAGGCATATTTATGATGAAGAAGATCCAGCCGTTGTTTGGGCTATTTTAGTGACTATTTTTACCGGTCAGAAATTTGGCAAAAAAGTTGGCTTCTGTGGCCAGGGCGTATCCAACAGCAAGATAATCAGGGGATTGGTATGCATCGCTGGCATAGTCTCTGCTTCGGTTGTTCCAGATACCTATGCTCAGACCAAATATGATATTGCAGCTACAGAGAAGGAAAATGTGAAACCAAAGGAACTGGGTGCCTGGCTCAAAAAACAACATTTAGATAGGTTACATAATATAATGCGTGAAAATGGTTATGGACATATTCTAAAGAAGCATTCTACAGCTTCCGATCTGATGGATTGGTATGAGGGTGAACTGGCTAGATTGCATGAACAATTACATTCTAATCTTGGTTCTTCAAAAGAACATTTTTATCGTCAGGAACTGGAATCTTTTCGTTCTCTTTTCCATAAGCCAGTTATTTATGCCAATTGGGATTGGAATAGTACCGTAGTAGATGCCCTTCATCAGGCAGGATTTTCATCGTTTGAAGAGCAGGAAAAGGCTATGGAGGAACAGGCCGAAAAAGTCTGGTAAACCAGGGCGGCCTGAAGGCCGCCTTTTTATTGAAAGTTAGTAGAGGTGAATTATGAAAAATGAATATACAGCTGTAGTAATTCAGGATGGTGACTGGTGGGTTGGATGGATTGAAGAAGTGCCAGGTGTTAATTGCCAGGAGAAAACTTATGAGGAATTGAAAAAAAGTCTGATGGTAACATTAAAAGAAGCGCTAGAATTTAATCGTAAGGACGCGCTTGAGGCTGCTGGGGAAAGATATAGAGAAGAAAAAATTGCAGTATGAAGAGAAAAGAGTTCCTTAAGTATTTGCGAAGACACGGCTGTGAATTACTGAGAGAAGGAGGAAATCACTCCTGGTGGCACAATCCTGTTCTCAAAAAAAGATCTGCGGTACCACGTCATTCCGAGATAAAAGATATTTTGGTCAGGAAAATATGCAAGTATCTTGGTATCAAACCAATTAAATAGTAGCGTTATTAAAAATGCAAACTAAATTTTTATCTCAAATAAAAAATCCCCGGGACGTTTCTTCTTTTTCCCTGAGTGAATTGACTGAATTGGCTAGAGAGATCAGGGAATTAATAATAGAAGTAGTGGCTAAAAATGGAGGGCACCTGGCCCCGTCTTTAGGGGTCGTGGAGCTGACCCTGGCTTTGCTTAAAGTTTTTGACCCTGATCATGATAAATTTGTCTGGGATGTGGGTCATCAGGCGTATGCCTATAAGATTTTGACAGGCCGAAAGGAGAATTTTCATACCCTGCGTTGCTTTGGCGGCATCAGTGGCTTTCCAAAGCTTTCAGAGAGTGAGTATGATCATTTTGGGGTGGGCCATTCCAGTACTTCTATTTCTGCTGCCCTGGGTATGGCTGTGGCCAGAGATATTTTAAGACAGACACATAAGGTTCTGGCCATTATAGGCGATGGTTCCATGACTGCGGGATTGGCTTATGAAGGGCTAAACCAGGCAGGTGATCTGGACAAGGATCTGGTGGTTATTCTCAATGATAATGAGATGTCCATTGCCAGAAATGTTGGCGCGTTGTCTTCATTTTTAAGCAGGAAGTTGTCATCTCGCTGGGTGATGAAGCTGAAAAAAGAAGTAGAAGCCTGGATGCGTCAGATCCCCAGAATTGGTGATGATTTAGTTCATTATGCCCGGCGTAGTGAAGAGTCTTTAAAGAGTTTGTTTACTCCTGGAATGTTGTTTGAAGCATTTAAGTTTAACTATTTAGGGCCTGTTGATGGACATGATCTGAAAAAAATGATTGAGTTTTTTGAGCAGGTAAAAGAACTGGATGGCCCACTTCTGGTTCATGTGCTGACCAAAAAAGGCAAGGGCTATAACCCTGCTGAGAGCAATCCTACTTATTTTCATGGGGTTGGTAGTTTTGAGCCTGAGACAGGGTTGGCTAAGAAATTCACAGGTTCATCTTTACCCAGTTATACTGATGTATTTGGGGAGACTCTATGTTCATTGGCTGAAAAGGATGATCGCATTGTAGCTATTACTGCTGCAATGCCTGAAGGCACAGGATTATCAAGGTTTGCCAGAAGATTTCCAGATAGATTTTTTGATGTTGGTATTTGTGAACAACACGCTGTGACTTTTGCTGCTGGACTGGCTAGCCAGGGATTCAAGCCTGTAGTAGCTATATACTCTACTTTTTTGCAGCGTTCTTATGACCAGATTGTGCATGATGTTTGTTTGCAGAATTTGCCAGTAACTTTTTGTCTTGATCGGGGTGGGATAGTGGGAGAGGATGGCCCGACTCACCATGGAGTTTTTGATCTGTCATATCTGCGCCATATTCCGAATATGATATTAATGGCTCCCAAAGATGAGGCAGAACTACAGGATTTACTTTATACAGCAATAAATTATCCAGGGCCTGCTGCCTTGCGTTATCCGCGCGGGGTAGGCGTGGGAGCCAGGTTAGCGGAAGCCAAAGAGGAGCTGCAGGAGATACCTCCTGGTATTGGCGAGTTATTATGCGATGGTTCTGGGGGGATTATTATAGCTATTGGTAGTCGAGTTTATCCTGCCCTGGAAGCAGCCCAGGAACTGAAAAAGGAAAAAGGTTTGCAGGTGGCAGTTTATAATGCCCGCTTTGTTAAACCTTTGCCAGAAAAGGATTTAAGGGAACTGGCACTCAGGTTTAATAAAATGTTACTGGTGGAAGAAAATGTTCTGGCTGGAGGGTTTAGTTCTGCGGTCCTGGAGTTTCTGGCTGACAATAATCTTTTATCAAAACTTGAGATTAAAAGAATTGGCCTGCCTGACAGATTTGTTGAGCATGGGCCGCAAAAGCTTTTGCGGCAGATGTTGGGTTTGGGAAAAGATGGGATTAAAAAGGCCATGCTGGATTTGTTGGATCAGGTAGATTGAATGGAGTCGCCTGCAGAAAGTAATATCCTGTTGAGCAGGTAAAAATTTATGAATTCAGGTTGTATGTGAAATAAGCGGAGGAGATGATGGATAAAAAAGTTGAAAATTTTTTGAATAAGATAAGAGAGCTTTATAATCAGATAGAAAATTTTGTTAATAAATATGATTTAAAGTATAAATATGACGACATTTCGCTATATGAAGAATACGCAGGTAAGTATTGGACTCAAGAGATGTATATTTCAAAAGATGGAGAATTTTTGTTTAAATTAAAACCAATAGGAGCCTATATAATAGGAGCTGATGGAAGAGTGGATATAATTGGCAAGTTTGATAGTAAGGTAATAATTTATTTAGAAAAATTATATAAAATGGAATTTGCAACTTCTACTGAGTCAGGAGATAAAAAGGAATGTGTCTCACCTTCTACTGTTTCACTCTATGATGGTTATGAAGGGCCAGGATGGTATTTTTCTGGTGATAGAAAAAAAATTTTACCACTTAATAATCAGAATATTTGTTCTGTTTTGGAGGAGATAAGTGAATTTAGATGTACTGGAGAAAATTAAATGTTTTTTTGACAAAATTATTCTCGCCTAATATAACCAATACACCAATAACCACTAACTAATAAACCAAGAGACGGATATGCTTACCAAAAATAAAATTTTAGCTGAAATTTTAGATAAAAATTTAGAAGAGCTTGCACAAGCTGAACAATTATCCGGGGAGACAATTAAGCAGAGCGTAGAAAAAGGGTCTATGGTTGTTCTGGCAAATCCTCACCATGGCAATGTGTTGCCAACCCTCATTGGTCAGCCAGCCCGTATCAAAGTAAACGCCAATATCGGCACTTCACCTTTTATAAATGATCTTAATCTGGAACTTAAAAAAGTGCAGGTGGCAAAATGTGCTGGAGCACATACAATTATGGATTTATCCACAGCCGGCGATCTGGATGAGATTCGCGGGCTGATCATTGAACATTCTCCTTTGCCTGTGGGCACGGTGCCCATTTATTCTGTGGCTCAAAAGTATATTGGCCAGGGCCAGGATCCCAGCAAGATGTCTGTACAGGAGATTTTTGAAGAGATTCATAAACAGGCTGAACAGGGCGTGGATTTTATGACTGTTCATTGCGGCGTGACCAGAAGGGCGGCCAGCCTGGTAGAAAAGGGACAACGTGTCATGGGCATTGTTTCCAGAGGCGGATCAATTCTGGCTAAATGGATGCAAGTAAACGAGAAAGAAAACCCCCTTTATGAATATTATGATGATCTTTTAAAGCTGGCTAAAGAATTTAATCTGACTTTGAGTCTGGGTGATGGTATGCGTCCTGGCGCTGGCATTGATGCTGGCGATGCGCCCCAGTGGGAAGAGGTGGTTATTTTGTCTGAGCTTACTTTAAGGGCGTGGGAACAAGGGGTACAGGTTATGATTGAGGGGCCTGGGCATGTTCCCTTGCATCTTGTAGAAAGCCAGATTCGAGGCATAAAACAACTTTGTCACAATGCTCCCCTGTATGTGCTTGGGCCTCTTACCACAGATATTGCTCCTGGTTATGATCACATTGCCGGAGCCATTGGCGGCGCTCTGGCTGCTATCAATGGGGCAGACTTTTTATGTTACCTGACACCGGCTGAACATTTAACTTTGCCTGACTTAAATGACGTTTATCAGGGGGTGATTGCATCACTTATTGCAGCTCACAGTGCAGAGGTTGCCATGGGCCGCAAAGATGCAGTTGAGCGTAATAATGAAATTTCCAGAGCCAGAAAAGAACTTGACTGGGAGCGCATAACTTCTCTGGCGCTTGATCCCGGGGCAGTGAAGAGAAGACGTGAGGATTTCGCTGGTAAAGAAGAATGTGCTATGTGTGGCGAATTTTGCGCGGTAAAGATGTTGCGGTGATTTGTTTCCTCTTCTCATTTGTGTCTGTAGAAAATGACCTGAACCGGTTCTTTCGTGATTAGACCTTCCTTGAGCATGGGGTCAATGGTTTGTAAAAAGGCATTGATTTTATCGGGGGTATCCACAATTTCAATAACCAGAGGCATATCCTCGGAGATGCGCAGGATTTTGGAGCTGTGGATACGGCTGTTTGCTCCATAGCCCAGGACCCCACGCAATACTGTAGCCCCTGCCAGTTCCATTTCTCTGGCTTTAAGCACAATTTGTTCGTATAATGGCTTATTTTCAAATTTATCATTTTCTCCTATAAAAATGCGAATACGCTGGGCTTGTTCTGGTAACTGCATTTTGTTGCCTCCTGTTTTATTTTTTATATTAACTCAACTTTCGGAGTTCCGAAAGTTGAGAAATTCGAAATCCGAATATCGAA
>OFDI01000101.1_pt1 | contig 13209 bp, 14 predicted proteins | sample 1520301 | NCBI WGS metagenome assembly OFDI01 (sample SAMEA3696446, study PRJEB22514) | metagenome | biome: water; feature: marine; material: hydrothermal vent | place: Pacific Ocean | collected 2014-08-12 | depth 1521 m
TGTTTTGTAATCTACTGAAAAGATTGAACATTTTTTGCAACTCAGAAAGTTGAGTCCTTTGATCAACTTGTTGGTTATTCTGGCAAGCTCTCCAGAGATGGTTTTGTTTTAAAACGATAAATTTTTGGAGGAAAGTATGAAGGTAAAATTTTTAGGAGCAGCGCGTACTGTCACAGGGTCATGCTTTATCTTGGAAATTAATGGGGCCAGGTTTGCTGTTGATTGCGGCATGTATCAGGGAAACAGGGAAATTGAGAAAAGAAACTGGAGTATTGAGCCTTATGAACCGCAAAACCTGGACTTTATTCTGGTTACACACGCCCATATTGATCATTCGGGGCTTCTGCCCAGACTGGTCAGGGAAGGATTTAAAGGGAATATATATGTAACTCCTCCCACAAAAGATCTTCTGGAGATTATGTTATATGATAGTGCTCATATCCAGGAGATGGAAGCCGCATGGAAAAATAAAAAAAGAGCCAGAAGGGGACAGGAGCAGCTTGAACCACTATATACTCAAAATGATGTTGACAGGGCTTTATCTCTTTTAAAGCCAATCGAGTATTTCGAAGAAATAGATGTCGCTTCAGGCGTTAAAGTTATGTATAAAGATGCCGGGCATATTTTAGGTTCTGCTTTTATAGAAATATGGGTGGAGGAAAATGATCAAAAATTTAAGCTTGTTTTTTCAGGAGATCTGGGACGGCCTGAACAACTGTTGATTAAAGACCCCAGTTGTTCAGAGGTTGCGGATTTTCTTTTTCTGGAATCAACTTATGGAGATCGCGATCATAAAAATGAAACCCAGAGCAGAGAGGAATTGGCTGAGGCCATCAACTATAGCTATAGTCATGGGGAAAAGGTAATTATTCCTGCTTTTGCAGTAGAAAGGACTCAGGAGGTTATTTATTCTCTTTATCTTTTATATAAAGAAGGTAAGTTGCCGGGGGATATGCCTGTATTTCTTGACAGTCCTCTGGCCATCAAGGCCACACAAATTTTTCGCAAACATCACAGGTACTTTGATCTGCAAACCAGAGAATTACTTGAGAACGGAGAAGACCCTTTGCAGCTGCCTAATTTAAAATTAACCCTGACTGCTCAGGAGTCCATGGAGTTAAATACGTTATCAGGGCCGGCTATTATTATTTCAGCCAGTGGAATGGCCAATGCAGGAAGGATCAAACATCATTTACGCCACAATATCTGGCGTGAAGGCGTAAGTATTGTTTTTGTAGGCTTTCAGGCCCAGGGAACGCCTGGTCGGAAAATTGTTGATGGCGCCAAAACCATCCGTATTTTAGGCGAAGAACTGGCCGTACGGGCCAGGGTCTTTACCATTAATGGCTTTTCAGCCCATGCCGGCCAGAGCCAGATTCTGGAGTGGTTATCCTCTTTTAGGACCAGGGGCATGAAAATTTTTCTGGTTCATGGTGAGTACAGGGCACAGAAGATACTGGCCGGACTAATCAAAGAACGATTTGGATATGAAGTGCATATTCCTGATTATTTGGAGGAATGTATTTTAAAGCCGGAAAAGATTTTTGAGCCAAGGCTTGATCTGGAAAAGGCCAGGCCCGCGATTAATTGGGATTTTTTGTTTACGGACCTGCAGGGCAAGCTTGACACCCTGAAGAATCGTATTTCAGATTTTCAAAAATTAAATTGGCCTGAGCAGACAGAATTGCGGGATGATGTTTTAGAGATAAGCACAAAGTTGTCTAAATTGTTGTCAGAAATTCCACCATCTTCAAACGCAAGCCCACACTGACACCAGAATGCGTATAATTGCCGGGAAATATAAAGGAAGAAAAATTAAAACCTCCCATGGCCGTGGATATCGTCCAGCTACAGGACGGGTAAGAGAGTCACTTTTTTCCATGCTTGAGGCCAGAGGAATATTCTGGCCTGAGGTAGCAGTACTGGATGTTTTTGCCGGCAGCGGTTCTCTGGGCCTGGAGGCCCTGAGCCGTGGGGCCAGGAAAGTTGTTTTCTGGGAAAAGAATGCACGGGCAGCAAATTCCATTCGGGCCAATTTAAAATTATTTGATATTCCTGAGACAAGAGCTAAAGTGTTCTGTACAGATGTGTTTAAAATTTTAGATCGAGATGCTGAGTCAAGTTTTGATCTGGTTTTTATTGATCCTCCCTATGGCAAAGATATGCTGGTTCCTGCCCTCCAGGGGCTGATAGCCCACGGCTGGATTAATGAGCAGGCCTTGATTGTGGCTGAAGTGGAGAAGAGGCTGGAATTGGACCATTTGTTTAGAGAAGATTTAATGCTTCTAAAAGATAAACTTTTTGGACAGACAAGGATTTATATATGGGAAAACAGGAGCGTATAGCCATTTATCCGGGCACATTTGATCCTTTAACCAATGGGCATGTAAGTCTGGTTAAAAGAGGCTTAAATCTTTTTGATTTGATTATTGTCGCTATTGCTTATGATTCTCCTAAAAATACATTATTTACTCTTGAAGAGCGGGTGGATATGGCCAGGGAAGTTTTTGCCGGCAGGCCAGAGGTCAGGGTTGAGCCTTTTGCCGGGCTTTTGATTGATTATGCCCGCAAAAAACAGGCAAAAGCTATCTTAAGAGGACTGCGTGCTGTTTCTGACTTTGAATATGAATTTCAGATGGCACTGATGAATAGAAAACTGGATCAAAGCATTCAGACAGTTTTTTTAATGACTGATTATAAGTGGTTGTATATCAGTTCCACAATTATCAAGGACGTGGCCAGACTGGGCGGAGACATTCATGGTTTAGTGCCAGAAGTGGTGGAAAAGAAATTGCTGGAGTGTTTTGGGAAATGACAGGCCAGTTGCCCAAAATTATTTGTATTCTTGGGGCCACAGGAACGGGTAAGACAGACCTTGCTCTTTTTCTGGCTAAAAAAATAGACATATCTGTAATCAATTTTGATTCCAGGCAGGTTTATAAAGAATTGCCCATTGTTACTGCCCAGCCAGGTGTGGAGGAACAGTCTGTTTGTCCTCATTATTTATATGGTTTTTTAACAATCAGGGAAAAGATTAGCGCGGGGGAATTTGTCTCCTTGGCTTCTGATCTGATCTGGCGTGAATGGAAAAGAGGGAGAGTGCCAGTTCTGGTGGGTGGGACCGGGCTTTATTTGCGCTCGCTGCTTTATGGGCTTGCTCCTATACCCCCTGTTCCTGATAGTGCGCGGAAGGAAGTAAAACAAAAGTGTGAGAAATATGGTCCTGAAAAGTTGTATCAAGAGTTAGAAAAAATAGATCCTGAATATGCGCGGAAGATACATGCGCGGGACAGGCAGCGTATAATAAGAGCGCTGGAAGTATATCTGGGCACTGGAGTGACTATTTCTAACTGGCATAAAAGACATAAGCCAGAGTTAAAGTTCTTAGCTTTAAAGGTAGGGTTAAGCTATAATCTGGACGACCTGACAAAAAGGCTGGACGCTCGCATTGATAAAATGATTGCACTGGGTGCAGTGGAAGAAGTAGAAAATGCTTATAAAGTCTATAAGGATGAAACTTTGCCTGGTTTCAGCGGTATAGGGTGTCCAGAAATTATAGCTTATCTTAAAGGAGAAATCACTTTTGAACAAGCAAGGAAGATGTGGTTGAAAAATACCAGAGCCTATGCAAAACGACAGATAACCTGGTTTAAAAAAGAAGATGATATATTCTGGTTGAGAGAAGCTGAAATGGAGTTAGTCCGGGATAGAGTTAATAATTTTCTGGGAAGCTAATATTTTGGGGGGATTTTTACATGAGAGACTCGTATTTTTCGCAGTGCACCCGGCTTAACCTTAAGCCACCATATTCACCAATTTTCTTATTTTCTTATCTTTTTATCTTCTTTTTTCTTATCTTCTCAGTTAGAAGTGCAGTAGCTCTTGAATTTGATCCTGAACCACTATTAAAACAGGCTGCTGTTTATCTTGATGATGGACGTTTTCTGGAATGTATAGACACTTATTATCAGGTTTACTCTTATGCGCGAGATAAAGAGGTCAAAGCCCTGGCTCTTGTACGTGTGGCAGATGTGCTCGCGTTGTTTCTGGGCCAGAAGGACAAAGCCATAAATGTTTATACTCAGGCTATTTCGGAATTTCCCCGTGCAAAGGCCCTGAACAATGCCTATTTTAATTCAGGGATGCTCTTTTACGAGCTTGGTCAGTTAGAAAAATCCAGGGAAAAGTTTAAGCAGTATATTGAGAGTTTTCCAGATGGTTTGCGCGTTTTTACTGCCCGGTATATGCTGGAGCGGATAGAAAAGGAATTAAAAGAGGGTAGGTTACAAATTAAAGAACCAGAAGAGGGTGCTGTTTTAAAAAAAGAACCCTGGATCAGGGTGGTTTTACATCAAAGCAGGGAAGCCAAAGTCAGGTTTGACAGTTCTGTGCAATCTGGAAATGAAAAAATATTGCCATCAGGAGTTTATGTTGTAAATTTAGATGAAGGTCAGGTAGTTATTAATGGACATAAGTGGGGCAGGAAAGTAATTTTAAAGCCACAGGGAAAGCTTTTTTATCTGCAAAACAGATCCTATCATGGCCAGTTAGTTCTGCTGGTTAAGGGCAATAAAATTTTATTTATAAATTATCTTCCCCTTGAAACATATTTATTGGGGGTGGTGCCAAAAGAGATGTCTCCATCCTGGCATCTTGAGGCGTTAAAGGCACAGGCTGTGGCAGCCCGTTCTTATGCCTATTTTTTGATTTTAAAATCAGAAGACAAAGAATATGACGTGGCAGCTACAACTGCTTCTCAGGTTTATGGTGGAGCTGGTGTTGGCAATGAAAAGACAAAGCGCGCTGTGCTTGAGACCAGGGGAGAAATTTTAACTTATAATAATGAGCCAGTTTTAAGTTATTTTCATGCTCATAGCGGAGGGGTACTGGAAGATGCATCTCTGGTATGGAGAACAGACCTTCCTTATTATAAAGTTGTGCAGGATGATATTTCCCAGACTTATAAGCCCTTATGCTGGCATGTGAGTATAGCAAAGCCACAGATTTTAAAGGCATTGCAAAAGCATGGCTTTAGAGTGAACAAAATAAAAGCACTGCAACCTGCAAAATATTCTCCGTCAGGTCGTATAATAAAAGTGGCTGTAACAACTGATACTGATGTATTAAAGGTGAACAGCAACAGCCTGCGGATCTGGCTTGGGCCGACAAAAATCAAGTCAACACTGTGTAGTATTGAAAATCAGGGCAATGTGTATATATTTTCAGGTAAGGGCTATGGTCATGGCGTTGGCATGAGTCAATGGGGAGCACAGGGGCTGGCAAGCCAGGGACAAAATTACAGACAGATTTTGAATCATTATTATCCCGGGACAGAGGTGAAGAGAAGGTATTAATGGAAGGATGAAGGAGGAAGGAGGAAGGATGAAGGATGAAGGATGAAGGATGAAAGGGAAGAGATGGGAGTGTGTGAGTATGAATGGGCAAGAGGAAAAGAGATAGGGATGAAGGAGGAAAAAAACAAGGAGGAAGTATGAAGGATGAAGGAGGAAGGATGAAGGTTATGGAAAGGCGGAGGTTTATTAAAACATTGAGTCTGGGGGTAGGGGGAGGTGTTTTGTTTCCTTCCCTTTTGTTGGCCCAAAAAAATAGTTTTGATCTGGCCCTGGAGGGGCAGGAGCTTCTGGCTCAGGGGAAATATAAGGAAGCAGTTGTGCGTTTGTCTCAGGCTGTCAGGATCGATCCGCAAAATGAGTGGATATGGGGGCTGTTAGGCCGTGCCTATTTTCAACAGGGGAAGATGCGCAAGAGCCTGGAAAGCTTTCGTCAGGTTTTAAGGATTAATCCAGATGACACTTATTCGCGTATGATGGTGGACATTATAACTCAAAAGCCATTGCCGCCAGAAGAAAAGCCTGTAAGACCCATGTCAGAGCTGGAAAAAAAGGCACTGGAAGAGGAAAAACAGATTTTTGCCAGGTTAAGTGAAAGTCAGGGACTGGGGTATCGCATCCAGAGGATAGTTCTGGACCCCGGGCATGGCGGGTTTGATTCAGGCGCGGTTGGGTTAAATAAATTACAGGAGAAGAATGTGAATCTGGAACTGGCGCAAAAGACAGCACGGATTTTAAAGAACATGGATTCTGGATTGAAAATATTTATGACGCGCACAGATGATTATTATGTGCCTTTAAGTGCCAGAACAACCACAGCCAATCAATATAATGCAGATATTTTTATTTCGTTTCACATTAATGCCAATAGAAACCGCAAACCGAGGGGGATGGAAACATATTTTTGTGCTGAAAAGGCATCGAGCAAGGAAGCGGCCAGAGTGGCCCGATTTGAAAATTCTGTTTTAAAATATGAAAAACATGACCTTGTGCAGAAAGGATATGTAAATATTGAAGAAATTTTGTTTTTGTTTGAGCGCAAACGCTATTGGGAGGCAGGTGGAAAAGCCGCCCATATAGTTCAAAAAAACCTGGCCAGAAGCGTTCATTTACGTAATCGTGGAGTTCATTCTGCCAATTTTTATGTCTTGCGTCGCGCAAAAATGCCGTCAATTTTGCTGGAAACAGGATTTATATCCAATCCTGAGGAAGAGAAATTGCTGGCTGATGAACAATTCAGGCATAATCTGGCAGTTAGTATTGCCAGGGCAATTTGTTCGTTAAAGCAAACAGGAGTCTAAAATGTATAGATTAAGGGGGTTTTTTTTACTGTTTTTTTTGATGGCTCATTTTTGTTTTGCTGCTGATGTTAATGATCTTTTGTTTAAGGGCGCGGATTATCATTACCGGGGAAAATTGACAGAAGCGGCAGCAGCTTTTAAGCAGGTATTGAAAATTGATCCTCAGAATGAATTTGCCTTAAATCAGCTGGGATTGATTTATGCGAAACAGGGCAAATTTGATCTGGCTCACAGACAATTCGCGAAAGTTGTGCAAATTTCCCCTGACAACACTTTTGCCAGGATCTGGCTGGGCGTCCTTCTTTTAAAGGATAATAAGGTTAAACAGGCTTTTAATGAGTTTCAAAAAACTCTTGCCATTGATCCGAATAATGCCAATGCCTATTACTTTCTTGGTGTTATTTATGCGGTAGAGCATAATTTGAAGCAAAGCATTAAGTATTTGCGCAAGGCTCAAAGTGTTGGTTCAGATGACCCTGAAACTCATTTTCGTCTGGCCAATGCATTTGCAGGCCTGGATATGGTGTATAATGCCCGGCTGGAATATGAGCGCGCGCTGGAGCTGAATCCTCGCTTTACTAAAGCGCTTAATGCGTTAGGCTGGTTATATTACAACAGTGGGGAAACAAAAAAAGCGATTGAGGTCTGGAAAAAGGCATTAAGGATTAATTCTGATCCAGAAGCCAGACATAATCTGGCTAAGGTTTATAATGATCTGGCATTGAGCTCTTTTAAAGCAGGGGATAAATCGCGGGCCAGAAAGCTCTGGCGGGAGACCTTAAAATATGAGCCAAAAAATAAATCTGCCAAATATTACTTGCGTAAACTTGGTTAGTAAATTATTTTTTGGGTGCAACTGCAAAAAGTTGATTGAACTTTATATAAACAAACATGGAGGAGAGTATGAACAGAAAAATTATTTTTTTGTATGTTGTGGGCATTTTTTTGCTGTTTTCAGGGCAGGCAGTAGCGCAAAATTTATCAATGGACAGTTCTGCCTATGTCCAGACTTTTGAAAATGGTAAAATCAACTGGCAGACTGGATTGGTGACAGCAGTTGGAATTGGCGCGCCTCCTGCCAATGCGGTAAACATGGCACAGGCCAGGGCTATGGCTGTACGAGCAGCAACTGTGGTGGCCAGAAGAAATTTGCTGGAGATAATCAAGGGGGTTCAGATTGATTCATCAACCACAGTAGAAAATTATATGGTCACCAATGATGTTATTGTCACTCAGGTGAGGGGATTTTTACAAAATTCCCAGATTCTGGATACTGCCTATATGGAGGATGGTTCTGTGGAAGTAACTGTTGGCATTAGTTTAAGAGGCGGCCTGGCCAATGTGATTATCCCCAGAACCATCCCTTTTGGAACCAAAATCAGGAAGCAGGAGCCAGAGCCTGCCCCTGTTGTTCCCTCACCTCCTGAAGTTCAAAAGAAAGAAGGGGAGCAACAAAAGCCTGAGGTTCGCGTTGAGCATGAGGAGAAAAAGTCAGAGCCAGGGCCTGTTGCTTCTGAGAGTCGTATTGAGTCGAAAGAAGTAAAGCCACAGTCCAAACCGACTGCGCCCAGGATGGTATATACGGGTTTGTTAGTTGATGCACGTGGTCTGGGGGCAAGACCGGCCATGAGTCCTAAAATACTGGATGAAAACGGACAGGAGGTTTATGGGTCTGCTCTGGTTAGTCGTGAATATGCCATTCAGCAGGGCATGGCTGGATATGCCAAGGATCCGGACAGGGCCAGCAAAAATCCGCGTATAGCTGACACTCCATTTGTAGTTAAGGCTGTTATGGCCAAAGGCAAGGCCAGGACAGACCTTGTAATTCCCAATGATGTTGCCAACCAGTTGAGAGAACTGGCCAAAAATCAGAGTTTTCTGGAAAAGTGTAAAGTAATGATAGTTCTGGATTAGATTGGCAGGAGCACCAGGGCAATCCCTGTGGTTGCCCATTGTTTGAATTTGAAATTCGAGGGAAAGAATATGAATATATGGCAAAGATTTTTAAGCACAACCCTGCTGCTGACAGGATTGATTCTTATGGCAGCATGTGCGGGAACAGGGCGCAAGCCAGCAGGCGTTATGGACAATCCGGTTCATCATTATCAGGTGGGCATGGATTTTATTGAAAAGGGTAAATTTGATCAGGCCCTGCGCGAATTTGAACTGGCCCTGCAACTGGATAAAAATTATGGCCCAGCACTGGCCGGTAAAGGATTAGTAATTGTTTATCAGGGTAGTGATGATGGTTTGCGTTTGATTTTAAAGGGAGAGCGTAAAGCCAGAACCAGCGAAGAAAAGGTATGGGCTATTGTTGCTGAGATCAGGGCCTATATTCAGATGGCCAGACAGAATATGATTTCTGAAAATCAGTTGATTTTAAAGAGTAAGGAAGCATTTAAGCGTGGCAAGGTCATTGATTCCAGTTCACCTGAGCTTTATTTTTATATGGGAGAAGCATATTTGCAGGCACTGGATTTTCAGAGGGCCGAGCAGATGTATGCGCGGGTGAAGAATTTAAAAAATGGCTTTGAGCAGAAGGCGGATCAAAGATGGGAACTGGTGCAAAAGGCCAATCGTGCCGCGCCTGAGACCAGATTGGGCAAGAAGATTGTCCTGTTAGACAAGATTAGCCGCGCAGATATGGCAGGATTGTTGATTGAAGAACTCAATGTGGAAAGATTTTACACGCGTACCCAGAAGCCAGAGCAAGCCGGGTTTGAGCCTCCAGAGAGCTTGAAGATGGAGGGCGAGGATTTATATGAGCAGATCAAGGTCAAAGACATTGACGACCATCCTTTAAAAAATGATATTTTAAAGGTAATTGATCTGGGTGTTAAAGGGCTTCAGCCTTATCCAGACCATACATTCCGGCCTCAGGCGCCAATGACAAAGGTTGAGGTGGCCCTGCTTTACGAGGACATAATTGTTCGAGCCACTGGCAATGAAAACCTGGCCAGCGAGTATATTGGGCAGGAAAGTCATATTCCAGATGTACCCGGTTCTCATTATGCTTTTAATGCAATCATGCTTTGTACGACCAGGGGGCTACTGGAGACTGATTTGCGCACAGGCGCTTTTTATCCAGAGAAAACCATTTCTGGAGTTGACGCGCTTTTGTCTATTAAAAAACTGAAGGAAATGCTCAGATTGTTTTAGAAGATGCTGAAAATAGTCAGGTTGATTTTAACGTGCTGTTTAGTTCTGAAGGTCTCTTCAGCCTTTGCCGGGCAAAGAGTGCATGTTGTCTGGCCTCTGGAGGCTGGAGAGACCCATTTGCAGGTTCTGGATCAGGCACTGGATTATGGTTTTAACCAGGCTGTGATGCTGGAAACAGATGATATTCTGGGGGTTAAGCTGGAAGATAGACGAAGAGAAATACTGGCCGAGTTTTTGGCACCAGAAGTCAAGGGGCTTGTTTTAAGTTACCGGGAACTGAGCAGAAAAGAGCTGCCTGAAGAGCTTGTTCTGGATCTGGAAGTTAACGTAGATAGAGAAAGGTTAAAATCTTTTTTAAAAAAAACAGGCGTATTTTTCACCAGGACAAAAAATTGGCCGTGTGATCTGATTTTAAAAGCTTTTAATCCTGGTGAGCGGGAGTTGTTGTCCAGATTACGGTTATTAACCGGAGTGGTGGTTCAGGCTGATGCTGTTACCAGGTTAGTTTTGAAAAGGGACTTGCAGGGTGCCTGGCAGGGTGAAATTCAATATAATGGGCAAACCATAAGTCAGAAGGGTATGTCCTTAGAGAAAGTATGGATGGCTTTATGGGCGAGGTTTTTCAGTTTGCCTGAGGTTCAGAAAAATTTTATGAGGAAGTGTGTTCTGGCTACCAGTGGTTGGGCCACAACTGATGCAATAATGTTTTTTGATCATGTCCTGAGCGGATGGGATAAGATAATAGAAACGCATAAAATTGTGTCCGTAAATATAGATGTGTTAGCCATAACCAGTAAGTGGTTAGTTTCCACAGTGGATGAGGCAAGACTGGAACAAAAATTAAGCGAGTATCTGCCAGAGCAAGGGGTTGTTTTTGAGTTAAAGGAGATATATTAGTTTTGAATGCTTTAAGGAGGTATTATGCGCGCGGTCCTTTTTTTATTCATTTTTTTCTTTGTAAGTTACGCCAATTGTTTTAGCTATGAATTGCCTCTTTCCGGGCAGGCACTGGTTAATCTGGTAGAGGGCGATGTTCTGCTTTGTGTGAAAGGAACTTCCCGGAACTTAAAAGCAGGAGACAGGATTATGGCTCCGGCCCGGGTGAAGCTTAAAGATAATTCCAGGCTTGAACTGGTTGTGCCGGATGGCAGTATTTTGCGTTTTGCCTCTAACACTGAGTTTAAACTGGTGAAAGCCGTGGCCAATGAAGGCAAAAGGGACATTCAGGTGGATGTTGCTCTGGGTGATTGCTGGGCGTCCGTGAAAAAGTTATTGGGTGAGGATAGTAGTTTTCAGGTTAACTCACCTACGGCAGTGGCTGGAGTGGCTGGAACCAAATACAGGGGAGAAGTAACTTTGAACAAGAGTACTTCTTATAGGGTTTATGAAGGTAAAATAAGAGTTGGATATCGGCCAGTTTCAGAAAAGTATGTTCCTGGTAAAAAGTTTGTTATGCCAAAAAGAGTGCAGGGACCAGGACGGGTTGCAGGCCCAAAAAGGGTCAGCCTGCAAGAGTGGATGTTTATAGTTCAAAGGGGTTATCAATTTAATATCACCCCGCAGGGGAGGTTTGACCGGCCAGAGCCGTTTGATATGCAAAAGGACAGGCAAAACTCCTGGGTAAAATGGAATCTGATGCGGGATAAAGAGCTTGGCCTGTAATGAAAGAACAGAGCAAATGGAATATTCCAAATTGTTTAACAATAGTCAGGATACTTGTTACTCCTGGTTTTGTGGCTGCCTTTGTAGGTGAAAATTTTTGTCTGGCCTGGTTTTTATTTGCTCTGGCAGGGATCACTGACGCATTGGATGGTTTTCTGGCGCGTGTGCTGAAACAGAGAACAACTCTGGGCGCCATGCTTGATCCTCTGGCGGACAAGGTATTATTGGTGACATCATTTGTGTGTCTGGGGATAAAAGGGTGGCTTCCTGCCTGGGTGGTGATTTTGGTCGTGAGCAGAGATTTAATAATTCTTGGAGGACTGGCCGTTCTTCACTTTTGGGGTGTGAATATAAGCAGAAAAATTAAACCCTCTTTGGCAAGCAAAGTGACTACCATGTTTCAAATTCTGCTGGTTTTTTTTGTACTGGTGGCCAAAAGTACATCCTGGCCAGTTGCCTGGCTGTTGCCCAAGCTCATTGTTCTGGTAGTTCTGTTTACTTTGATTTCTGGAACGTATTATGTGTATAAAGGATTGAATTATTTTTTTCAGAACGACGGGGATTAGGTTGGGGCTATTTAACTAAATCAAAAAAATCCCGGTCTCTCAGCAGGCCGGGATTTTTTCGTTTCATACACCCTGAGCTCTTTATTTTCCCTCAGGATTGTCTTCAGATTTTTTGTCTGGAGTGACATCAATTTCTTCTGGTTCTGAGGTGGCTTTTTTAAAGTTTCTAATAGCCCTGCCCATTCCAGAGCCAATTTCCGGCAGCTTGTTGGCTCCAAAGATGATTAAAACTATAACTAAAATAATGATGAGTTCAGGAATTCCTATTCCAAACATGCATGGCCTCCTTTTTCTTGAATAACGACGATATACACCCGTGGCGTATGATGGTCAAGAGTGAAGCATGATGACGCGTCACTGTTTTTTCCTGCTCCTGACAGAGAAACTTTAACCCTTTGCCAATTTTTAGGGCTAAGAAGCTTGTGTTTTGAGCTTGAGATAACTAAAAAACTAGAAGTTGAGTTCGTAATTAACAGGGGGATAAGATGGATAGAATAGTGACTATTGGTCATGGTTTTGTCGCTTATAAGTTTGTGAGTCAGCTAAAAAAGATTGCTCCGAAAGTTGATACCCTCTGGCTGGATGAATATAGCGAAGAGAGATATCCTTTGCCACTTCTCAGTCAGCTTGTCCAGTCAGGAGAAAGGATTGAAAACTGGCCCAGGTTAAGGGCTAAGCTTAAAGTTGGATTTGATAATTTTTTGCTTCAAAGGGGAGTTAAGCCTGTTTTAGGAAGAAAAATTCAAGTAAATGCATCCAGGAAAGAAGTTTCAATCCTGACCAATATGGGCCATAATTCGTATCAGTTTGACAGGCTCGTCATTATCCCCAGATTAGAGGTTTATCCCCCTGCATATACCCCGGAAGAACAGGTTCTGATCTGGCCAGAACAAAGTTGTATCCAGTATCTCATCGACCATGTTGATGAACTAGATGATTTCGTAGTAGTTGGCAATGATCTGGCCCTGGTGCAGGTGTTATTGATAGCAGAGAAAAAGTTTGTCTGGATTAGAGAGGATAAAGTTTTTTTTGAGCCGGAACTGGAATTTTATCTTGAAGAACACTTAAAAGAAAAAGGAGTTGAACTCAGAAGAGTTGATAAAATAGAGAACTGGAGAACCAGTTTAACTCAGGAGGAGGCTAAAAAGTTAGTTATTTTTTCAGGTCATA
>OFDI01000102.1_pt1 | contig 12989 bp, 14 predicted proteins | sample 1520301 | NCBI WGS metagenome assembly OFDI01 (sample SAMEA3696446, study PRJEB22514) | metagenome | biome: water; feature: marine; material: hydrothermal vent | place: Pacific Ocean | collected 2014-08-12 | depth 1521 m
TGCATAATATTATCAATTTTGATATCTTCTAGTGAATATGTCATATATGATGGTTCTATATTATTTAAGTAGTTTTTATTTTTTGAGTAAATAGTGGTAATTGTTTTGTTTATAATTAAATTAAAATCTTCAAAAATATTACCAGATAGAAACAATATCTCATGGTTTGAATAAGAGAGAAGTTTTAGATATTCATAAGAGATACTATCGCAATATACACCCATTATATCTTTAATATCTATATGGTATCTTGCTAGTTTGATCAAAGCTAACTCTATACTATCAACTTTCACCCAAGCGATCTCATCGTCTAGTATTGTTATGTTTTGATCATCATATATTATTAAAAAAGTACCTTTTGTTATTGCTTCTTTTATATGTGAGATATTATTTGAGATAAACATATCTCCATCTTTGATCTTATGATAATCTGTGTGGATTTGGGTAATAAATGATATTGATGGAGTGTTTTGTAAAACACCCCCAACAATATCAACAACTGATGATATTATCATAAAAGTTAGCTGATTTTTGTTCCAGCAATTTTTTTAGATTCAGGTCTTAATAAACTTAAACCATTTTCATCTTTGGCAGCTAAAAGCATACCTTGACTTTCCATACCCATAAGTTTTGCAGGTTTTAAATTTGCTACAACACATACTTGGGTATCTATAAGTTCATTGGCACTATAATACTCTTTTATACCTGCTAAAATCTGTTTAGTTTGACCCTCTCCTAAATCAACTTGAAGTTTTAGAAGTTTTTTAGATTTTGGAACTTCTTGTGCTTCTATGATAGTTCCAACTTTAAGTGTTGTTTGGAAAAATTGATCTATAGTAATAAGATTGTCTTCCTCTTGATTGTCTTGAGTATGTTTATCTTGCTCTTTTCTTGGTTTTTCAACTTTAGATTCAACCTCTTGAATATCAGCACTAGGCAACAAAGGCTGCTCTATTCTAGGAAAAAGTGCATCTATTTTAACAATAGTTGTTTGATCTACTAAATCTTTTTGAACAATTAGTTTATTGTATAGATCTGTATTAATCTCTATACCTAGTGAATTAGCAATTTTTAATATTTTTTCTGGCATAACTGATTGAAGTAAAATGGAAACTTTAGCCATAATATTTACAATAAGTGCTACTAATGCCATAGCTTGTTCTTCTTGATTATTTTTCATCATAGCCCAAGGTTCATAGTCACCTATTGCTTTATTTGCAATAGTTAATACTTTCCATATCTCTTCAAGGTATCTATTTAGTTGCATATTAAAAATATATTGTTCAACATTATTCAAAATAGCATCTATTTCATCTAGCTCTTTTTGATGATATTTTTTCACATCTTTTGAGTTGATCTTAAAATCAAAATATTTACCGCTCATCCCTTGTATTCTATTTAAAAGATTTCCTAAATCATTTCCTAAATCACTATTTATCCTATCCATCAAAGCTTTTTGTGAAAAATCTCCATCTTGACCAAATGGCACTTCTCTTAACATAAAATATCTAAATGCATCTAATCCATAAGCATCTGCTATCTCTTTTGGATTGACAACATTTCCTTTTGATTTACTCATTTTTTGACCATCTCTAGTCCACCAACCATGAGCTGCAATATGATCAGGTAAAGGAAGATCCAAACTCATCAAAAATGCTGGCCAATATATCGCATGAAATCGCAAAATATCTTTACCTACAAGTTGAACTTTTGCTGGCCAATATTTCATATTTTTTTCATCAGTTCCATATCCAAGTGCAGTGATATAATTTAAAAGTGCATCAAGCCATACATACATCACATGATTATCATCATTCATAGATTTTGGAAGCTTAATCCCCCAATCAAAACTTGTTCTTGAAATAGATAGATCGTTTAATCCACCTTGAACAAAATTAACAATCTCTTTTGCTTTTGCTTTTGGAAGTATAAATTCAGGATTTTGCTCATATAATTTTAAAAGTTTATCTTCATAATTTGATAATCTAAAAAAATAACTCTCCTCTTTTACTCTACTTGTAGCTCTACCACAATCTGGGCAACCTTCACCCTCTATTAGTTGTGCATCTGTAAAAAATGTCTCACACCCTACACAATAGTTACCCTCGTAGTTGCCTTTATATATATCTCCTTTTTGATACATCTTTTCAAAAGCTTTTTGCACACCAATTTTATGATCTTCATTTGTTGTTCTAATAAATTTATCATAAGATATATCAAAATCATCCCATAATTGTTTAAATTTACCACTTACTTCATCGGCATACTCTTTTGCTGTTTTGCCTTTTGCTTTGGCACTTGTTTCTATTTTTTGACCATGCTCATCTGTTCCTGTTAAAAAGAAAGTATCATAACCTACCAATCGGCTATATCGTGCTAACATATCTGCTATAATAGTAGTATATGCATGACCTATATGGGCAACATCATTAACATAATATATTGGTGTTGTAATAAATATCTCTTTACATGAGTTCTGATTTGACATTTTTTTTCCTTAAAATACTAAAAGATTATTGTATAACAATTGTTTTATATTAAGCATAAGCTAGTTCAGAAAAATTTTCAACAGGCATTATAATCTCTTGATTAATTTTTTTATTGCCATTATATATATTTGAAAACTCTTTTTCAACTTGTTTTAAAACTTTTGCTTCAAAATATTTCTCCCAACAAAATTCACATTGAATACATGGAACTTTATTTATTAATAAATACTTCCCATTATTCTTATAAGTATATTCTGTAATCACTTGCTTTAAATTTTTATTACCACAAAAACTACATTTTTTCATACTATCCCCTTTGAAATGGATTTATAAATTTCGGTGGAGTTGGAATATAAACTGTTAATATACCATTTAAAACAGCATCTTCAATCTCTGTGATGGTTAAATTATTATACAATAATCTTCGTTTAAAAATATATAGCTACTTAAAACAGATGTTTAAGTAGCTATAAAACTATCTAAAAGATAGACTATTTACCATCTAAATGATCAGCTAATTTTTGTAATTTTTCTCTATATGCTTCCATATCAAAGTTTTCAACTCTAGCTACACCATCTTCAATAGCTGCTTGTGCAACTGCACTTGCAACATAAATCAATACTCTTCTATCAAATGGAGATGGGATAATATATTCAGATCCAAATTCCATAGTATCTCTACCATGAGCTGCTTTTACATGTGCTGGAACTTCCTCTTTTGCTAAAGAAGCAAGAGCTTTTGAAGCTGCCATTTTCATATTTTCAGTTATTTTAGTAGCTCTAACATCTAAAGCACCTCTAAAAATTTGAGGGAAACCTAAAACATTATTTACTTGATTAGGGAAATCACTTCTTCCTGTTCCTATGATGATATCAGGTCTAGCCTCTTTTGCTAATGGTGGTTTAATTTCTGGATTTGGATTTGCACAAGCAAAAATGATAGGGTTATTATCTGTCATAGATTTTACCATATCTTGTGAGATTAGATTTGGACCACTTAGTCCTAAAATCATATCAGCACCTTTACAAGCATCTTCTAAAGTTCTATCATCAGTATCAAAAGCAAAAAGTTGTTTGTATTGATTTAGATCATCTCTTCCTGAGTGAATAACCCCTTTAGAATCAAGCATAGTGATATTTTTTACACCTAACTCTTTATACATAGAAGCACAAGCGATTCCAGATGCACCAGCTCCAATAACTACAACTTTTAAATCTTCTGCTTTTTTACCACTTATCTCAAGAACATTGATAAGTCCAGCAGTTGTAATTACTGCAGTTCCATGTTGATCATCGTGAAATACAGGCACATCACAGATCTCTTTTAATCTTCTTTCAATTTCAAAACATTTTGGAGCTGCAATATCTTCAAGATTTACTCCACCAAAACTATCAGCCATAGCAGCAACTATATCAATAATTTTTTCAGGATCTTTGGTATTTAATTCGATATCTACTGCATCAACATTTGCAAATGCTTTGAATAATACACCTTTACCTTCCATTACAGGTTTACCAGCAATATGACCAATATCTCCTAGACCTAATACCGCAGTTCCATCACTTACTACTGCTACAAGATTACCTTTATTTGTGTAATCATAAGCTTTATTTATATCTTTTTCTATCTCTAAACAAGGATATGCAACACCTGGAGAGTATGCCATAGACAACTCTTTTTCTGTATCACATGGTTTTGTAAGTAGTGTTCCTGTTTTACCGTTTGTATCAAACTCATCTTTTGCAACATGGTATGCTAAAGATTCTTTTTCAAATGTATCGCTCATTTTAATCCTTTTTATTTTTTAATGACTAATATTCTAACATAAACTAAATAAATCAATCAAACTAAACTGAAAAAAAAGTGATTTTTTATGAAGATGTGAAGAATTGTAATGTTTAAAATTCAAATCCACCTGTTGAGCCTTTGTTCATAGACTCATAAGCAGATTTGACATAATCTTGCCTTAAAGTGCAATCTATCATTTTATCACACTTAAAACAACTATCAAGATTGTGTTGTGCTTGACATTGTTGTAACTCTTGAAGTTTTTTATCTAATTTTAGTTCCCATTCATCTTTGAGATTTGTTGGTTTATCCATTTTTGCTATAAACTTCTTTTACTAAATCGATCTCATCATTACTACCAAAAAAACATGGTGTAGTATCGTGTATATGTGTTGTAGGTATCTCTAGCAATCTTTGTTTTCCATCTATTGCTCCACCACCTGCTGTTTCATAAATAAAAGCAAAAGGAAAAACCTCAAATAGTTGTCTTAATTTACCTTTTGGAAGATCTGTAGTTGAAGGGTATGAAAACAATCCACCACCTTTTAAAAGTATTTGATGAAGATCTGGAACCATACCTCCACTATATCTTAGACGATAACCTGAAGCAAAAATATCATCTATCATCTCTTTATGGTGTGGCAACCAACATTGTTGAGTTGATCCAGGAGCATTTAGTTTACCTTTTTGATTTAATTTAATATTTTGGACAAATTGAAATTCACCTTTTAGCAATCTATACATTTTCACTTCACCATCAAATGCTACAACCATCTCAACTCTTGGACCAAATACAACATAAACAGATGCTATAATATTGCTACCTTTGAAATCATCTGTATAGATACCATATATCGAACCAACAGATAGATTTACATCTACTAAACTACTACCATCAAGCGGATCATAAGCTATAAGATATTTTCCATTTGGATTTATATCTACTATTGATTCTTGCTCTTCACTTACACATTGTTTAACAATATCTAATGTTTTAAAATCATTTTCTATAATCACATCACTTGCAATATCAAGTTTTAGTTGTGTATCACCTGTGCTATTTTGGTTTGTGCTTTTAGAGGTATCACCCTCTTCTATTAGTTGCTTTATTTTTATACTTGATTGTTTGATTGAATCTAATATTATTTTTATATCGTTTTGCATTGTTACTCGCTTTTTGAAAATTTATAAGTGTATTTTATCTAAAATATTATATAATCTCGTTTATGAAAAGATATTTTATATTATACAGTTTAATTTTTATACTATTTACGGGATGCCAAACACAAAAAAATCTCACAAAATCACAACTTTTGTATAAAAGAGGGTTACAACATACAAAAGTAACAAAAATTAACAATAACCAAACTACCACTATTATAAATGTTACATATCTAAATCCTATAAAAAGTAGATGGGATAACAAATATTATAATTTTATAATAGGTATCAAAACAGCAAAACAAAATATTTTAGACAATACAAAACTAACACTAAATCAAACCAAGCCTAAAGTTATAAAATCTATAAATACCAAAGATAAGATATACAAAACTATACCTTTAAAAAATCCTTGGGCAAAATATTATTTAGTATCATTTGAAAAAAATGATAACTTATCATTGGTATTACAATATGACAAAAACAATATATTTTAAAAAATACACATCTATTCATATAGGTTCAAAACATAAAGTTAAGATCATCAATGAGATTGGTCAATACTCAAACTATACTATTATAGGAAGAGGAAACAATCTTCTAATCTCTAACAATCCGCCAAAATTAGCTATTTTAGGGGATGATTTTAATTATATTTTTATTAAAAATGATAAATTAATAGTAGGTGCTGCTACAACAAGTGGTAAACTTTTACAATTTTGCAAAAAGCATAATATTGCCAATATGGAGTTTTTGGCAAAGCTACCAGGAAATATTGGTGGGCTTACAAAAATGAATGCAGGACTTAAGCAATGGGAGATATTTAACTATATAGATTCTATTAAAACATACAAAGGATATATCCCCAAAGAAAATATAGATTATACATATAGAAAAACAAATATTGATGATATTATCTATGAAGTTGTTTTTAATCTTGAGTATGGTTTTGATATACAAAAACAAAATATGTTTATAAAATTAAGAGATAACCAACCAAATCTTCCAAGTGCTGGAAGTTGTTTTAAAAATCCAAAAGAGCATAGTGCAGGTTATTTGCTGGAAAAAGTTGGACTCAAAGGTTACAATATTGGAGATATGGCATTTAGTTCTATACATGCTAATTTTTTAGTAAATCTAGGAAATGGAACTTTTGATGAAGCTATAAAGCTTATAAATTTAGCTAAAAAAAGAGTTTTAGAAACATATAATATACAACTACAAGAGGAGATAGTTATTTTATAGTTGTTTGTTTAGTAGCAACAAAGCATCTTTATAGATAGGCTCATCTATAAAACCATATATTTCATCACTAAATCCACTTATTGATCTTGCTTGATGCTCTTGAAAAACTTTCACAATATATTTTGCTTTTTCTATCTCTTCTTTATTGGTATTAAAAATATCATTGATAATATCGACTTGAGCAGGACTAATACATCCCTTAGCTTCAAAGCCCATAGATTTTTCTTTTTGACACCATTTTGTGAATTGATCTATATTTTTATAATCTTGATATATAAAAGATACAGGATTAAAACCAGCAATTTTACTATCTATTAAAAATCTGCTTAATAGATGATCGATTGTAGGATTATCAAGTTTTAGAAGAGTTTGTGGAAGTTTTAGTGACTCTAAAAGATCTAAGATTCCCAAATAAACAGTTGTAACCCTTTTATCTATTTTGAGGTTTTTAAGGTTTGAAAATGCCTCTTTTGTTTCGATCGATAGATGTATATCGATACTTGAATCAATCAGTTTTATAGCAAGTTGAATATCTTGGATTGATCTTATTTTAGGAACTCTTATAGCATTAGGTTTTAATTGATTTATAACCTCTATCTCTTTTACCCCTAAAGTATCCAAACTATTTATCCTAACTACAACTTCTTTATTTTTATATCGCATAGATTTATTTGCAAAATTTTGCTTTAATAGTTCAAGAGCATATTGTTTATCATAAACTCCATCTTCTAGGTTGATTATTGCTGTATCACATTTAAGAATAGGTAGTTTATCAAGATGTTTTTGCTTATGAGCCCCTACCATTAGATACGATCTATTGTTCATATTGATCCCTATGAGTTATATAAAAATAGATCTGTTTCATCTCGTCATTAGTAAGAAAATATGATGGCATAATACTTCTTGAATCACTTACTTTAGTAAGTTTTGCTTTAAAATCATCATAGCTTATTTTAGTAATTGATGGTGCTATAATTTTTTTGATCTCACCATGCTTAGTTTTATATGTTGCTATTAGTTTACCTTTTGCATCTTCGTTGTGGCATTTGATACAACCTATACCTCTTGGATTTTTATATAGCATCTGTCCATATTCATAGTTTGTAATAAATAGATTTTTCTCTTTTTGTGCTACGATTTTAGGTCGTTTTGTATCTATTATATTGATTTGAGAATATAAAACTGATGGTAAAAAATATAATATTGGTAAAATAATTTTAATATCTAATTTCATAAGTGGTATTATATCATAATTTAGATACAATACTACAAATTTTTATAGGGGCGAGTAATTGATAACATTAAAAGAAGCATTATTATTATCATCTGATGAGCTACAGACGGTAAAAGATGAACTTAGAGCAAAAATAGATCAAAATAAACAATTAGGTGCTTATGTTGAGCAATTAACCAATCAAGAGATATTAGATATAAGCGATGGGGTGCCTATTGCTATAAAAGATAATATCAATGTTAAAAATAGAGAATTAACTTGTTGTAGTAATATCCTAAAGGGATATATTTCACCTTATGATGCGACAGTTATAGAGAAATTAAAACAAAACAATCTTACACCATTTGGTAGAGCAAATATGGATGAGTTTGCTATGGGAAGTAGCACAGAATCTAGTTGTTTTGGTAAAACATTAAATCCAGTAGATAATGAAAAAATGCCAGGTGGCAGTAGTGGTGGAAGTGCTGCAGCTGTTGCAGCTGGATTAGCTATTGCTGCACTTGGAACAGATACAGGTGGAAGTATTAGACAACCTGCAGCTTATTGTGGTGTAGTTGGTATGAAACCAACTTACGGTAGAGTTAGTAGATATGGAATAGCAGCTTATAGTTCTAGCCTTGATCAATGTGGACCTATTACACAAAATGTCGAAGATGCAGCTATTTTATATGATATTATCTCTGGATATGATCCAAAAGATAGCACAAGTGCAGATGTGGATTATACAAATATTGCTTCAAATCTAAATCCTGACAAAAAACTAACTATTGCTGTAATAGATAACTTTATAGATGAAGCTAGTGATGAGATCAAAGATGCTATATTTAAAACTATAAAACTTTTAGAGGAAGCTGGACATACGATTATTCACAAAAATATGATGGATACTAAAAAACATGTATCATCATATTATGTTGTAGCAACTGCTGAAGCAAGTGCCAACCTAAGTAGATATGATGGGATCAGATATGGTAATCAAGCTCAAGCATCAAATCTAAAAGAGCTATATATCCAAACAAAATCTCAAGGTTTTGGCGATGAAGTTCAAAAAAGAATTATGCTAGGAAGTTTTGTATTAAGTAGTGGTTATTACGATGCTTACTATATAAAAGCTCAAAAAGTAAGACATCTAATCAAAGATGATTTTGAATCAATCTTTCAAGAAGCAGATTTGATACTATCTCCTGTAGCATCAACAACAGCACCAAAATTTGGAGCTTTTAAAAGTTCACTAGAGATGTATCTTAGTGATATCTATACAATCTCAGTAAATTTAGCTGGTATTCCTGCTATCTCATTGCCTGTAGCAAAAGATAGTCAAGGTATGCCAATAGGATTACAACTAATAGGTAAAGCTTATGATGAACAAACATTATTTGATGGTGCAATAAGCTTAGAAAATATTGTAAATTATAAAAACTAAAACAGAAGGAAAATCAATGAGAATTAGAAAAAGAGCATTAACATTTGAAGATGTTTTACTTGTCCCAGCAAAATCTGAAATTTTACCAAAAGAGGTAAAACTAAATACCAAACTTACAAAAGAGATCTCATTAAATATCCCTTTTGTAAGTGCTGCTATGGATACTGTTACTGAATATGAAGCTGCTATTGCTATGGCTAGACTTGGTGGAATTGGGATTATTCATAAAAATATGGATACAAAAACACAAGCTTTACAAGTTAAAAAAGTAAAAAAATCTACAAGTGGTATGATTATAGATCCTATATCTGTAACTCCAGATCAAACACTACAAGATGCTGAAGATCTTATGAGAAGCTACAAAATCTCTGGTGTTCCTGTGGTTGATGAAAATAATATACTTTTGGGTATCCTTACCAATAGAGATATGAGATTTATCAAAGATTTCTCTCAAAAATGTGGTGAAATTATGACTAAAATGCCACTTATTACAGGTGTTGCTGGAACAACTATGGATGAAGCAAGTCAGGCTATGCATAAAAATAAAATAGAAAAACTTCCTATTGTAAATGATGATGGAACTTTAAGAGGACTTATTACTATAAAAGATATTAATAAATTAGTAGAATATCCAAATGCTGCAAAAGATAAGCATGGAAGACTTTTAGTTGGTGCTGCTATTGGTGTCGGTCATCTTGATAGAGCAAAAGAGCTAGTTGAAGCTGGTGTAGATGTGCTTGTGCTAGATTCTGCTCATGGACACTCAAAAGGTATTTTAGACACTGTTGAACTAATCAAAAAAGAACTAGATGTTCAAATAATAGCAGGAAATGTTGCTACAAGTGAAGCGGTAGAGGATCTTATAAAATGTGGTGCTGATGCTGTAAAAGTTGGTATTGGACCTGGATCTATATGCACCACTAGAATTGTAGCTGGTGTTGGTGTTCCTCAAATTAGTGCTATTGATGAGTGTGCAGCTATGGGAGCAAAATATGGTGTGCCAATCATTGCAGATGGTGGGATAAAATATAGTGGTGATGTAGCTAAAGCTTTAGCTGTTGGTGCTAGTTGTGTAATGATGGGAAGTGCATTAGCAGGAACAGAAGAATCACCAGGTGATGTGATATTATCTCAAGGTAGAAAATATAAATCATACAGAGGTATGGGTAGCTTAGGAGCTATGACAAAAGGAAGTAGTGATAGATATTTTCAAGAGGGAACTGCATCTGAAAAATTAGTGCCAGAGGGTATTGAGGGGATGGTTCCATATAAAGGTTATATGAGAGAGATTATACATCAATTCATAGGTGGTCTAAGAAGTTCTATGGGTTATCTAGGAAGTTGTGATATTAAAACTTTTCAAGATACTGCTGAGTTTGTGGAGATCACAAGTGCAGGTCTTAAAGAGTCACATGTTCATGATGTTACAATCACAAATGAAGCACCAAACTATCATATCTAATGACTTGGGAAGAGATTTTTAATCAAGAGAGACAAAAAGAGTATTTTAAAAATCTTCAACTCTTTTTAGATCAAGAGTATCAAAATAAAAATATTTTTCCACCAAAAAATAAGATTTTTAATGCTTTTGATCTAACACCATTTGAGCAAATCAAAGTTGTCATCTTAGGGCAAGATCCTTATCATGGTAAAGATCAAGCTCAAGGGTTGGCATTTTCTACACCAGAGCATATTAAAAATCCACCATCTATGGTAAATATTTTAAAAGAGATAAAACAAGAGTTTGATTGTGAATCTAGTTGTAGTAATGGAGATTTAACACCTTGGGCAAAATCTGGAGTTTTACTTATAAATACTATCTTAACTGTTGAAGAATCAAAACCAAAATCTCACTCAAAAAAAGGTTGGGAGATATTTACAGATACTATTATCAAAACTATCTCAGATTATAAACAAAATGTTATTTTTTTACTATGGGGAAATCCATCAATATCTAAGGCAAAACTTATAGATAAATCAAAACATTTTATATTAACTGCTCCACACCCTAGTCCATTATCTGCTTTTCGAGGTTTTTTTGGATCAGATTGTTTCAAACAAACAAACGAGATATTAAAAACTCTAAATAAAGATACTATAAAGTGGTAATATACTACAATACAAAAAATAAAAAAAGCGAAATTATGATGAACAAAATATATAAAATCTTAATCTTAATCTTTATCTTACTAGAAGGAAATCTAATGGCAAAAAACTCTTTACCAAAATATTATGAAACAACTTTGAAAAATGGTCTAAAAGTTGTAGCGATCCCTTTACATAACAAAACAGATGTTATTACAACAGATATATTTTATAAAGTTGGTAGTAGAAATGAAACTATGGGCAAAAGTGGAATAGCTCATATGTTAGAGCATCTAAATTTCAAATCAACCAAACATCTAAAAGCTGGTGAATTTGATAAAATAGTCAAAAATTTTGGTGGAGTTAATAATGCTTCTACAGGATTTGATTATACACACTACTATATCAAGTCTAGTTCAAAAAATCTAAATAGATCACTATCTCTTTTTGCAGAACTTATGCAAAATCTAAGCCTAAAAGATAAAGAGTTTCAACCAGAAAGAGATGTAGTAGCAGAAGAGAGAAGATGGAGAACAGATAATAGCCCTATGGGGTATTTGTATTTTAAACTATTTAACAATACTTTTGTATATCATCCATATCATTGGACACCTATTGGTTTTATGGATGATATTCAAAGTTGGAGTATTGATGATATTAAAAAATTCCATAAAAAATATTACACTCCAAACAATGCTGTTATAGTAGTAGCTGGAGATATTACAAAAGATGAAGTATTTAAGTATGCTAAAAAAGAGTTTGAAAATATAAAAAATCCAAAAAATAATATTATAAAACCTATACATACAAAAGAGCCAAAACAAGATGGTGAAAAAAATATTATTATCCATAAAGATTCACAAGTTCAAATGTTAGCTATAGCATATCATATTCCAAATTTTCAACATAAAGATCAAGTAGCACTATCAGCATTAAGTGAATTACTTACAAGTGGAAAAAGTAGTATCTTAAACAATATCCTAATAGATAAAAAACAATTAGTAAATACAATCTACGGATATAATATGGAACAAAAAGATCCTAGTATATTTATGTTTTTAGTTGTTTGTAACCCAACAGTTCAAGCAACAAAAGTTAAAAAAGAGATTTTAAAACAAATAGATCTTATCAAAAAAGGTAATGTTACTCAAGCTCAATTAGATAAAATTAAGATCAATACAAAAGCTGATTTTATATATTCACTAGAAAGCTCAAGTAGTGTAGCAAATCTTTATGGTAGCTATCTTGCAAAAGGGGATTTAAAACCTCTTTTAAATTATGAAGAAAATATTAACAATCTAAAAATTCAAGATATAGTAGATGTAGCTAAAAAATATTTTACAAAAGATAATTCAACCACGGTTATATTAAAAAAATAGTTATAACCTTGCTATATCAATTTATTAAATCAATATTAATATTTAAGTCCCCATCAATATATATATCATCATAATTTTTACTTGAAGTTGAAATAATATTAAAGCCAGTTTCATAAGCTAACATCGAAGATTTTTTAGAAATTTTATTATTTATATTTGGGAAGCAATTTATCTTTCACATTTC